>Ga0208787_1001480_pt1 | contig 10198 bp, 9 predicted proteins | sample Wag4_2014_7_11_FD_187362 | JGI IMG/M metagenome (GOLD analysis project Ga0208787, IMG submission 187362) | Fresh water microbial communities from Ohio, USA - Utica-2 Time Series HT 2014_7_11 (SPAdes) (version 2) | ecosystem: Environmental > Aquatic > Freshwater > Water tank | place: USA: Ohio... | reverse complement strand
GACCTCTACCTTACACAAGAATTGCCCATCCGCTGCCAATAATCCTTTAGAGAAAACCCATACGCTTTTCAACCATATTACACTATAACTACGCATTAGTCATGCAAGACGCAACAGTATCTGAAGTAAAAAAACGCCTTGAGCACGAGGATCCATTTATTTTCATCGATGTCCGGGAGCCTTGGGAATATGAAGAGTTCAACTTAGGTGCAAAATCAATGCCTTTGAGCACCTTGATGAATACCGCCTCAGAAATTATGGACCACAAGGACGATGAAATCATTGTGCACTGCCGCTCAGGAGCGCGCAGCATGCAAGCAAAGATGATTTTAGAAAGCCTAGGATTTACAAAAGTACGAAACCTCACAGGGGGTATTCTAGCTTGGCAAACCCAATTTGGGTAGTAGTTAAAGGGGAAGTCAAGACGCCTTGACTTCCCCTTTTTCGTTCGCGTCCGTTGACTATTTGAACAACTCAGTGTAGCCAAATCGCCCCTCTAACAACCCTGATGAATCCGTTACGAAACCTCTTGGGGCACAACCCAATAGAGTCGCACTAGTAATCCTACTAAAAGGTATCATTTCAAAATGAACGGTCGTAAATAGATAATTTACGAGTTTTTTTGGAAAATAACGGAAAGCGTTCTATCTTTGAGCGTTTTTGATGCAATTCATACAATCGAACGGATTATTTAATCTGTTTTTAATCACAATACCCTCACATGCGGATCCAATTTATCCTTACTTGTCAAAGGGGGACAATTATCCCGATCAATTACCAGTCCGAAATTACGAACTGGATTTTTACTGCCCTGTCAAAAGCAGGAAGTGAATTGGTCGCGCACGCTTCTGACATGGGTTTTGATATCACAACTCATGGCTTCAAGCAATTCACGTTCAGTCCATTAGCTATTTTCCCGTACGAAATGGATCAGGTACGCCAAGAATTTAAACTTCTTGGTAACCAAGTGAAGATAGGTCTTTCTTTTTATATTGCTAGCGGTTTTGAGCAACAGGTAGTCGCTATGTTCCGCCAGACGCCCCTTCAACTGGGTATGTTAGAAGGAAAGCCCGCTTTTTTTGAAGTGAAGCACTGGCAAATATTACCCAAGCCCCATTTCAAAGAAACCATGCAGTTTAAGGCCATCTCACCGATTTCAGTGACCTTGACAGAGGAAATTCCGATTTCCAATCCATTTATTCTTCCTGATACAGAGTTTTACGATATTAGCTTCTTTACGCATTTGATTCGCCGCTTTAAGGCGGCGAACCAATATAAATCGCTCTCAACGCTCAAGCTGCTAGATCCTTCTTATCCTATGCATTTCAAACTGCTTGGAGCTGCAAAATCAAGGCTCATTCACCTGAAGCATAATTTTGAGGGACTCACACAATTGCGCGGTTTTGCGTATGATTTTGAACTCTCTGCTCCGCTGCCTGTAATGGAATATGCCTATTACGGTGGTTTTGGAGAATTTCCTTATTTAGGATTCGGCTACGTAGACTTTAGGGAGGATCATCCAGTAAAGAAAACAACTGATCGTTCATAGCCATTCATAATGGATAGGTACTCATTCGTTCTACTTCAAAAGAGAAAGGCAGGAAAATTAGCTGCTTATCTTCTGTTTGGACTTCTTTTTACTGCGGTTGCTTGTACTCCACAAGAGCCGAAGCCAACCAATGAAGACGTTGCCGGCAATTGGAAAGTGTCTGCCGCAAAACGCAACAACCGCCCAGCAATTACACTTGACGGTACCTTTTTTAACTTTTCAGCAACCGGAACGCTGGAATCCAATCTTCCCATTTACGAACAACAGACCGTTTGGCAATCAAGCTATAGATTGGTTGATGACACCTTGTTCCAAGAGGGTCCAAAATCAATGAAATACTTGGTAAAATCATGGTCCGACTCGATGTTAGTGTTAGAATTTACTACTAGAGGAATTCCGTTTGAGCTTGAATTAACACCGGTTGGCCCGGATAGCTCCCTAATACAATAAGCCGGAACGTTCACTGAAAAGCAATTCTCTTTTTTTGCTTTAAACTTCCAGTTAATACCCCTCTCTTTTTAGTTGCCTAATGGGGATTTCTGTTACTGAACGAAGGGAGCACTTGTGCTGAGCACAAAAAAAGCCACTCAGCGTACGACTGAGCGGCTTTTTTGAGGCAGGGAGCGGATGTTTACGCGCAGGAGCGCTGTAACGACTCAAAGGAGTTGCGTTCTCGCAATAGCTCCATAGCATCCATGGCCTGATCCACCGTTACCGATGGAAATTCTCTTAAAAATTCATTTAGACTCACACCAATTCGCATGTAGTCGAAAAAGACTTCAACACGAATACGAGTGCCGCTAAATACTGGTTCTCCATCTTGAATATCGGGGTATACGCAAATAGAGGTGTTAAAATGTTTCATAAAAACCGGTGCTGCTTAAGTGTGTGAAAGGAACCGGGACCAGATGATATTGGATTACAAAAAGATTATCGTAATGTTTCGGGCTGCAATATAGAAAGTATTCTAAAAATGAACCATGCTTTTTAAAATATATTTTTAAAAACCGTTTTTTACAATAATGAACGAGTAAAATCAGTGTTAATTACCCAATCCTCACTAAAACGAACCGTTCAATCATCTAATTTTCATAATCAGTAGTGGTGCGCAAACACATCTACCATCCGTTTGAGGAACTCTCAAGGTGGTTAAAAAATGGATGGATATTCGATAATACTGGCAGAATCGAATTCCATCTGGGAAAAAGCAAGGGCTTTGCTTATATTTGCCCCGCACAAGAAGAAAATAACATGAAACAACTACGATTGACGGCAATTTTTGCCCTTTTAGTGGCGCTTTTTACAGAATCCTGCTCCAATGAGTTTGATCTTACAGCTCCTTATAAAGAAATTCCAGTTGTCTACGCAATTTTATCCCCAACAGATACCGCGCATTATGTTCGAGTGGAAAAAGCTTTTTTAGACCCCAAAACAAATGCCTTGGTAGTAGCCCAAATTGCAGACTCTCTATACTACCCCGAAAATGCCATATCGGTTTACCTTCAAAAGGTGGGCTCTTCTACCCTTTACCAACTAAAACGTGTAGATGGTAACCAAGAGGGCTTTGTTCGCGATTCTGGCGTGTTTGCACAAGCCCCCAACTGGCTCTACAAAATCAAGGACGATGACTTACCGGGTGGATTGAGCGAAACCGCCTCCTACCGGTTAATCATCAAACGACAAGATGGAAGGCCTGACATTACAGCGGAAACCATTATTCCAAAGTCGTTCAACTTAATCGCACCCAATACCACCGGAACCCCTCCATTTATTAACTTTTTGGGGAAATTAACAACCACTTTCCGATGGACACACGATGAGAACGCTGTTTATTTCAACATATATATGGTGGTTCCTTATCGAGTACTCAATTCCAACGGAACGCTTGACTTTGTTGATACGCTCTATTGGACACCAGTTAGCAACAAACGATTCGATGGCGTAGGCGGTAACAACTCCCAGGAACGCGTGGTTGGAAATGACTTCTATTCCGCTTTGCGCAACCATATGCTCTCCAAAGACCCTAATGCCCTTGATAACGATGGACGCATTCGCTACTTCGGACAAATATCCATCGCCGTTGAAGGTGGAGGCAGAGAGATCTATGAATACAACCTCACCGAACAGGCGAATGCTGGACTAACTGGCGCAGAGATTCTTCAAACGTACACGAACATGTCGGAGGGATTTGGAATATTCACTGCAAAAAACTACCGTCAATACAACGGATTTAAAATGGGGGCAGTCACCATCGACTCGATGCGCAATAGCACGATTGTACAAAATTTTAATTTCAAATTTTAATAAAATCGTACTGATCAAAGCGGAGAATATGAACCATGATATTTTCCGAATAATTAAAGCCTGCAGGCGCCTCGGTATCTACCGGGGCGCTTGTTGTTTGATTGCGCCTCAAGTAAAACCCTCCGCGAAAAGTAGGAAATAATTCGGGAGAAGCCGTCGCCTTTTCTGGAAAACTAAGCCCGTACCGCTGTAACATAGCCGCAACAAAAAAAGCAGAATCCCAACCCGCAAAAGCCTCTTCCTCTGGCAGGGTACCAAATTTGGTAACAAAAGACCGTTCAAACGTTCTTACTTGCTCCTCTTTGTGATCAATGAAGCTAGCAGTGGTTACGTGTACATTAAGCTCCCGTAAAAGCTCGGCTTCAATTTGAGCGTAATCTAACCACTGAGGCATTCCGTACACTTCAACGGTATGTGTTCCTTTTGTTCGTTTCAGGCGACTCAAAAAAGAAACGATCCAATCCTGCCCTGCCCAAGATGGCATGATGAAAGCGGTGGTTTTGCCATAGCGACAATAATTACCAAAATCGATCTTTTCAAAATTGGCACTTTGATCAGGCAGAATGATTTCTTTGAGCGGGCTTCCCAATAAGGCCTTGTTGACCTCTTGAAAATACGAAAAACGGTCGGCCTCCTTTTCTTTTCCAACCAAAACAAGTTGCTCTGCCCCAAAACCCCTTTCCTTTCTCAAGTACTGAATCACCCGGGCACAATGCGTTTTTAAAGAGGGATTTAATTGAACAAAGCCTGGATACTGCTCCACTAAGCTGCTGGAGGGCGACTGAGGGGAGATCAAGATTTTTCGATTTGCTTTTGCCCAGTTGGCTAATTTCAGGAGGGGTGCATTTCGGTTCGGGCCAATAATCACCTCTGCTTGATTCAACCGAGGGTTACGAAGCAACTCCTCGAATGCCTCCTCCGATCCTTTGGTATCCAAAACATCCACCACCAACTGAGGGTAGTCGGCCGCCAAAATACTCATTGATTCAAACGCCAACTGCATGCCTGCGTAGAACTGCACCGCAAATTGACGTTGAGAGGAGGGAGAATCTGTTTCTTCCTGATCCGTTAAAAAAGGCAGAACGACGGCCAATCGGTACACAGGACGCTTAGTGCCTTTGGAGGGAAGTTCTTTTTGCTCCTCCTTAGACTGCACTACTTTTTCAGGATCTGGCAACGCTGCCTGGACAGGTTCCTTTTTAGCCTCCGGTGTTGGGCTTTTGGCTACGGGCCCTGGAGTAGTGCGGTAGGAGGTCGTTCCACAGGCAAGGAACAGGGCGGAACAGATTACACCAATAGCGGCTACTATTTTATTCATAATTGACGTTGATTCAAAGGTGAAGCAAGCACTTCATAGTCTTTATTCCTGACGCTCAAGAACACAAGAGTTGCTGGGTAATGGTGTTAAGGAGGCGTCTTGTAAATGGATTTTGCCAGAAAACATTTGCACAAAAATACCGAACCTTGGAATACATTTGCGTTTAAATATTGAAATATGAACATCAGCGAGATATTAAACCATTTGGGAGAAGAGCGTGAGCACTATTTTAATGCCATCTCTCCCCCAATTATTCAATCGAGCAACTTTGCATTCCCTAATTTAGCTCAATTTAGAGCCTCTTTTGCAGATGAGCTAAACCATAATGTCTACACTAGAGGTAATAATCCAACCGTTGAAATTCTTCGTAAAAAACTAGCTGCCCTTGAAGCGACGGAAGATGCTTTGGTCTTTTCCAGTGGTGCAGGTGCCATCGCAGCGGCAGTGATTGGTAACGTCCAAGCAGGTGATCATATTATTTGTCAGCAGTCGCCGTATTCCTGGACGACGGCACTGTTGCGCAAGTTTTTAGCTCGATTTGGGGTAGAACATACCTTTGTGGATGGGACATCCCTTACTAATATTGAAGCTGCATACCGACCCAACACCAAGGTGCTCTACCTAGAAAGTCCCAACACCATGACCTTTGAGTGCCAAGATTTAGCCGCCTGTGCTGCTTGGGCGAAATCAAAGGGAGTGGTTACGATGATCGACAATTCGTATAGTTCCCCTTTGTATCAGCAGCCCGCCACTTTTGGGATTGATATTGTATTGCATTCCGGCACGAAGTATCTAAATGGTCATTCAGATGTAGTAGTGGGCGTTTTGTGTGCAAGCAAAGAGATGGTTCGGAAGTTATTTGAGTCGGAATTAATGACCTTGGGAGGCATATTAAGTCCCCATGATGCGGCATTGGTCTTGAGAGGATTACGGACATTGCCCCTTCGGCTGCAGCGTAGCGACACAAGTGCTCGGTGGATTATTGATAAATTAGACGATCATCCGAAGGTAGAACGGATTTGGTACCCATTTCACCATGGATTTAGTCAATTAGAGCTTGCCAAAAAGCAGATGGGAGGCTGCGGCGGCCTGTTTTCTGTTCAATTCAAGACAGATACTCCAGAAAAAATGGAGGCCTTTATTCACCGCTTACGCCGATTTTTAATGGCCGTTTCTTGGGGAGGGCATGAGTCCTTGATTATTCCAACCATTGGATTTTACGGTATTCCTGGACGAGACAACCCAACGATACCTTGGACTTTTTGTCGTTTTTACATAGGCTTAGAAGAGCCGGAGTGGCTTTGGGAAGATATAGAACAGGCGATGGAAGAGCTTTAGAAATGCGAACAACCACCTCTTATTTTCCGACTATTTCCCAACTCGCGATGTATTGGAACGAGCCACAAGTGGAACTGGAAGCTTGTGAGCACTACCAAAAAGGCGGCTGGCGGAACCGTTGCCTACTGGCTGGTCCAAATGGCCTACAGCGACTTAGTATTCCCTTAGAAAAAGGGAAACACCAGCGAACTCCCATTCGGGACGTACGTATCTCGTGGAGCGACAACTGGAATGTGGTTCATTGGCGGACCATCCAGACCGCCTATGGCAATGCCCCTTATTTTGAGCATTTTCAGGATGAATTAAGGAAAATTTATGACACAAAGCCCCACTTTTTGTTTGATTTCAACCAATCGCTTTGGGAATGGGTAAACAAAAGAAGTGGGTGGCGAGGACAAATAGTCCACAGTTCCAGCTATCAACCGCTGGAGCCATTCCCAGAAAAGACCTGCAAACCCTACCAGCAGGTCTTTCAAGAAAAAAATGGTTTTTTATCCGGCTTGTCTTCCCTCGATTTAATCATGTGTGTTGGTAAACAAGCGGGAAATTACCTACGTTAAAGGTTGCTTCTGTTGCTGAAAAGCCGCATAAACCAACAACAGCCAGCCCGTCATAAAAAATACACCTCCGATTGGAGTAATGGGTCCCATCCAGAGGACAGAGAATTGGAGCAATTCTCGGCTGGCGAGCAAATAAAGTGATCCAGAGAAGCATAAAATTCCGAGGGAAAATGCCCAGGTAGCCCACTTAAGGCTTGGAAGTTGAGGTCGGTTCCACCTCCAGATACCAGTCATCAATAACGCGAGCGTATGGTAAAAGTGAAATTGCACCGCCGTTTCATACGTTTGGCGCTGGTAGTCGGTTAAGTATGGTTTTATGGCATGTGCCCCCATGGCACCAACGGCTACGGCAATAAAACCGAACAGCCCTGCAATTTTAATTGTAGTTGTAGAATTATTCATGGTATACTTCTATATTTACGCTCAAATTTTATCACCTTTTCAAATTCTTCACATTTTTTAGTATGAAAAGACGCCTATTACTCATTTTTATTTGGGCACTTGGCTGGACAATTGGACAAGCCCAATTGCCAGCTGGCACGGTGGCTCCCGATTTTACAGTTACCGATCTGGATGGTAACTCCCATAACCTCTACAGCCTCCTGAACGCGGGCAAAACCGTTTACCTCGACTTTTCGGCCACCTGGTGCGGTCCTTGTTGGAACTACCACAACTCCCATGCGTTACGGGATATTTGGGAGGCTTATGGACCAGGAGGAACGGATGAGGCCTACGTAATTTTCATTGAGGGTGATGCAAATACCAACATCGACTGTTTGTACGGATTACCAAGTTGTGTGGGTGGTACCCAAGGAAACTGGGTTAGTGGAACACCCTACCCGATTGCAGACGATGCAAATGTACGCGGTCTTTATCAAGTAGCCTATTATCCAACCATCTATATGGTATGTCCTGGCACAAAGAAAGTGTACGAAACGGGACAATTAAATAAAACTGGACTTTGGAACCGCCGTACACAGTTCTGTGATCTCTCAGCGGCTGTTGCATTGGAAGAGATTAAAGATGTAGTTTGTTTTGGAACCAACACTGGTAAAATTACCCTTTCCGCCTCAGGTGGTATCGGACCTTACACCTTTACTTGGTCTACGGGTACTGTTAATACTACCGGAGTCTTGAATAATGTGCCAGTAGGTACGTATGCTTGTACAGTTACTCCTGCCAATGGAGGCACGGCAACCATTAGTGGGCTGCAAGTTTCTGGCCCAAGTGGTCCGATCAGCATTCAAACGGTAGAGACCTACCCTGCTGGTTGCAACTCAGTACCAGGCTCTGCTTTAGTGGCTGCTTCCGGAGGTTGGAACAGCGGCTACTCCTATCAGTGGAACAATGGACAAGCATCGGAAGAGTTAGTGAATGTACCCGCTGGAACGTATATTGTAACTGTCACGGATGATGGCGGCTGTACTAAAACAGGTTCCGTGACAATTGTACAAACACCCCCTCCCGTAGTGAGTATTGCTCCTCCACCTTCTATTACATGTGCAACACCTACGATCCAGATTAACGCCTCTGGTTCTAGCTCTGGTCAGAACATAGAATACCTATGGTTTGCCGCGGGTGGTGGCGTTATTGTTTCTGGAGGTACCACAGCTACTCCAATCGTCGGCGCAGCTGGAACCTACAACCTTCGCGTGACGGATACCGAGAGCACTTGTGTTACATTTGGTTCTACTACGGTCACTGGTAATACCACTACTCCGACGGCAGAAGCAGGAGCAGCAGGAGCAGTTACTTGCTTAGTACCCACGGATACGCTTCAAGGTTCTGGAACCTCTGGGGCAGGAATTAGTTATTTATGGACAGCGTCGAACGGAGGAAGTATTGCTTCAGGTGCGAACACACTAACACCTGTAGTAAACGCACCTGGTACCTATACCTTGGTGGTTACCAATGCCAGCAATGGATGTACTGCTACCTCTGCCACCACCGTTACAGGGGTAAATACCCAACTGAGTGTTGCTGCAGCTGGTGGCGCGCTTACTTGTAACAATACGAGTGTTCAGATTGGAGCCAACACTCCTTCCAGCGATGTAACCTACGCTTGGACTGGACCGAACGGGTTTGCATCTACACAGCAGCAGCCTACGGTTACGGTTGAAGGAACCTACCAAGTGGTGGTTTCCCAAGCCAGCTCCGGCTGCGTGGGCTCCGCAAGTGCAGAAGTAATTGCTAATAACAGTGGTCCGGGAGCAAGCGCACAAGGAGGAGCCATTACCTGTGCTGCGACAAGCACAACCATTTCTGGAACATCTCCATCTACCTCCAGTATCTATAGCTGGACAGGCCCTAATAACTATTCCGCAACAGGTGCACAGCAGAATGTTGCTCAAGGTGGTACCTACCAATTGTTGGTCACAGACACCCTCACCGGATGTACCTCAACGGCAACTGCACAAGTAAATCTGAATAATGCGGCGCCAGCGTCTATTATTGCCGCAGCTCCAAATCTAAATTGTAACACGTCTATTGTTCAGCTCAATGGAACTGCATCTGCACAAGGCCAAGTATTCACATACCAATGGTCTTCTGCTAATGGCAACATCCTTTCTGGTGCAACTACCTTAACACCAGAAGTTAATCAAGCCGGCGAATACCAGTTGTTAGTGACAAATACTCAAACCGGTTGTACCAATACAGCCTCTGTACAAGTAAATCAGAGTGCGGCGGTTGGTGCGGCTACCACTACTACCGCTGTTAGCTGCAATGGCGCTTCCAATGGTAGTGCAAGCGCTCTTGCCACCGGTGGAAACGGCAACTATAGCTACGTATGGAGTAATGGAGCCACTACAGAAACCGCTACTAATTTGGAAGGAGGTGTCTACGTGGTTATCATCACAGATGGAGAAGGCTGCACTGCTTCCTCTACAGCTACCATTTCGCAACCAACAGCGGTGATTGTTAATGCAACCGCGACCGCCCAATCAGCGGTAGGTGTCAATGATGGTACAGCGACTGCTAACCCAACCGGTGGGACAGCGCCCTACAATTTCACTTGGAACAACGGTGAAACCACCGCACAAATTACGAACCTCGCGCCAGGCACCTACATAGTGACTGTAACGGATAGTAATTCTTGTACCTCTGTTGAAACTGTAACCGTTTCTGCCT
>Ga0208787_1001479_pt1 | contig 10201 bp, 10 predicted proteins | sample Wag4_2014_7_11_FD_187362 | JGI IMG/M metagenome (GOLD analysis project Ga0208787, IMG submission 187362) | Fresh water microbial communities from Ohio, USA - Utica-2 Time Series HT 2014_7_11 (SPAdes) (version 2) | ecosystem: Environmental > Aquatic > Freshwater > Water tank | place: USA: Ohio... | reverse complement strand
GGTCATGCTCGCTTGCACAAAGACTGTGCGCTCTATACCGGTTCCAGCTATTGCTGACTGAAGATCTGCGACAGCAAAGTTACGGCGAATCGGCGCCATTTGATCGCCGGCCATCCAGTCATAATCTCGAGCAGCTAAATCCCAGAGATGATGGTGGGAATCAATTCTCATCTTCGAAATTTAGCCTTGTGCAACAACGTGTTCAAGCGGGTTGCCAGCGGCAAGTAACTGCAACTGCGATTCAATCAGGGCTCGTCCGCGTGGTTCAAAGGCCTCTGAATTTCCGCCAACGTGTGGGACGACGATGAGATTGGGAGCGCTCCAGAGAGGATGTCCTTGCGGTAGCGGTTCAGGATCTGTCACATCGAGAGCTGCAAAGATGCGACGTGAATTCAGTTCCGTAATAAGCGCATCAGTGTCGATGATTGGACCACGCGCAACATTGACGATGAGCGCACCATCTTTCATGGAAGCTAAACGCGCTGCGTTAAACATGTGGCGAGATGAGTCAGTCAGAGGCAGAATCAAAATGACGATATCAAGTTGAGGAAGATGCTTATCTAATTCATCAATCTTGACTGTGCCATCGCGGCCAGATTGGGTAAATGCGGTGATAGCTACATCAAAGCCAGATAGCTTGCGAGCTACCTCTTTTCCGATTGATCCAAATCCAATGATTCCTACCTTGCTATCAGAAAGCGCAGGAAAGCGGCGATGGTTCCAGGTACCTGTTACTTGTTCGCGGATAAATTCAGCAAAGCCGCGACGAGAAGCAATCGCAAGTCCTACAGCTAACTCTGCAGTTGATGCATCGTGCACGCCGCGTGCGTTGCAGAGAGTCAACCCAGGGCGAAGGTATGCCAGGGCATCGTCATAACCGGCGTTGAGCATCTGGAGAATCTTGAGATTTGGCATCTTGGCTGCATAGGAAAGTGCGTGAGCGCCCCCCATATAAGAAGGTACATACATATCTACTTGAGATAAATCTGCGCTATCAAGCGGGAAGCTATCGGGAGATAGAAGTGTGATTCCTTCAGGCGCAGAGAGATCTGACCATTGGGTCCAGACGCGCATCGCTTACTTCACCCGCTCTGGAATAACTTCAACTGTATTTGTCAGAGTGCCGACTCCTGTAACGATGATTTCAACGATATCGCCAGCTTCAAGGGATACATCCATAGGCGGAACAATTCCGGTACCGGTAGAGAGGATGAGGCCATGAGGGAAGTCTTGGCATCTAAAGACGTAATCCACCAAATCTTCGAGTGTGCGGTTGAGTTGTCCGAGAGAGGTTTCGGCCTCCCATGGAGTGCTTCCTCCACGCACAATCTTCGCCTTAATTGCCATCGCATCTTTCGCTGGAGCTAGCCATGATGGAGTGATATCTGGGCCAAGAGATGTTGAACCGACGTAAATCTTGGCTTGTGAAAGATAGAGAGGATTTTCGCCCTCAATAGAACGCGCCGTGACATCATTACAAATGGCGTAACCAATGATTTCGCGGTGCTTATTTATATAGATGGCAACTTCTGGTTCTGGAACTGATGCTTCGCTGTCGTAGCGAATTCCGATCAGAGCGTTGGTACCACGCGCTCGCACTGCAGTGGATTTAAAGAAGAGCTCTGGGCGGTCTGCTTCATAAACAAGCTGATAGACATCAGGTACACCGCTCTCTTCTTTCCGTGCATCGCGAGAGCGAAGGTAAGTAACTCCTGCGCCCCATAGTTCAATCTCAGGAGAGATAGGAGCGGCAAGAGTTCCGTTGATTTCAGTACTTGCTTGAGTTACTGCGGCCTTGAGTTCAGCCAAAGTCAGGTGCATCGCTTCAGTCAGAGTTGGAAGCGCCGCAACAATGCGGTGGACGCCATCGACAGTTACAGCAAAGCGATACTGCTCATTTTTGGTGTGAAGTACTGAAAGTTTCATTAAAATCCAAACTAGTCGACGTGGAAGTTTTCAGGGATAACGTGCCACCACTCGCCTGGGCGAGCTTCTGGAACTTGGCTCTGCATAGGATCGGTGATCTTCCACCAACGCTGAGTTTCAGGGTCGGCGGCTATGGTCGCCATATCCTTTTCGTAATCTGTACCTGTGTATTCCATGTAGGCAAAGAGCAGGTGCTCGTAACGAAATATTGAGTAGTTCTGGATATTTGCTTTCTTGATTGTGGCAAGAACAGTCGGCCATACATCTGCATGGATGCGTTCATACTCTTCGATGTCATCAGGCTTTACACCAATCACTTGTGCGATACGACGAACGCTCATGCAGGGATCCTTTCAATGAGGTTGGCGCCTTCGAGCTCTGCCCAGATATCGGCAGGTAGCTCTAAGTTAAAGGCACCGACATTCTCCAGAAGTTCAGCTGCAGTTCGTGGACCTGTCAGGACTGAAGTTACTGCTGGATGGCGAAGCGGGAATTGCAGCGCTGCGGCGAGCAGCGGAATATTGCGAGCCTTCAGGAATTCACCAATCTTGGCGGCTCGGGCGATGATTTCATCAGACGCCGGAAGATAGTTATACGTTGCACCAGCGACTGGGTTAGCAAGAACACCTGAGTTAAGTACTCCGCCCATTGAGATATCAATGTTGTGAGCAAGTGCGTATGGAAAGAGTTCGCGATGTGAGATCTGATCTAGGAGTGAATATCTGCCGGCGATCAGTGCGATATCCAAATCAGTGCCCTTCATAATCTGAAGTGCTTCCTCAGCATGGTTGATACCGATACCTACTGCTTTGATGAGACCTTGTGAGCGATATTCAGCAAGGACAGGGAATGCATTTTCAATCGCTTCTTTGACATGCGCTTCACAGTCGTGCATCAAAACGATATCGAGATGATCAAGACCCATTCGCTCGAGGCTCTCGTCGAAGGCGCGACGGATTCCATCTGGGGAATAGTCGAATACCGGTACTAAATCGCGGGGTGCATCTGGAAACCAAGGAAAGATTTCAGCGTCAGGGTCATGGCGAAGGACTCGACCAACTTTTGTCTCAACGACAAAGGGAACCTTTGCGCCACGTAGCGCTTTACCTAACCGAATTTCAGCAACGCCATGGCCGTACTGCGGTGCGGTGTCAAAGTAATTGATGCCCACATCAAGGGCGGTATTGAGCAGTTCTTCTCCATCTGCATCGGTAACAGACTTAAAAAGACCGCCGAGAGGGGCAGTTCCCAGACTTAATCGAGTTACTTCAAGATCGGAACGCTTTAGCTTTACTTTCTGATTGTGTCGCGCCATTTAATCATCATATATGATTTTTCACGTCTAGCGAAGAGTCAGTTTTAAATTATTTAGCAAAGGAATTTCATGCCCAAGGTCACTGGATTTAAAACAATAGATGTTCGCTTCCCAACTTCGCGGGGACTCGATGGTTCTGATGCAATGAATAAGGAACCTGACTATTCAGCAGCTTTAGTAATTCTAGAAACAGATGATCCACATTTACAAGGGCATGGCTTCGTCTTTACCTGCGGACGCGGTAACGATTTACAGTGCGATGCTATTTCGCTTCTTGCGCCATATGCCGTTGGTCGTGATGTCGCCGATTTAGCAACCAGCATGGGTGACTTCGCGCGCAGCTTGGTACGCGATTCACAGATTCGTTGGTTGGGCCCAGAAAAAGGCGTGACGCAAATGGCTGCAGGTGCAGTCATTAATGCCGCATGGGATCTTGTTACAAAACATGCAAAGAAGCCGCTCTGGAAATTCCTTTCAGATTTATCACCAGAAGAGATTGTTGATCTCGTTGACTTTAGATATATCACTGATGCACTTACCCCTGAAGAAGCGCTAGAGATTTTGCGCAAGGCAGTGCCACAACGAGCCGCCAATGAAGCAAAGTTAATTGCAGAAGGTTTGCCTGCCTACACAACTACGCCCGGTTGGTTGGGCTATAGCGATGAAAAGATGGTGCGTCTGGCTAAAGAGGCAGTTGCAGACGGTTACACACTCATTAAATTAAAGTGTGGTGGTTCGCTCGAAGATGACAAGCGTCGCCTGCGTTTAGCTCGTGAAGCAGTTGGCCCAAATATCAAAATTTCAATTGATGCCAACCAAGTCTGGGATGTCAACCAGGCCATTGAATGGATTAAGGGGATTGGCGATGTCAATCTTCATTGGGTTGAAGAACCAACCAACCCAGATGATGTCCTCGGGCACGCAGCTATTGCAAAGGCGATTGCACCAGTAAGAGTTGCAACCGGTGAGCACGGCATGAACCGCATTATCTTTAAGCAGATGTTGCAGGCGAAGTCCTTCTCATTTATGCAGATTGATGCAACGCGAGTAGCGGGTGTGAATGAAAACCTTGCAAATATATTGATGGCGGCAAAGTTTGGTGTTCCAGTATGTCCTCATGCTGGCGGCGTCGGCCTCTGCGAACTCGTACAGCATCTTGCTATGTTCGATGCGGTGGCCGTCACTGGTCATCACTCAGAGCGTGTAGTTGAGTTTGTTGATCACCTACACGAGCACTTTGTCGTTCCAACCAATATCCAAAATGCACATTACATGCCACCATCAGAGCCAGGTGCTGGTGGTGAGATGTATGCACAATCAATCGCAGACTTCACATTCCCTACAGGAAAAGAATGGGCAAACGCATGAGTAAAGAATTCGCAGGACTGACAGCAGCTGTAACCGGAGCAGGTTCAGGAATAGGCCTCGCTACCGCAAAGATTCTCGCTGACGGGGGAGCCAAGGTTTATGGGCTCGACATTGCAGAGGGTGGTCTTGCCGGCGTAGGCGAATGGTTGCAATGTGATGTCGGAGACGACGCATCTGTCGCCGCAGCTTTCTCAAAGATCTCATCGCTCGACATTCTTATCAATAGTGCTGCTATTAGCTCAGTTGGAAATGTAGAAGCCAATCCATCAGAAGAGTGGCACAAAGTCATGAATATCAATATCGTTGGAATCGCCCGCACAGCTCGTGGCGCCCTGCCGCTTCTCCGCAAGAGCAAGTCAGCATCAATTACCAATGTTTGCTCAGTTGCTGCAACAGCTGGAATTCCTAAGCGCGCTTTGTATAGTGCCACAAAGGGCGCAGTCCTTTCACTTACCTTGGCGATGGCTAACGATCACATCGCCGAAGGCATTCGCGTTAACTGCGTTAATCCAGGAACTGCAGATACACCTTGGGTACAACGCTTACTTGCGCAAGCAGCCGACCCGGCTGCCGAACGTAAAGCGCTCGAAGCACGTCAACCCATGGGAAGACTCGTTAGCGCGGAAGAAGTTGCTCGCGCGCTCTGTTTCTTGGCAAGCCCACTGCAAGGTTCTACAACTGGAACATCTCTCTCTGTCGATGGTGGAATGCAAGGTTTGCGAATTCCTAAATGAGTTCGATAAATGAGGAAGAGCTTCGCGCGAAGTTAGATCCGCTTTCTTATGCAGTGCTCCGTGAAGGTGCAACTGAAAGACCCTTTACCGGTGAATACACCGATACTGAAACTGTCGGCAGCTATCGCTGCAAAGCATGCGGCAACGAACTCTTTCAATCTGAGACAAAGTTTCATTCGGGCTGTGGTTGGCCATCTTTCTATGCGCCAACTTCTGATGACGCTGTGACTTTAATTGAAGATCGCTCACTGGCCCCACGCATCAGAACTGAGGTCCGCTGCGCCAAATGTGATTCACACCTTGGCCACGTCTTCGAGGGCGAGGGATTCGACGTCCCCACAGACCAACGCTGGTGCATCAACTCGGTCTCGCTCATCCTTGAGGAAAAGGCTTAATCTCGCCCCATTTGTAATGCTTTCGTTATAGAAAATCGCTGGGTTTAGCTTCTGTCCAAGGGTAGGTTTCAGGCTACATGCGGGACCCGGCATCCTCCGGGAACCTCATGACTTCGAAGTCATACCCTCAAAGAAAAGGACTCATATGTCAGAGAATACGAATGCGGTATCACGCCGTTCGTTGCTCAAGGGCGCTGCAGTTGGTGGACTAGGCCTAGTTGCCGGCAGCACAATTGCAACTAGCTCAGCGGATGCTGCAACACGTCTAAAGGGAAGCACCGTTCGCTGGACAACGCGTGGTGGTGGAGCAACTGGAGACAAGATTGCTAAGGCAGTAAACGATGCCTTTGCAAAGAAGACCGGCGCAAAGGTTGTCGCTCAGCAAGTTAACTCAGATGACTTCCAGAACAACTTTGCGCAAATCATGCAGGGGTCACCTGATGATGCATTTGGTTGGATGGCTGGTTATCGCTCAAACCACTTCGGTGAAATGGGTCTTCTTGCAGATCTAACGCGTGAAATTTACCGCCTCAAGGGAACACTCCCAACATCAGCAATCAAGGGTGCAACAAGCCCAGTATCAAAGAAGCCTTACATCCTTCCAACAACTTATTACCCATGGGCTCTGCACTACCGCAAGTCAATGGTGAAGGAAATTGGAATGAACCCAGAGAAGATCGATACCTGGGATGACTTCATCAAGTTGATGACTCTTACACAGAAGAAGGGTCTTGTTGGATACTCACTCGGCGCCAAGGGCGGCTGGGAAGCAATGGGTACATTCGACATCCTCAACGCACGTATCAATGGTTACAAGTACCACATCGACCTACTCAACGGTCGCGCAAAGTGGACTGATGCAAAGACCAAAGAGACATTCAAGTACTTCGCACAGCTGATCCCATTCATGAACGAAAACGTCTTGGATATTTCATGGGACGGCATGCGTGACCTTCTTCTCCAGAAGAAGACCGGCGCAATGATGATGGGTTCATGGTTTGCTAACGACTTCAAGGCGAAGTCACAGGCAGATTACGACGATCTATGGGTCGTTCCATTCCCAGAAATCAATCCAAAGTGGGGTATCGATTCAATTGATGCACCGCTCGATGGTATTTCAGTCGCTGCAAATGGCAAGAACGTTGCAGGCGGAAAGGCGCTCGCGCAGTTCTGGGCATCTCCAGAAGGAATCACTGAAGCAATCAAGGCTGGCGATACAAATATTTACGTATCCAAGTCATTTGATACTTCTTCATACGATTCATTCAACAAGCAGAAGTTGGCAGTTCTTGGTTCAGCGAAGAACATCATGTTCTTCTTGGATCGCGATGCTCGCGGAGATTTTGCAGGTCCAGTTGTTGGTCCAGCAATCCAGAGCTTCATTAAGAAGCCTTCAGATATCAACAAGATCCTCGAAAGCGTACAAGCTCAATGGGATGCACTTCCTAAGAACTAACTAACTGACGCTAACTTTGTCATTTAATTAGAATCATAGTAAGTTAAAGGTATGAAGACGGCGACTACGAGTAAAAAAACTCGTAGTCGCCGCTCTCTTTCCAAGACAGATCGTTTTACCCTCTCGGCATTTGTTGGTATCCCAACTCTTCTACAGATCCTTCTTCTCTGGGTGCCTGCTGTCGTCACTATTGTTCTCTCATTCACTTATTGGAACGGAATTCGCCTCACTGATATTCGGTGGGCAGGAATTCAAAATTACAAAACAATCTTCTTGAATGAACCACTTTTCTACGAAGCGCTCAAGAACAATGGCGTTTGGCTCGCCTTCTTCGTGCTGGTAGCTACACCTCTCGGAATTTTGCTTGCCTATCAGGTTGATCGAGGCATTAAGGGTCATGCTTTCTATGAATCTATCTTCTATCTTCCTGTTGTCCTTTCTCTCGCTGTCATCGGAATTATCTGGAACTTTATGCTCCAGCCTGGTGGATTTGTTCAAGGGTTGATGGGTCTAGATATTGGAAATGCCATATCTATCTGGGGTAACCCGGATATCAATACCTGGGTCATTTTGGGCGTCGCGTCGTGGCGCCATATCGGTTACATCATGTTGCTCTATTTATCTGGCCTTAAGTCAGTTGACCCTGCACTGAAGGAAGCAGCAGCTATTGATGGAGCTACAGAGTGGCAGATTTTCCGCAAAATCATCTTGCCTACGATGAAGCCGGTAAACATCATCATCGTTGTTATCACGCTCATTGAATCACTGCGCGCCTTCGACTTGGTTTACATCATCTACGGCAGCCCAACAATCTTCCCATTGCTCAATCTTCTGGTGTTCCAAAACTTTGCCGGCCAAGGCCTCTCAATGAAAGGCGCTGCTTACGCAGTAATCCTGCTGGTGCTCTGCATCGTTCCAATCATCACCTACCTCCGTATTGTCTTTAAGGAGGATCTCAAGTGAGCACTGAAATGGCAACTAACAAGAGGTATCGCGATAAACAGAAGCGCAAAGATGCTTTCATTTCGATTTTCATTGGATTCTTTGCCTTTATCTGGATCTTTCCAATCTTGTGGACAGTATGGACTTCACTTCGTCCCTATAACGAGATCATTTCTTACGGAATTTTCTCTCGGCCAAGAAGTCTCAATTTTGATAATTACGTAAATGCTGTCAAAGAGATGCAAATTGCTGGATACCTTCTCAATTCTGCAATCGTCACAATTCCTTCGGTCATCTTGACTCTCTTCTTTGGCTCTTTGATTGCATTCGTTGTTACTCGCTATAAATTTAAGTTCAACCTCACCATCTTGCTGCTTTTCACAGCTGGAAATATGTTGCCAATCGTCCTTACCTATATCCCAGTCTTCTGGATGTTTATCTGGGTCGGCGAACTATTCGGTAACCGCAATATGTTCTATAACAATTACGCCGGCCTAATCCTTGTCCATGTGGCATTCCAGGTGGGCTTTGCAGCTTTTGTGCTCTCTTCTTATATGAAGACGATTCCGAAAGAAATCTCTGAATCAGCGACCATCGATGGCGCCAACGTATTCCGCCACTATTGGAATGTCATTCTTCCGCTCTTGCGTCCAGCACTTGCTGCCTTGAGCGTCTTGATGACCACCTGGATCTATAACGAATTCTTCTGGGCTCTGGTCTTGATGTCGGATGACTCAAAGCGCCCAATCACATCTGCTCTGCGACGTCTGCAAGGACAGTATGTAACTGACTTCAACCTTTTGGCCGCGGGCGCAATTATTGCGGCGCTTCCAACAGTGATTCTCTTCTTCGTACTGCGCAAGCAATTTATTGCAGGGCTAACCCTCGGTTCAACAAAAGGCTAGAGAAGGCTATGAGAGCGTAGACTCTCCATCAATGTTAAAACGCGCAGTAAAACTCTTCACTGATAGAAAACTCTGGGTAAGACAAATACTTGTCGCAGGGCTATCAGGCGGTGTTGCCTGGTTCTTGGGTGATCTGCTTGTCGACGGCGGAGGTGTAGTCGCTGCCATCGTTTCGACTTTGAGTATTCGCATCTCGCTCCACAAATCTATCCGAGAAGGTTTTGGGCAGATTGTGGGTACAGCCATTGGTGCAAGCACCGCGCTTCTAGCCGTATCAATCTTTGATTTTGGATTCATAGCAATTGCCATCACCATCATTCTCTGCGCCGTTGTTGCACGTGCCCTGCACTTAGGTGAGGTTGCTTCAGTCAACGTGCCTGTAACGGCGCTCATTGTTATTGGCCCCGGAATATCTCAAACTACTGCAGGGCATCGACTTGGTTCGACTCTCATCGGAGCAGCAGTTGCGATTATTTTCTCCTATTTCTCTCATCCGAAAACTCCTGCCGATCGAGCGCAAGAGCAGATTAAGCGTGTGAGCACAAAGGCTGCTGAACTTCTGGCAGTTATGTCAGAGGGAGTTGCAGGTGGCTACACACAGAAAGATGCCGGACATTGGTTGGCAAGTGCTCGACTTCTCGTCGAAGAGATTCCAGCTATCAGATCTCAATCTGTTGAAGCCCGCAGCCATGCGCGTTGGTTTCCAACAGCCGAGAAAGATGTGGCAGAAGAGATTTATATTGAAGGAATTGCAGTTGAACACACCTTGGTTCAGGTACGTACGATTGCTCGCACCCTCTTTGATTCTGTGGTCGAAGGTGGAATCGCAGATTCAACAAAGAAACAGATAGCGGTCGCACTTTCTGCTGCGAGTTATGCCATCTCAGCGCACATTGAAACTCCTGATGACATTTCAGATTACGGATCAACTCCAACGGATGATGCGCGCGAGGCAGGCTCAGCTCTGGCTGAGACTCTGATTGAAGATGGCAAAGATGTAGATCAAGAGCAGATTGTGCGCGGCCTTTCTATCGTGGCTAATATCGAAAGAATTGCAGATTCGCTTGATCAGAACTCTCCAGCGCTGAAAGATGTCATCACGCCCGATGAGCCGGCCAAAGATAAGGTCCTGCAGGTTTCACCGATTGAACAGACCAGCT
>Ga0208787_1001474_pt1 | contig 10217 bp, 12 predicted proteins | sample Wag4_2014_7_11_FD_187362 | JGI IMG/M metagenome (GOLD analysis project Ga0208787, IMG submission 187362) | Fresh water microbial communities from Ohio, USA - Utica-2 Time Series HT 2014_7_11 (SPAdes) (version 2) | ecosystem: Environmental > Aquatic > Freshwater > Water tank | place: USA: Ohio... | reverse complement strand
GTATATATTATTTGATGTAATTAATAATCCTACAAAAAAAAAGATTCGAATAATAAAAGGTGATTTCATATAATTATTTTTCTAATAAATCAAGCTAATAAAAAAGGTAAATATCATTTAATCAAAGCTAGGAGCTAACATTTCCAATAGAAAGCATAAAAACAAAATATACCTATTAGAATATTGTAGACTCTACTTCGTTTTTCTCTTCCATAGCCAAATCCATGTTTTTATCGTTTTCATAAGATATATGTATTTCCTTATACTTTGATATTTCTAATAGAATATTAAGGTTGTTAATCCTGTTCCATAATGTTTTATATATAGCTTTTTCATTCTCTAAGGCTTGTAGCTCATAGCCGTCTCCCTCGTAATAGGGGTTTGTCCAGGTTTCAATTGTTTGACTGGGGTTACCATACTTTTGGGTAAGTAACTCTAAGTACTTGTTATAACTTGATTTTAATGAGTACCAACTTTTTTGTTCTGGTAAATAAACTACAACCTTAGCCGCTAATTTTGTTTTGGGGGTTGATATAATAACGAGTTCAACTACTTGTCCTGACAACATTCCTTTCATTATTTTAATATTGTCTAATACTCCAGTAGGTGTATTTAGTATAAACCCTTTTGCTTTAAATTGGCTAATTACGGTTTGTACGTTACCGTCTATTTTTACTCCGTTAAACACTTGGGATTGAGCCGAGAATAATGTTACAAGTAAAAGACAAATAGCAAAAACTGTTTTTTTCATTGGTTTTAGGTGTTTCATTGTTATATATAAAACTAGTACATTATTAAAGTATTTAAGCCCATAAAGGAGGATAACTTAGAATTACAGAGTAATTAAAGTATTGTCTTACCGCTTACATAGACTACAGTAATTACCTTATCCTCCTCCGCTTTATTACCTAAAGTCCTTAGGAGCCTATTCTTTGCCTCTATCTTATTACAGAATGTTATATAAGCCTCCTCTGTATATTCCTCTCCGTTCATCTCATATACAGCCTGTTCATATTTTTGGGTAAATACAAAGGTCTTAGGCTCCTCTAGGTAGTCTAAAGGTATTAATCCGCTCTTTATACCTTTGAGGATAGATATTTTAGCTTCTCTATTCATAGGATCTAACTATTAGGCTCTTTTTAGTTCTGAGATTAACCTATCTAGCTCTGAGTCTGTCATACTCTCAAACTCTGTGCTAAGGGTTGTAGACTGGAGAGTAGGTAGGCTATACTTAAGCAACTTCTCAAATAATACTATCCTATCCTTTGGCTCTAATAGGAGCCAATCCTCCCTCACCTTATCCTTATTCTCCTCTAGAAAGTCTGTTATCCACTCTCTGAGGTTATTAGTGCTCTTATTGGGAGTTCCTACTGGTCTCCCGGCTATGTTTCCACTTTCTCCTTTTTTAAACGGCATAGGATTATTGTTTTTTATTGTTTTTTTCAATCTCTTTTCTCTAGGGCTATCCGACTGTAAGGAGGAGGATAGCCTCTCTTAAGACTTTTATAAGTCTTAATACTATACGCCTTTTTTATCTTCTCAAATAATTGATAATCAAAGATATATGTTTTTATATTTCAACTTATAGCTACTACTTTCTCAACTTATAGCTACTACTTTCTCAACTTATAGCTACTACTTTCTCAACTTATAGCTACTAGAAAAGGTATCACACAATACGATTTTATACCAGTTCTCCAGGCTTAGGATAATAGCTCTCATTTAGGTAGAGTATATCTGTAGATCCGTTATTTTCTACCTTTACTAGGTAGCCCAGTTTTATAGCTATAGAGTAAGCGTCTTTTATAATTTTAGAGGCTCTTTTACGGTTTGCCTTATACATAGTTTCAGGCATTTTTAGAGCTATAGCTACATCTTCCCAGCTCTTACTAATTTTAAACGGTTTCTTTTTTCTATTCTTCCCAGAGTTATATCTCCTTATTTGCTCATATTGTAGCCTGAGCCAACCTAAAAGTTGATAGGTATAACTAGAGGCTTTTTTACCAGTTAGCTGTTTTACCTCCTCTCTCCAGTTATTGGGTACTAATAAAAAATAGTTACTTACCTGGTCTAATAGAGGAGCTGAGGGGTGTATTTCATAGTATTGTAATAGCCCTGTCTGGTCTCTTACTGTTTTTATCCTTAATAGCGTTCCTACCTCCGCGGTTTCTTCCTTTACATAGTCTCCGTTTTTATCCTTTACTGGCTTCCCGTTCTCTGTTTTTAGTCTTACCCAGTAGAAACAAAATTGATTTGTAGCTAAAAACGATAAAGCCTCTATTACATCCTGTTTATCTCCTTGTCTCTGGCTTTTTAAATCATACCCTGAGAGGTGTATTATCTGAGCTTGAGTAAGCCTTACTACTGGTATAGTGTCTATATTTTTATAAGGGGCGTTCTCTGATTTTACTAAGGTTTTACCTGAGGTTTCTGTATCTGAATATACCTCTGTTAGAGCTATACCTTTATCTTTTTGCTCATCTCCTTTATAATTGGTATCTGAAAAAGCCTTTAAGATACCCTCGAATACTCTACTCTGGCTCTGGTTTAATACTACTCCGTAGCTGTCTGGTCTGTTAGTAATATTAAGCCCTGTAGCCTTACTAAAAGCGTCTATTTTCTCATCTGAAAAAAGAGAGAGCTGTTTATTATCTCCGTAAAACTGAGTTACGGTATGGATAGCTATTTTAGTGTGTTTATTGGTAGCCTCTTGTTCCCTTTTATTCAGCTCTGCCTCTTTCTCTTCTAGTTCTTTCTCTTTTTTGAGGTTATTCTGTCTTTCTTGAACAAAGTACCAAAAGGCTGGGTGTAGTTGGTTTATTATCTTTTCAAAGGTATGAGTACCTATTAGTAGCTTTACTCTGTTACTAAGATCTGTCTTCTCTTCCTTAGTTCTAGCGTTAAATAAAACTTCTATTTCATTCCCTAGAGGGTGCCGGGTTAAATTCACCTCTATTACTGTTTTAGAAAAACAGTCCTCTATAGCTTGTATATCTCCTTCTTCATTATCATTAATACCCTTTTTTTTATACTCACTTATGAAATATTGGATAGTCTCCTTTACTGAGGAATGTGCTTTAAAGGGAAAATTCATATTCTCATTTAGGTCTGCTGTATCTGTAAATACTACAGTAGCCTTTACACTTCCTATCCCTTTATCCTTAGTTTTCTTAGTCATCTTTCTACTTCTGTAATGTAATCTTTATGGAAGTTGAGCCTTTCTGTTAGCTATACTTTGCCTAATATCCTTTAATCTTCCTAGCCCGGTAGAGGGTTGTAAGAACTCCCTAATATTATTCTCTGTAATGAGTATAGGTCTCCCTATCCTCTGGCTTTTTATCTTACCCTTTTTAATCCAGGATCTTACTGTCTGAGGAGTAACTTTCAGAGCCTGAGCTGTCTCCTGGATTGTATAAAATTTAATACTCTCTATTATTGTAGGCATTATTCTTTATTTTTTTCTGGGAAATAATAATCTTTAGCTAGTTGTCTCTGTTTTTCTTCATACTCCATCTTTTGTAAAAATGGTTCTAGTCTTTCCTTTAGAGAGTTAAATTCCATTGTTAGCATAAATAGTCTCTGTTCCAATATTTCTACTTCTTCGCTCATATTTCTATTTTTTAGGTATTGCTTTAATCTCTCCGTTATTCTTCTCATACTTTGTTACAGCCTCCTGTAGAGCTGTGTTTACTACCTCTTTTATAAGTATCCTATCCCAGTAGGCTATAGCTTTAAGTTTTTCTAGTAGCTCCTCATTTATTATAAACGTGGCTCTAGTCTCATTCTCTTTAGTTCCCTCCTGAGAGCTTTTAGTAATCTCCTTAGTCTGGGTTACTGGTCTTCCTCTCTTTGGTTTCTCCGGCTGGTCTCCTAGTAGGGAGTTTAATCCTCCTGTAAAGTTCTTTTTGCTCATAGTTCTGAAATAAAAGTTTATTATGTTTACAAAGTATTATCTGTTTACTTAACCTTCAGTATCTCCTTACAAATAGAGAGGTAATCCTCAGCTCCTGGGCTTTTAGGGTTATATCTGAAAATATCCAATCCCTGAGCTGGAGCCTCTGCTAAGGCTACATTATCTCTTATCTTAGTCTTAAATACTGCATCCTCAAAATGAGCCTCTATAGTAGCTACTACATCCCTGTTTAATACTTTCCTACTGTCATATTGGGTAATAAATACTCCTCCTACTTCCAGCTCTTTGTTTAGTCTTTTCTTAATCTTATCTATTACCTCCAGGAGTTTAGTTAATCCCTGTAGGGCTAAGAACTGAGCCTGTAGAGGTATAAATATCTGGTCTGAGGCTACAAAGCTGTTTAATGTAAGTAGTCCTAGAGAGGGAGGGCTGTCTATTAGTATGTAATCGTAGGAGCCTCTTATAGGCTCTATTAGTTCTCTAAGGATATACTCTCTCCCAGCTTCTCCGCTCATCTCTACCTCCGCTCCTGAGAGGTCTAAGGTAGAGGGTATTACATCCAGTCCTTTTACTACCTCTATAGGCTGTAGCTTATACTCTCCTCTTAGAGCTCCGTAAATATTGCTATCCGGCTCTATAATACCTAAGCTCTGAGATAAGTTAGCCTGAGGGTCTAAATCTATTAGGAGTATCTTTTTACCTAGTTTATTAAGCCCAGCTCCTATATTGATAGCTGAGGTAGTTTTACCTACTCCTCCTTTATGGTTACTTATACTAATTACTTTACTCATATTATTGTGTTTACTAGTGTTCCTAAAAATGACTTTTCTTAGAGCTACTACTGTTTTCTATGTTTTCTATCTTAGCTGTATTGCCTTTAAAGTAAAGTGTATCCTCCGCCCCAGGCTTTATACCTCTTCCTTTTAAAACTTTAACGTATAGAGTATTCTCATCAGATCCTTTTTGCTTTATCTCTTTTAACTCCTTGTCTGAGGCTATAGGGGTAAAATTGTTATTCCAAAAGCCCACTAGCGTGTTAGCTATCCGCTCTATATCTCCAGCTTCCCCTATGTTGGTAGAGTGTATATTAAGGTGGTTTACTACTGTCCTGTTAAATTGGGCTCCTAGTATTATAGGTAAGCCTGTTTCTACTGCTATATCTTTTAAGGCTAGACATATTTGTTTTATCTCTTCTTGTCTAGAAGAGTAGCCTTTATACTTTCCCTCTGGTAATTTTAAAAGTTGGATATAGTCTATAAATATAGCTCCTGGCTTAGCGTTTTTATGGAGGTATCTAATAGCATCTATTAAAGTTTCAGAGTTGTAATCTGTATAATGAATATTTAATCTACCAGTATCTATAAATTCTGAAAAAAAATCATCCTTTTTCTTTATAAATGAGTCTACACTATCGTATCGTATATACTCTGTAGTTCCTGTAGCAAAGTAGCTTTTAATCGTTCTCCTATTATTATAGCTTATATCCTCATTTAGATAAGTGTTTAGAGTATTCATTAAAATAGTATCTCCATCCTCTTCATAGCTAAATAAATAAGTCTGTTTATCGGGGTAAGCTGTAGCAACATTTAATGCTAAGTTTATTAAAAACGTAGTCTTTCCGTGAGAGGTAGGAGCTGCAAAAATACTAATACCTCCAGAGGGTAATAGTAAAGGATCTCCTTGTATTATGTAGCCTGAGTCTAAGCTCTCTGGTCTTTCAGACTGTCTCTTTTTTAGTTCATCCTCTTTTACGGGTTTCATTAAGCTACTAAACTCTGTAGCCTTATCTTTTAGCTTTACCTCCTTTGCGTTACTACCGATTAGATCCAGAGCCTTATCTATCTCTCCTGCCTCCTGGAGCTTAGTAACCTCTGAGAGTAGTTTTTTAAACTCCTTAGCCTTAGCCTCTTTGTCTCTGGTAGAGGTTAATCTATCTACAGTAATAGATAAGCTCTCCTCTGAAATACCCAGCTCTTTAATAGCTTCTTGCCCTAAAAACTCTGTCTTAAAAATATCCTTATCTATTGGATTTAGCTTACTAGATAATATTACCACTTCATCCAGAAAGCTATCCATATCTCTATCTGTAAGCTCTCCGCTATCCTCCTGGATAGTTCCATATTTATTAATAATAGCCTGGAGCTGGTATCTGTATTCCCTTACTTCTGTATCTCCCTCTTTTATGTAAATTCTTTTACCAGTCTGTTGGATGAGAGCTATAGCCTTTAATACCTCCTCCTGAGCCTCTAAGCCGGGAGAGGTTATTACTACCTCCTCTCCTAGAGCGGTCTGTATGTTTTCTTTTTTTAAACTCTCTCCAGGGGTAGATATTACAGAGGTTTCTCTGTTTACAGAGTTTACTACTTCTACTTTTATTCGCTCTGTTTTTACCTGGGTAGTCTCTATATTGTCTCCTCCGTATGGCTCTCCGTATCCCAGCTCTAAAAGTCTCCTATAGGATAGCTTGTTATCTCCGTTACATTCTAGTAGGCTAAATACCTGAGAGGGATTATAACCTTTATCTGGGTTAAAATCTGTAGAGCTACTAAATACTCTTAATACCCTTAGCTCTGTATGGTAGTTCCCTGAGGTCTTACTGTCTGTTGAGCCTGGTCTAAGTAGATTTACCCTCTTTCCTATTTCGCTTACTACTGTCCAGCCCTTGCTCTCTAATAAGGCTACTACATCTCCTCTCTGGTTATAATCCTCAAAAGGACTAAGCCCTATAGAGGTAGGCTTTTTTGAGCTAGAGGTATTTACTTTTGGCTTAATCTCTTCCAGTTCGTTAAAGCTCTTAGATATGTTAAATAGTATCTCTCTCTCCTCGGGGGTTATAGTTGATATATTACTAGGCTCTCCCTGTATGTATTTATATCCAGGAGTAGGAGGAGCTATTACATAGCCTCCCTCTCCTCTAGTTTCTATTAATACCTCTTTATTTAACTTAATAGCTAGTTTTTGGTTTCCAGCTATAGAGCTACATCTATAGTAAATATGGTAGCCTCCGCTCTTTGTCTGAGCTATTACAAGTCCCTTATAAAGGTCTGGTAAATTATCCTCTATTAGGGCTCTAAGCTCATCCCAGAGAGAGCCTGTACTATCGTGTTTAGTATCTACATCTATTACCTCTAAATTTCCGCTAATAGCTCCGCAAATAATAGCTAAGCCTTTCACATTAGATCCACTAAATAAAGTCTCTATCTCCTCCTCTTTTACCCTTTGGCTCTGGTAGGGTTTCCAGGTAGATAAAGCTGGTAGCTTATCCTCTTTAGTTGGTATTACTGAGAGCTGAGCTTTTAAATACTCCTTTGCTTTATCCTTAATCTCTCTACTCATATTATTTTGTTTACTATGTTTATCTATATTACTTAAAAAGGTGTAGAGCCTGTTAAATAGTAGAGCTCTGGGTCTATTGTTTCCTGTATCATTGCCTCCTCTAGCATATATATAAATCCTTTCTCCGCTCTTTCTCTGGTTACATTGGCTTCTCTTATTATCCAATTTACTAGCGTTTCTTTACTATAGCTCCGCTCTTCTAATTGTTTTAAATCTATCTTTTCTATTATCTGTCCTGTCTTACAGCTTACTAAATCTAAACCTTTTACTAGCTCTTCTACTAATGGATTAATAGCTACCATCCGGCTATAAGCTATCTCCTCCGCTGTAGGAGGTGTCTCTATTTTTTTAATAATAACAGGCTCTACTCTTAGCTCTGGAGCTGGGAGTTTTACATCCCTTAGGGAGAGCCTCTTTCCTTTTGTTATATCTATAGAGAGTAAGCCCATTAATATAAACTATCTATTAAAGCCTCTCCGCTGTTCTGTAGCCTCCGCTCCTCATTTAAGGTAGCTGTATATATCTGAGTAGTGGCTGGGTTACTATGTCTTAAAGTAAACTGAGCGGTCTCTAAACTACCTCCAGCTCTGAGAATATTTACGGCTGTAGTATGTCTAAGGCTATGAGCTGTAAAGCTCCGCTCATTCAATCCTATAGCCTTTAATCCCTCTTTAGCTATGTAGCTTATAGATCTGGTAGTTAGCCTCTCCCCTTTAGAGTTGTTACTAGTAGAGGTAAATAAAGGCTCTGAGCTGTTTATACTGCCTCTGGTAGCTAAATACTGAGCTATAGGCTGGTAGGTCTTATCTGTAAGGACTACAAAATTATCTTTCTCATCTCTACCCTTACCCTGTATTAATAGCACTCTCTGAGAGCCTTTAAAGGTAATATCTCCTACTGAGGCTCTTATTACTTCTATAGTCCTTAACCCTGTTCTGAGGAGTAAGGTAACTATAGCGTAATCTCTAAGAGCTTTCCCCTGGTAGTAGTTTAATAGCTCTGTAGCCTGTGAGGGTAAAAGAGGTTGTTTTTTAAATTGCTGTTTTCTCTTAGGAGTCCTTATCCCTTTAGCTACATTAGGGTAGTATTTATTAGCCTCTGTCCATTCATAAAAGCGTCTTACAGAGGTAATATAAGAGCCTACAGTTAAGCTACTCATCCCTGAGGCTAATAACTCATCCTTATACTCTAGGAGCTGAGGTCTGGTTATTTCAGAGAGGAGGTAGCCTTTTTTATCTACCCAGGTAAAATATTGCTTTAACGTTCTTCTGTAGAGCTGTTTAGAGCTTAGCTTAACATCCTGAGAGTTTATAAAACTATCTACCAGCTCCTCTACCCTCTGGGAGGGGATTATAACTAAATCCTGAGCCTGGTTTTCTATAATGTCCATATCTAAGCAATTTAATGTTTACCATTGCAAAGATATAAATATTATCCCGGTTACAATATTTACTAATATTATTTTTATTACTTAGTAAACATTTAATTATTCACAGCCTGTTAAAAAACATTTTTTTAGCGTGTTTTTCCCCTTTAGAGTATGGTAACAGTTTATACTTTTGGCTAAGTAAATTTACAGGCTAGGGGATACCTTAGCTGGAGCCGGAGATTACCCTCCGGCTTTTTTATGTCTTTAAAGGGTTTCTTCCTTAATTAGATTTCCCTTTTCATCGTAATACTTTCACAATCTAGCTTGATCGTTTATTTTATTTTTATGAATTTTCGTGATTCTTTACTTTTCGTAAAGGTAAAATCTAATATACTGTCATTAAACATTATTGATATTTCTACACTTTCGCCTATATACCCTTGATATGTTCCAATGAAATACTTTGATGATGATGTTTTACTAAGCTTACCTAAAATCTGCCCTACTTTCCAATCATTTTTGAAAGCACTATTCTCTAGGTTTACCATTATAATCTCATTGTCTGCCTCAAATATGCCAATTTTACTCAAGGAGCTAAAGTTTGTTGATGATATTAATTTATATACACCAAATATTGAGTTGTTATCAGTAACAAGCTTACTTTCTAGAGAATCAATTCTCTCTTTCGGCAAAACTTCTACGTCTTCATTAGTTTTTATTGAATTAATTCTTTCGTATATCTCAGCCTTGTTGATGTTCTTTCTTAACGCTCTTAAAATAGCCCTCTCTAAGTCGTAGGTATAACCGTTTACATTCACAGAACAATCATATTCTAATCTAGAGTTATCATTGAATAAATAAATAACTTTCATTGGATAGCTTCCTACGGCACCTAAATCTCTTTTAAAAGATCCTATTCCCCATGCAACATGAACAACATTTTTACTTGATTCTAAAGAACTAAATACTTGATTCTTCTGATCTTCTCCATAAATAACTGTGGAATTAAAATCTTCTCTTAAAAAGCTAAATACTGCTTCAACATCCTTATTTTCCTTTGCTCCCCTAGACTTATAATAGTCAAGTTGATCTTTTGTCATATTTACAACAAAAACAACATCCTTTTGAGAGTATATATTATTTGATATAATTGATAATCCTACAAAAAAAAAGATTCGAATAAGAAAAGGTGATTTCATATAATTATTTTCTAATAAATCAAGCTAATAAAAAAGGTAAATATCATTTAGTCAAAACTAGGAGCTAACATTTCCAATAGAAAACATAAAAACAAAATATACCTATTAGAATATTGTAGAGTCTACTTCGTTTTTTTCTGCCATTGCTAAATCCATGTTTTTATCATTTTCATAAGCTATATGTATTTCCTTATACTTTGATATTTCCAATAAAATATTAAGGTTGTTTATCCTGTTCCAGAATGTTTTATATATAGCTTTTTCATTCTCTAATGCTTGTATCTCATAGCCGTCTCCCTCGTAATAGGGGTTTGTCCAGGTTTCAATTGTTTGACTGGGGTTACCATACTTTTGGGTAAGTAACTCTAAGTACTTGTTATAACTTGATTTTAATGAGTAC
>Ga0208787_1001471_pt1 | contig 10224 bp, 9 predicted proteins | sample Wag4_2014_7_11_FD_187362 | JGI IMG/M metagenome (GOLD analysis project Ga0208787, IMG submission 187362) | Fresh water microbial communities from Ohio, USA - Utica-2 Time Series HT 2014_7_11 (SPAdes) (version 2) | ecosystem: Environmental > Aquatic > Freshwater > Water tank | place: USA: Ohio... | reverse complement strand
GCTAAACGAAGAGCTGTTGTTGAACCGTAAAAACCTGCACCGACTACTGTGACTTTGCCACCCATCGTGACTCCATTCATGGCTGATTGCGAATGGGGCAACTCTACCGCCCGCGAGGAAGTGCAATCGCCAGCACAAAAAGTGCGATCGCGATTGCAAGCGGAAGATAAAACTCAATGCGACGGAAATCTCGAGATTTGAGAGCCACGCCCATGGTTCCAACCGCGATGAAAAGTGATCCGCCTCGCACTACGCCGAGAACTCCTAAAACCACTCCGGTAAGGACTAATCCATAACTTACAAGGCTAAGCAGACGATTACTTAACTGCATGCATCAACCACATTGGTCAGCAACATTGCACGGGTCATTGGACCGACTCCCCCAGGCATGGGCGCAACATATGAAGCCTTTTCAAATACTCCAGGACACACATCACCTTGAAGTCCATCCGGTGTGCGCGAAATTCCAACATCAATTACAACAGCACCTTCTTTAATCATCTCTGCTTTTAAGAAATGTGCTTGCCCAATAGCCGCGACAACAATATCTGCGCTTCTTGTATGAAGAGTTAAATCCTTAGTACCTGTGTGAGTCAAAGTTACTGTTGCATTTTCTTGTTTGCGAGTCAGCAGTAATCCCAATGGGCGGCCCACAGTTAAACCGCGACCAATAACTGTTACCTCTGCGCCTTGGGTTGAAATCTTGTAATGATCGAGAAGTGCAACAATTCCACGTGGTGTACATGGAAGCGGTGCATCGTAACCAGCAACTAATCGCCCCAAATTAAGTGGGTGTAATCCGTCGGCATCTTTGCTGGGATCAATTGCTTCAAGAACTTTTTGTGTGTTGATTCCTTTGGGTAACGGAAGTTGAACAATGTAACCGGTGCACTCTTTAGAACTATTTAGATCTGTGATTGCCGCCAAGACATCTTTTTCAGTTGCATTATTGGGAAGATCAATTCGAATTGAATTGATACCGACTTCTTGGCAATCACGATGCTTGCCGCCTACATATGAATGTGAACCTGGATCATCTCCAACTAAAACTGTTCCAAGACCTGGAGTAATTCCTTGTGCTTTAAGCGCGCTGACTCGTGTGGTTAATTCAGCTTTCATCGCTGCGGCAACTGCCTTGCCATCTAATATCTGCGCGCTCATGATGTAAGCCTATCGACTCAGTTATGCATGAGAGAAATGTCGAGTGTTGGTGAAAAACATCGCGATTCCAGCAGCCTTTGCCGCCGCAATTACCTCTTCATCACGTACGCTGCCACCAGGCTGCACTACAGCTGTAACGCCTGCATCGATAAGGATTTGAAGACCATCGGCAAATGGGAAGAAGGCATCACTTGCCGCGACACTTCCTTTGACTCGATCACCAGCACGGGAAACAGCTAAACGTGCTGAATCAACTCGATTGACCTGGCCCATTCCGATTCCAACAGATGCAGTCATCTTTGCAAGCAAAATTGCGTTGCTCTTTACTGAACGGACGCTTCGCCAGGCAAACTCAAGATCCTTCATGGTCTGTAGATCAACTGGGTTTCCGCTGACTTGATCCCAGTGTGCTGGTGAATCACCGTGTGCATCAATCACATCTGTTGCTTGCAACAACATTCCGCCAGATACGGGGCGAAGTTCCAAGGGATTAATTGTTGTTACATCGCACTTTAAAATTCGAATTGAAGGCTTCTTCATCAATAGCTCTAATGCATCGTGATCAAAATCAGGGGCAATCAAGACTTCGGTAAAGATCTTTGACAATGGCTCAGCCATCGCAAGATCAACCTTTCTATTGGCAGCTACAACTCCCCCAAAGGCAGAAACAGGATCACACTCATGAGCATGTTGATAAGCAACAGCAACACCTAATTCGCATACTGCAACACCGCAAGGGTTTGCGTGCTTCATGATGGCAACAGCAGGGTCGCGATGATCCAAAACCGCTCTCCAGGCAGCATCGGCATCTGTGTAATTGTTAAATGACATCTCTTTGCCATGGAGTTGTTGAGCGTTCACAATTCCTGAGGTTGCACCCGAGTAAATCGCAGCCTCTTGATGAGGGTTTTCTCCGTAACGAAGTGAGCTCTTACGGCTCCAAATCTGTCCAAACCAATCAGGAAGTTCATTACTGTCAGATGCGCCGAGCCAGTTTGCAATAGCTAAGTCATATTGCGCAGTTGTGCGAAATACCTCAAGTGCTAACTGGCGTCTTTCTGCTTCTGTAAAGCCACCTGCAGTAATCGCTGTGATCAGCTGGTCGTACTGAGCTGGATGAGAAATAACCGCAACAGAGCCATGGTTTTTAGCAGCTCCGCGCAGCATTGATGGGCCACCGATATCAATCTGTTCAATGCACTCTGCAAAACCCGCACCTGATGCGATTGTTTCGGCAAATGGATACAGATTGATAATCACAAGATCAAAGGGGGCGATATCTAGATCTGCAATTGCAGCTACATGTTCAGGATTGTTTTGGTCTGCCAAAATTCCGCTATGAACTCGAGGATGCAAAGTCTTGACTCGTCCACCCATAATTTCAGGAAAACCTGTGTACTGACTTACCTCAATGACAGGGATTCCGGCATCGGCTAAATTCTTCGCTGTCGACCCGGTTGAAAGTATTTCGACACCTGCTGCATGAAGTGCGCTTCCAACTTCAATCAGACGAGTCTTGTCATAAACACTTACAAGTGCGCGAAGTATAGGTTTTCTCATCGTGTAATGGTCTCCAGAGTTGGAATGATCAAGGCGATGGTCGCAACTATGAGACCGCGTTCTACTTTCTTAATTCTCTCATGAAGCGTTGCCTCATCATCGCCTGGCAACACCGGAACTTCCATTTGAGTAATGATTGGCCCAGTATCAACGCCTGCATCTACCCAATGAACCGTTGTCCCAGTTACCGAGACTCCTGCAGCTAGTGCATCCCGAACCGCATGGGCACCTGGAAAATCAGGCAGCAAAGCAGGATGACTATTAATTGTAGGAAAGTAATTAACAAACTCAGGGGACAAAATTCGCATAAAACCAGCGCTCACAACTAGATCCGGTGAGTATTGATCAACCGCTTCAAAGAGTTGCTTGTTCCATTGCTGACGATCAGCGGTCAACTCAACAACAGTGGTGTTTATGGATTCCTTCTTTGCGCGTTCTAAAACTTGGGCATCTGCACGATCTGAAACAACTGCAACAATTTGAATCTCTAAATCTGAGGCATCAATAATCGCCTGCGCCAAGGAGCCCTGTCCCGAAGCCAGAATGACTACCCGCTTTCTCATTTGCGGGACATAACTCTTGGTAGATACAGCGCCAATAAGGCACCTAGGCCAAGCTCTGCAGCGATCGCCAGGGTGAATTTCCATGGCGAAACTCCTACGGCAGACATCGCATCGGTGATGAGTGCACCACTTCCTGAATATCCAACAAATGCAGCAAGCAGAACCGCCACAATCAAACTTTGCACCAGCACCTTTTGATTCAGTGAGATTGTCCATGTAACTAGAAGTGCCCCAGCTGCAACGACGATCAAAACTCCAAGTAATGAAATTAGTGATTTACCTTCGGGCAAAGCACCCAACAACGGCATCGCAGGAATCTTGTTTAATCTAAAGGAGGTTGGAGAAACCAAGGTTCCTGAACCGACCGCAAAGCCAACCCCTGAAAAGTAAGCCAAGGTAGAAACTATGGCGTTAGGGATATACAAAATATTAAGAAGTAGTAGCAGGAAGCCACCAAAGATTCCGGGCTGTAAGACAGTTGTTAAGTTCTTAACCATCGAAATATTGATGAGAAGTAGCAAGCCAAAGATTATTGATGAGACACCAAGCAGCAGCGCGATGATCCGCGAGCCGTATAAGAAACCTTGACCTAGGGCAACTTTTCTGCCAACAGTTGCCGCGCACAACAATGTAAAGGGCAAAACATAAATGATTGCGAAGTACCACACTGGGCGAATCGAATCAGTCTTAGAAAACAATGATGCCGCCAAGGCAAAGAGTGTGTAACCCACCGCAAAAACCCCGCGAGCTGGTGCCACTAATGAAGAATCATTATCTAAACGTTCAATTGTTCGTGCCACACCATTTCGAATAGCAAGAACTGGAAATATCAATGCACCCAACGGAAGGTAAGAAAGGTGCCCCGCTAACCCTGAAGGCGGAAGAGAAAGATCAAAGGGAATTGAATGTGCACCAATCCAGATCCATAACGCTGCACGTAAGGGATCGCCGGTATTTCCTGTTGCGCTACCTGCGGTTGCCCATGCAAGTAGAGCGATGAAAGATGTAGGAAGTAAAAGCCAAGCAACGCTGCGCAAGACTTGGGGCAATGCAGCTCCAAGTACTCGCGACATCATTGTTATCGGCCCATTATTGCGCGTAACAAACGCGCGGTTTCGCTTGGTGTTTGGCCGACCTTAACGCCAGCTGCTTCTAATGCATCCTTTTTGCCTTGCGCAGTTCCTGATGAGCCAGAAACGATTGCACCTGCGTGACCCATCGTCTTTCCTTCAGGTGCCGTAAAGCCTGCAACATAACCAACCACTGGCTTAGTTACATACTCTGCAATAAATGCAGCTGCACGTTCTTCAGCATCTCCACCAATTTCACCGATCATTACGATCGCTGTTGTTTCAGGATCATCCTGGAAAGCGCGAAGGCAATCGATATGTGTTGTTCCAATAACTGGATCTCCACCAATACCAACGGCTGTGCTAAATCCAATGTCACGGAGTTCGTACATCATTTGATATGTAAGTGTTCCAGACTTTGACACTAAACCAATTGGACCTGAGCCTGTGATATCTGCAGGAATAATTCCAACATTTGACTTACCTGGGCTAATTAATCCTGGGCAGTTTGGTCCAATAATTTGTGTTGTCCCCTTTGTCTGCGCATATGTGTAGAAACTTGCAGAGTCATGAACAGGAATACCTTCGGTGATAACAACGACTAAAGGCATCGTTGCATCAATTGCATCGATGACCGCAGCCTTGGCAAACTTAGGTGGAACGAAAACAACTGAAACATTTGCACCTGTTGCAGACATTGCTTCGGCGACTGTGTTGAACACTGGAAGTTGGTGGTCATCGATGTCGACAACCTGTCCACCCTTACCTGGTGTTACTCCGCCTACAACCTTTGTGCCTGAAGCCAACATACGACGGGTGTGCTTGGTTCCTTCAGAACCAGTCATTCCCTGAACAATTACCTTGCTTGCATCATTGATAAAGATAGACATTACTTCGCCGCCAATTCTGCAGCGCGATTTGCTGCTCCATCCATAGTGTCTGCTTGCTCAACCAGTGGGTGTGCAGCCTTAGCTAAAATTGCTCGTCCTTCAACCACATTGTTTCCATCGAGGCGAACCACGATTGGCTTAGTTGCCTTTGGCCCAAGTAATTCAAGGGCTTGAACGATTCCATTGGCAACGGCATCACATGCTGTGATTCCACCAAATACATTTACAAATACACTCTTTACATCCTTGTCACCAAGAATGATTGAAAGGCCATCAGCCATGATTTGAGCTGATGCTCCACCACCAATATCGAGGAAGTTAGCTGGTCGAACTCCGCCATGCTTTTCTCCTGCGTAAGCAACAACATCAAGTGTGCTCATCACAAGTCCAGCACCGTTACCGATAATTCCAACTTGTCCTTCAAGCTTTACGTAGTTAAGACCCTTTTCCTTTGCAGCAGCCTCTAGTGGATTCTCTGCCGCCTGATCAACAAGTGCTTCATGATCTGGTTGGCGGAAATCTGCGTTGTCATCAAGAGTTACCTTGCCATCGAGTGCGATGACCTTGCCATCCTTTGTCTTAACCAATGGGTTAACTTCAACAAGGGTTGCATCCTCGCCCTGGAAAACATCCCAAAGCTTCAGAAGAACATCGGCAACTTGATCTGCAACATCTGCTGGAAATTGTGCAGCTGCAACAATCTCTTTTGCCTTAGCAAGTGAGATTCCATCGACTGCAGATACTGGAATCTTTGCCAGCTTTTCAGGAGCGGTGTGTGCAACCTCTTCAATATCCATTCCACCTGAAACAGAGGCCATCACCAAAAATGTGCGGTTTGAACGATCCAGCAAAATCGCTAAGTAGTACTCAGATTCAATGGGTGCAGCCGCTGCAATCATTACTGTGCGAACAGTGTGACCCTTAATATCCATTCCAAGAATTGCGCCAGCTTTTTCGCGAGCATCCTGTGGGTTCTCAGCTAGCTTGACGCCGCCAGCCTTTCCGCGGCCACCAACTTTGACCTGTGCCTTTACGACAACCTTTCCGCCAATAGTTGTTGCAGCTTTCTCTGCCTCATCGGCGGTAGTTGCAACGCTTGCGGCCAAAACAGGTACACCGTGCTTTTCAAAGATGTCGCGAGCTTGGTATTCAAAGAGATCCACTGGGCTTCCAATCAGTTCAATTCTTCAGGCGCTAATGGGGGTAATCCTAGAGCTTCTCAACGGGTGCATAACGCAGCAGTAAACGCTTCTCGCCGTATTGGCCGAAGTTAATCGTCGCCTCCGCCTTATCTCCTGCGCCTGCAACGGAGACAACGGTGCCTAAACCAAATGTGTCATGTGACACACGCTCACCAACTGCAAGCTCCATTGCAACGCTCTTCTTACCGGTGGCCCGTGGTGGAGGCGTTGTGACAGTTCTGCTCTTTTTAATCAGTGATGGCGAAAGAGATGTTCGTGATTGATTGCGCCACTCAATAACCTCTTCCGGAATCTCATCGAGAAAACGAGATGGTGGATTGTAATTAGGTGCACCCCATGTAGATCTGTATTCAGCGCGAGAGATATAGAGACGCTGACGTGCACGTGTTAGACCAACATATGCAAGACGACGTTCTTCTTCGATCTCATCCTTTTCTCCCAAAGTACGTGAGTGAGGAAAAATTCCATCCTCCATACCTGTTAAGAAAACAGTTGGAAACTCCAAACCCTTTGCGGTGTGCAGGGTCATCATTGTTACAACTCCCCCATGATCTTCACCTTCTGGAATCTCATCAGCATCTGCTACTAAGGAAACCTTTTCTAAGAAGCCTGCAAGTGAAATCTCTTCATCCTCACCAAGCTCTTCAAAGGGTCTTTCCTCGTACTCCATTGATACTGCAACTAATTCCTTTAAGTTTTCTACACGAACCTCATCTTGTGGGTCGGTGCTATCTGCAAGTTCTTTTAACAATCCAGATTGCTCAAGCGCAGCTTCTACAATTACAGATGGCTTAGTCTTTGCCTCAACTAAGACACTTAATGCACTAATCATCGAAGTAAATTCATTAATAGCTTGGGCCGCACGAGCTGGGACAGATCCAATCTCGCTGCAGCGAAGCAAACCTTGCCAAAAAGAAATGTTGTTATCCCGTGCATAAAGATCTACGTAATCTAAGGATGTATCGCCGATACCGCGCTTAGGGACATTGATAATTCGGCGAAGAGAAATCTCATCCTCTGCATTTGCCAGAACCCGCAAATAAGCCAAAAGATCTTTTACCTCGCGGCGTTCATAGAATCGAAGCCCACCAACAACTTTGTAGGGCAAAGCGCTGCGCATAAAGACTTCTTCAAAAACACGAGACTGAGCATTTGTTCGATAAAAGATGGCGGTATCGCCAGGTGTAGAAACACCTTCTCTTTGCAGGGATCTAATTTCATCAGCGATGAAGTTAGCTTCATCATGTTCGCTTTCCGCCACATACCCAACCAACGGAGTTCCGGCACCGGCATCAGACCACAAGTTCTTTTCTTTGCGGCTTTCATTTTGGGTAATCACCGCATTGGCAGCGTTCAGAATATTCTGCGTTGAACGATAATTCTGTTCGAGTAGCACAGTTCGAGCGTTGGGGTAATCCAATTCGAACTGCAAAATGTTTCGAATGGTTGCACCGCGGAAGCCATAAATTGATTGATCCGCATCACCCACCACACATAATTCGGCAGGTGGCTGACCCTCAAGATCGCTTCCTACTAGCTCCTTGACCAGGATGTATTGAGCGTGGTTTGTATCTTGGTACTCATCAACTAGAACATGGCGAAACCTTGATCTAAAACGAGCCTTCGCTTCAGGGAATCGTTGCAAGACTTCTACCGTTTTCAAAATCAAATCATCAAAATCCATCGCATTCGCACGCATTAATCGTTGTTGGTAGACCGCGTAAACATCAGCTACAACTTGTTCAAATTGATTAGTCGTCGCGTTCAAATAATCCTGTGGACCTAATAACTCATTTTTCGCATTAGAAATCATTGATTGGAACTGACGAGCGGGATAACGCTTGGGATCGAGATTTAACTCCTTTGCCACAATGGTTATCAATCGATTGGAGTCTGCTGAGTCATAGATGCTAAATGAGTTGCTGTACCCCAAACGCGTTGCCTCTTGGCGCAAGATGCGCACACATGCAGAGTGAAAAGTTGATACCCACATCGATTTTGCTATTGGTCCCACTAAATCAGCAACCCGCTCCTTCATTTCTCCGGCAGCTTTGTTGGTGAAGGTAATCGCCAGAATTTGATAGGGAGCGACATTTCTGCGTGACATTAAATATGCGATTCGACGAGTTAATACTCGAGTCTTTCCAGAGCCAGCACCTGCAACCACTAACAATGGGCCGCCGGCATGAGTAACCGCCTCCGCCTGTTGAGGGTTGAGCCCCTCAATGAGTGGATCGATTTCAGACATACCGCTGAGTCTATTAGGCTTCATGCATGGAACCGATCGCAGATACCGAGATCAAGCGAGTTTTGGTCGTCAACGCCCACCCTGATGATTCAGATTTTGGCGCTTCAGGAACTATCGCTCAATGGGTGAAAAAGGGAATTGAAGTCGCGTATGTATTTTGTACAAATGGCGATCAAGGTGGAGAAGAGTCCGGCTTTACTAAAGAAGAGATGCCAGCGATCCGTCAACGTGAACAACGTGCCGCAGGTGCAGCTATCGGTGTCACCGATATAACTTTCTTGAATTATGTTGATGGACATCTTGAGCCAACCATTGAACTCCGCAAAGATATTGTTCGACAGATTCGTATTTCAAAGCCGGATCGAATTGTGTGCCAAAGTCCTGAACGTAACTGGGATCGAATTGGTGCCAGCCATCCAGATCACTTGGCAGCGGGCGAAGCAACTATTCAAGCTGTATATCCCGATGCACGTAACCCTTTTGCTTTCACAGATTTACTCGACAATGAGGGTCTACAACCGTGGCGGGTCAAAGAGGTTTGGGTATCTGGTTTTGCCCATCCAGATCATTGGGTAGATATCACCGATACCTTTGATTTAAAGATGGCTGCTCTGCACGCACATGTTTCACAAACAGCGCACAATAAAGAGTTAGAGAACATGGTTCGTGAATGGGGTCAGCGCAACGCAGGAATTGGTGGTCTGCCTGAAGGTCGAATCGCTGAAGCCTTTAAAATTGTACATACTGCTTAAAACTATTTGGCAAATTAATTATTAATTATTTGAAACTGTTACACGATTAATTGAGATTGGCTGATTTGGCGCACCATCTGCGCCTCCGCCCTTGACGCCAGCCTTTGCAATCGCTTTAACAATATCGAGACCTTGAGTGATAGTTCCCCAAATTGTGTAGTTAGCGCCCAAAGTTGTATCTGCAAAGACTAAGAAGAATTGGCTGCCATTTGTTCCAGGACCAGAGTTAGCCATAGCAACTGTTCCAGCTGGATAGTTGTTCAAACCTTCTACTGGAAGATTCTCATCGCGGAATGTGAAGTTAGGTCCACCACTACCTGTAGCTGTCGGATCTCCACACTGCAAAACATATAAGCCTTGTGTAGTTAAACGGTGACACAGAGTGTTATTGAAGTAACCGCCACGTGCAAGTGTTGCCAACTGTGTGATTGTGATCGGAGCCTTTGCTCCAACTGTTGTCACGACGATATTGCCGCAATTTGTGCCAAAGGTGAAGGTACGTGCAAATCGCTTAGGTAGTTTTTCAGCGGGTGCAACAGATGGTGGAGTATGTCCAACCGCTTTAGTTACTTTGCACTTTATCGCTGGAGCCTTTGCTGATTTAACTGACTTACCTTTTATTTCAGCAAAAGCAGATGGTGAAAGAATTAAAGAGGTTGCAATAACTGCAACAACTAAACGCTTCACATTTACTCCCCTGGACATAGCGCTAATGGTAAATCGAAATCCTGTGAAAACCCTTAATTTATTCCCATTCAATGGTGCCAGGTGGCTTGCT
>Ga0208787_1001467_pt1 | contig 10238 bp, 10 predicted proteins | sample Wag4_2014_7_11_FD_187362 | JGI IMG/M metagenome (GOLD analysis project Ga0208787, IMG submission 187362) | Fresh water microbial communities from Ohio, USA - Utica-2 Time Series HT 2014_7_11 (SPAdes) (version 2) | ecosystem: Environmental > Aquatic > Freshwater > Water tank | place: USA: Ohio... | reverse complement strand
TTTGACTACGGATCAAAAGGTTTCAGGTTTGAATCCTGACGGGGTCACAAAGCCCACGCGAACAGCGTGGGCTTTTTTGTGCGAAGAAATGCCAAAAGCGATACGAAGTGAAAGGTATGAATCATTGGATGTGTTAATAGCTTGCTATTATAAACAGACAAGGGTTCATAGCTGACGAGCGAAGCGAGTGCTTTTGGGCATTGATGAGCACGAAAAAGCAAAAACATCAGGCACTGATGTTTTTAAAGGGCTTTGGGTACGACCAATGCGAAGAGGATGTTGCGTAGCAACCATCCGCAATCTTGAGTTTATCTAAAATTTTAATAATTTGGAACAATCTCATTTATAGAAATAGTGCCATCACTATTTCCTTTTATAGCAAAATAGGTCAGTTGATTATTTATAACAAAAACCTTCATGAAAGCTGGATTGATGTTTGGGATTGTAATCCCCTTGGACATTGAAGCAAAATTACCAGATGCATTTTTCCAAAGTAAATTATCCATAAATACATTATTATTTTCCCTAAATAAATTACCCGCCCAAGGATTTAAAAATATATCAGGATATCCGTCTTTATCATAATCTATAATTTCAAATTCTCTAAACTGTAATTGCGAAAAAGTATACTCGATCTTTTGATTACTTGGTGTAAAGTTTCCCTTGCCATCATTCATCCAAATTTCTATTCCATTAAAATTATTACCTTCAGTTGCAATTGCTAAATCCAAAAATCCATCCTTATTAAAGTCAGCAGATTTAATACTTGTAGCACCTCTATCGTTGTTAGCAAATACACCTAATGGACCAGGATCTTTTGATAAAACATATTTATTTAAACTTGAATTATAAGAATAGATCATAATACTATATCTGTCAGCGATTTTTTGATAAGTTGAATTAAATCCATAATCTGCTCTAATCACTTCTGGTTTATTATCTCCATCTAAATCCTTTACTAATACCGCACCAGCGCCTCTAGCATTTAAATTACTTTGTAAAATTGTTCTATTTTCTGAAAAACTACCATCAGCATTTTGAAGGTAAGTGTGAAGGTTATCATACCAATCACCTTTTGTTCCCATATTTAATCCAACTACATCTTTTAGTCCATCTTTATTTAAATCACCAGTAGAAATTGAGTGATAAAAGCTTTTTGAAAGTGATATATTGCTAAATGTGAGTTTATTACCAATAGTTTTCATTAAAATCATATGGCCATTTGGCCAATTACCTGAAGTTAACTCTAATCCATGATCTGCATATACCCAAGACTGGTTTAATGTATCGATGCACTCATAATTTCTACCTGCCCCCATTGCACCATCCAAATAGCTATTCTCGTATTGCCAAGTACCATTTAATTTTATTAAATGAATTGCTGGTATTAAAGGGTAATTAAAAAACAAAGTTGCTGGAATAACCATGTTTAACACATTGTCTTTAGAATAAACTATGGTTCCTGATATGCTTCCATTAACACCTGTTTGCACTTGGGTGTTAGATATGTTAGGAATGGTGAATCCAGAAATAATAGTACTAGTAATCACATACTTTGGTGCAGGTGGAGTTACTACGACAGGAGGCGTAACGACAGAAGGTGGGGTGATTATTGTAGGTTCTGTAGACTTTGTACAAGAAAAAACTAAAAATGTGCCCAAAACAATGACTATTCTTTTCATAATTTAAAGATTAATAAACCTTTGGGATATGTAAATATCTTATTTTATTCACATAAATCAATTTTAATAAATTTAAAAATCTATTGATGGAATACCCAATCAAAGTAAAAATACCCACCCTCCAATTCAAATTATTTGCTACATTTGTATTGTAATTACATTGTAATAACAGTATTATGAAAGCAAAAATCATCAAAATAGGCAATTCAAAGGGCATCCGACTCCCCAATGAACTAATAAAGGAATATAAGCTTGACGAAGAAGTCACTTTAGAACTTCGTGAGGACTGTATTGTCATTAAACCTGTTGAGGTAGATCCAAGAGCAGGATGGGAGGCAATTTATAAAAAAATGGATCATACCCTTACACAAGAAGATAAGGATTGGATGGCATTTGAAAATGAATTTGATGAGGAGGATTGGACATGGTAGTGTTAAAGAACGAAGTTTGGATGACCACACTAGAGCCTACACTAGGTAGTGAAATTAATAAAACTAGGCCTTGCATTATTGTTTCACCAGATGTGTCAAATAAGCATAAAAAAAGTGTGGTGATTATACCCCTTACTTCTACATTAAATGATTTTCCTTCGAGGGTAAATTGTACATTTCAAAATAAGCATGGGCAAATTGTGATAGACCAAATTAGAACAGTAGATAAAATTAGACTTGTTAAAAAGCTTGGCACCATTGACGATGCGACAAGTAAAAAAATATATGAAATGATTAAAATTTATTTTAAATAAAATGAAACTCTCTATTTTCTCCGTTGGCAAAGCCAACGAATCCTATATTAAAGAAGGCGTGGAACAATTCACAAAAAGAATTGGGCACTACTATCCTATCGATTGGCAATTGATTACCCCATCCAAACTAACCGATCCGGCACAAATCAAAAAAGCAGAAGCTGCAAGTATTTTAAAAGTGATGGCATCAACCGATGTATTGATTCTTTTAGACGAAAAAGGTAAAATGTTGAGCTCCCCTGGCCTAGCTAATTTAATCCAGCAAAAGGCCAACCAAAGCGCACAAAAAATCATATTCTTAATTGGTGGCGCATATGGTGTAGATGAAACCATACAGCAAAGAGCCAATTTTACCTGGAGCATTTCAGAACTCGTTTTCCCACATATGCTGGTTCGATTGATGCTTGCAGAACAAATCTACCGCGCATGTAGTATCTTAGCCAACGAAAAATACCACCACGAATAATGAGCATCACTTTATATATAACAGTAGTCACCGTCATCGTATCTGTCTTAGCATTTTACAATGCTGAACTCATGGACAAATTGATTTTCCATCCCTATTCTTTAGGCAGAAGCAATGAATGGTATCGTTTTATTAGTTGTGGATTCATACACGCCGATTTTATGCACCTTGCATTTAATATGTTCTCCTTCTATATGTTTGGAGATTATGTAGAGCAATACTTTAATATGCTATTTGGTCAAAATGGTAAGCTGCTTTATTTATTCTTATACTTATCGGCCTTAGCTGTTTGTTTAATCCCAACTTACCTACAACAAAAAGACCGTTATAATTACAATAGCTTAGGTGCATCTGGTGCAGTATCCGCGATTGTATTTGCAGGTATCTTTTTAATGCCTACTATTCAAATTGGATTTTTCATTATCCCTCCAATTATTCCTGGTTTTATATTTGGGCCAATCTACTTAGGCATTACCGCTTATTTAGCCAAGCAAGGACAAGGAGGTATCAACCATAGTGCGCATCTTTGGGGATCCCTTTATGGTGTTGTGTTCTTGATTGTAGCAGCTTACTTTATTGCACAGTTTAATGTAGTTGCAAGCTTTGTTGAGCAGATTAGGATTTACTTAGGAATGTAATTTTTAATACACGCTTGGTATTAGCTGTGATTTTAAAACGATCATCAATTCTTTGACCTACTACCCATGCAATTTTACTATCTGAACAAAGTACGGTAGTCATCGCCTTGATGGCAGGACTTAATTTTAAGCTACCTAAAAAATGATTCATCTTCTTTTTTTTACGCAGCCCTAATGGATAAAAATAATCTGTCGCTACCCATGATCTATTTAATAATGGCCAGCTTAATTGATCCGCATCTAAATAAGCCATATTCGCACTCGTATCTACTTTAAGTTCCTCCATATAGTCAATCCATTCCAATTGAAATTTTCCAAATAAGGTATCTAATACTCCCTGCTCTTTTGAAATCGTATCGTATACTTTATCTTCTTGGTTAGATACTATTTGAATGGAATTATCCCACTTGATCAAACGATGGGATGCAGAAGCTATATAGGCACCCTTTGCAGCTCCAGCGATTTTATGAATCTCTTTTAATTGGGTGGATTTAAATCCATACGCTTGTACCAATCCCCAGATATAAGTTGCATTACCTTTCAATTGATTCCATTTAGATAAATCAATTGTTGGGATCCCCTTTGGGAAATGGATATGCTTTTTCCAAAAAGCGGTCACTGTAGTATCTACAATGTCTTCTGCTTCTTTTAACCTCGAAATGGTATCCAATATTTGTTGATTCACATTTGGATAAATCGTTTCCATTTGTGGTATCAACTGATTGCGGATTAAATTTCTGGTATAATCATTTTTTAAATTAGAACTATCCTCTACATAGTCCAGTCCATTTAATTTTGCAAAATCTTTGATGCTTGCTTTACTAAATGGCAATAGTGGTCTTATTAAATTGATATGGTCTGTGGCAAGTGGGTTTTGTTGATGTGTTCTCATGGCTGGAATACCAGTCAATCCATGCAATCCTGTTCCTCTAAAAAATTGCATCAATACTGTCTCTACTTGATCGTCTGCATGGTGGGCTGTAAGCAATAATACTTTGGCGCTTGCTTTCACATCCATTTCTTTGATCAAAGTTTCAAACCAAGCATACCTGATTTCCCTTGCAGCTTGTTGGATGCCCATTTTATATTGTTCCGCAAAGGCCAATGTATCAAAACGTTTTGTCAAAAAAGGCATACCCATTTTTGTTGCAAATGCTTGCACAAAACTTTCGTCCCTGTTACTTTCTTCCCCTCTTAATTGAAAATTCGCGTGTGCTATAGAACAACTGGCACCCATTTGTTGCATCAAAGCTGTAAGCACGATACTATCTACCCCACCACTCACTGCGATAATAAAATGCGAGTTATTTGTGGCGATACCTGGAAAAGTATTTGCCCAATGGCTTTTAAAATGTTCCAAGTCCAATAACATGATTGTTGTTTGAATTATTTCTTTTGCTCCTTAGCCCAAGTATCTTTGAGGGTCACTGTTCTATTGAATACCAATTTATCCTTTGTGCTATTGGTATCCTGATAAAAATAACCCTTTCTTAAAAATTGGAAGCGCGCTTCTAATGCGTCATTCAACAATGCAGGCTCTCCCCATGCAGTTGTTACTGTATGCAAAGAATGTGGATTGATATAGGCCTTAAAATCACCTTCCGCACTACTTGGATCTTCCACATTGAATAAACGATCATACTCGTTTAATTCCACCGAAATAGCATGCTTGGCACTTACCCAATGCAATGTACCTTTCACATGAATACCCGATGTATCTGAACCTGATTTAGAATTAGGGAAATATTTTGCATAAACCGTGGTCACTTTACCATTTGCATCTTTATCAAAACTTTCGCACTCAATAATATAGGCACTCTTTAATCTTACAGACAATCCTGGGCCTAATCTAAAATACTTTTTAGTTGGTTCTTCCATAAAATCATCTGCTTGAATCCATAATTCTTTACTAAAAGGAACAGGTCTTGTACCTCCATTCGGATCTTCTGGATTGTTTTCTGAATCTAATATTTCTTCGGCTTGATCATAGTTGGTAATGACTAATTTAATAGGGTCAGTTACCACCATTCTTCTTTGTGCAATTTTATTTAAATGCTCACGCACACAAAATTCTAGTAAACTAAAGTCAATGATATTTTCTCTTTTAGCGATACCAATACGATCACAAAAATCACGAATACTTTCTGCAGTATAGCCTCTTCTGCGCATACCACTAATGGTGGGCATTCTTGGATCATCCCAACTTTGCACATGCCCTTCTTGCACCAACTGTAATAATTTACGTTTACTCATCACAGTATAAGTCATATTCAATCGTGCAAATTCATATTGATGGGATGGGAAGATGCCTAATTGTTCGATACACCAATCATATAAAGCCCTATGTGGAATAAATTCAAGTGTACAAATTGAATGGGTGATATTTTCGATAGAATCACTTTGTCCATGTGCAAAATCATACATTGGATAAATGCACCATTGGTCTCCTGTGCGGTGGTGATGTGCTTTCTTAATGCGATATAACAAAGGATCACGCATATGCATATTTGGACTTGCTAAATCAATTTTAGCACGCAATACTTTTTCACCATCATTGTACTTTCCTGCTTTCATTTCCGCAAACAAGGTTAAGTTCTCTTGAATGCTTCTTTCTCTGAATGCATTTCCTGTTCCAGGCTGTGTAGGTGTTCCTTTTTGTTGCGCAATTGCTTCGGCCGTACTATCATCCACATAAGCCAATCCTTTTTCGATTAATTGTACAGCAAATGCATACAATTGATCAAAATAATCTGAGGCATAACATTCTTTAATCCAATTGAAACCCAACCATTTTAAATCGGCCTTAATGCTTTCTACATATTCTGTCTCTTCTGTCACTGGGTTGGTATCATCAAATCTTAAATTCGTTGCGCCCCCAAAAGTTTCAGCTAGCCCAAAATTTAAACAAATACTTTTTGCATGACCAATATGTAAATAACCATTAGGTTCTGGAGGGAACCGAGTCAATATACTTTTATGTTTCCCAGTGGCAAGGTCTTGGGAAATAATTTCTTCAATAAAATTTAAACTTTTTTCGTCGCTCATAGGATATGATCTATTCGGGTAAAGGTACAAAAACCTACCCCAAAAACCTATGGCATTTTAGTATGCTATATTAGCCCTTGGTACCGTAAATTTTTTGCACTTCTAACACCAATTTTTCAATCTCTTGGTCTTCCCCATTAGGGCTATAGGGTTGTTTTAAACTACTTCCAAAGACAAAGGCAACAGTTTGCCATAAACCAGCATTCAATCCACCTTTATATTCCTTGATTAACTGGTAACAATTATTGCCAGTTTCACGATTGATTAATTTCATGAGGACCTTTCCCTGATAAACCGATAAACTAGTCACTTTATCAGCAAATTCCCTTTTCAATTCTTTTTCTCTAGACTTAATAATCTGCTTTCTTAATTTTTCATCATGTACATTAGCCAATTCTGCATTCACCGATTGAATCACTTTACTAGCTGATTTTGCGTATGGATAAGTGACATACACTGCATTGCGCAATCTTGTCCAATTTTTCCAATAATTTTTTAAAGCATTCGTTTGGACTGCAGACACCATGACCGTAGGTAACCAAGATTGAGGAATCGTGTCACCCTCTGGCGTAATATAAGCTTCTACCCTTACTGTATCATACTGACTTGTCTGTGCAAAAAGCTGCTTTGGCAAGCTCATTGTCATTACAAATAGTAGTATGCATAAGATGGTTCTCATATTCATTGATACAATAATATACAAAAAGTAACCCTATTTTTTAAATCGATAATAGGCGCCCATCATAAATCCAATGGTCGTCACAATCACCCCTAACCATAATAAATTGATCCAAGGGAATTCATACACCTTTAAAGTAATGAGGTTGGTTAAAGCAGTTGACTCTTTCACCCCTATTTCTAAAATACCTTTTTCTTGGTCAATCACTTTATTAAAACTCAATACTAAATTCTGCGCCTTCACTGTATCCACTTTTGAAGTGAGGTTCAAACCTTCTAATAAAATACCAGGCTCTGCGACATATTTTAAACCTTCTTTTGAAACCACATTCAATTGCAATCTCAATTCATTGACCCCAGCAGGTCTGTCGCCTGGAGGATTTACATTGACTTTCTCCAATTTAATATAACCATTGCTATAAAAAATAGAATCCCCAACAGTAATATTGATTGGCTTAAAGCTTGTGGTATCTTCCTCTGTGTGGTCTTGGAAAGATGTCACATACACAAAAATATCTTTGTGCAAATAATGCTTAGAAGATGGATTGGCAGAGAAGCCCTCCATTCCTTTATTATTTTTTAAAACATCAGGATACAACATAAAGGTCTCTCCTGTTTTCTTTTCCTTGAAATTTAATTCAAAATATCTTTTTCCGATTGCATCAAATGTGTCTCTTTCATAAGTCACATTGTATTTGCCCATATCCGTTTCGATGGTCTCAAATAAAGTTAGATTTTCTCTTGGGTCACCTACTGGACTATTTTTTTGCGTGGAGTCTACTCTCAAAGGACTGATCCCTGTTGTATTGTAGCTCAAGGTGGTCTTGTTCGCAGAAGATATAAAAATACCTGCCAAGACCAAACCAAATCCAAAATGTCCAATAGATGAACTTGCTGATTTTAATTTTCCTTTCAAGACCACAGACCAATAGGAAATATTTCCAACGATCGCAAAAACAGAAGTCACAATAGCAATATAAATAGCACCTAAGAATCCGGCACCTTTGTCATCATAAGCAACGCCAACAAAAACAAAAATGACAACGCTAATGAGGATGGTGATGATCAATGGCCAGATCATTTGTTTTTTGAAATAAGCCAATGGTGTTGTTTTGTATTTCAAAAACTGACCGATTGCTGTCAATGTACCAATGATGATGGCTACAAAAATTTGCACTTGATTGTGGGCAAACTCAGGGTCTTCTGGTGGTGCAATTTTAGTGTCAAAGATTTTATTGAACACCGGTGTCGAAGTCTTAAGAATAATCACCACTGCAGAAAGCACTAACACCAAAGAACCAATCAACATCCAAAATTCTCTGCTATCAATCGCATCCTCCTTCACAGGTTCTAGCATTTGTTTGTAGCGAACAAAATATAAAACAAAGAATGGGATGACAAAGATGAATAAGAAAAATAATAACTGCCCATTCATACCTAAATCGGTGAATGCATGTACAGAAGTATCTCCCAAAATGCCACTTCTTGTTAAGAAAGTGGAATACACAATTAATAAGAAACTGATACCAAGGAATAAATAAGTGGCTTTTAAACTAGCACCTGTTTTATTATAAATCATGGCCGTATGAATGCCCGCCACTAAAGTCAACCATGGCACTAGAGATGCATTCTCTACTGGATCCCATGCCCAGTATCCACCAAAGGTCAAACTCTCATAAGCCCATGCAGCGCCCATCATAATTCCTAAACCCAATATACCTGCAGAAAAATTCGCCCAAGGCAAAGCGGGTTTAACCCAGTTATGCTCTTTCTTTAATAAGCCTGCAACCGCATATGCAAATGGTACAATGGTGCTAGCAAAACCTAAAAATAAAATAGGCGGATGAATGACCATCCAATAATTCTGTAATAAAGTATTTAACCCTGTTCCATCTTTTAAAAGTTGCACATAATCTGGTCTGGACAAAATTGGCCAATTCATTTCATGTCTCAATAATATAAATGGACTAGAACCAATTTTTACATCAAACACATACAAACCAATCACCATGGTAGCAAGCATTAACTGCGCAAAGCTAATCACCATCATCACGCCAGCCTCATGTGCTTTGGCTTGCTTGATTAAAATTAAACCCAACACGGCATGCCAAAAACTCCACAATAAAAAACTTCCTTCTTGTCCTTCCCAAAAACAACTCAATAAATATTCAAATGGTAAATTTTTATCGCTATGCGTGTAGGCATATTTATATTCAAACAAATGATTGTAGATCACATAAAATAAAACCACAAAACTTCCAACCACTGTCAATGCCTCAATCACAAAAGCAGTTCTTGCTAATTTTTTCCAACTTGCTTCCACTACCATCTCTTTAGAATAAAATGCTTTGGCGAAAGAAAAAGTAGCTACTAAAGAAGCTACAAAAGATAAGATGGATAAAAAATAACCTATTTGTCCAGGTAACAAATGTTCCCCTATAAACTCAGTTGGCTGCATGTTGTAATTTTGATTAGTTGGTAATGGTTACCGGTTGCTCTTTCATTGCATCTGGATTGTCCTTGTATTTAGAAGGGCATTTCATCACAATTGAGCTACATTCAAATGCATCCCCCTGAACACGTCCTTTCAACACCAAACGTTCAGACTTTTCCATATCTGTGGGCATGGTATTTCGATAAACCACTGCAATTTTACCACCCAAGCTATCTTCTACGTTAAATTTTAAGAGATTAGGATCTTTTACTGGATCGTATTGAACTGGCACAGATTTATCCATTTTTACGATCAAATTCACATATTTCCCTTCTTTTTGCTTTGCAGAAGCAACTGTTTCATAGCTACTTAAATCCCCTGTATAGCTTATTAACACTACGATTGCTGCAGCAATTAAGACCAATAAAATAAGATGTGTTTTCTTCATACCGCAAAGTTAACTAAATGGCCTTAAATTGCATCAAATTTTACGCATCTCATAAACTTCAATTATGCGCCTTTTTGACTATATCATTGTTTGCAAAAGCCC
>Ga0208787_1001465_pt1 | contig 10251 bp, 6 predicted proteins | sample Wag4_2014_7_11_FD_187362 | JGI IMG/M metagenome (GOLD analysis project Ga0208787, IMG submission 187362) | Fresh water microbial communities from Ohio, USA - Utica-2 Time Series HT 2014_7_11 (SPAdes) (version 2) | ecosystem: Environmental > Aquatic > Freshwater > Water tank | place: USA: Ohio... | reverse complement strand
CCCAACAGGCACGCCGGGTCCTGGACCGGCTTGTGGGCTTCGACCTCAGTCCCATCCTTTGGAAGCGGGTGAAGCCCGGACTATCTGCGGGCCGCGTGCAGTCGGTGGCCGTTCGCATCCTCGTCGACCGCGAGCGTGAAATCAATGCGTTTGCCTCGGAATCGTCCTTCCGGGTGGTCGGGGAATTCACCACGAAAGGCATCCCGTTCAAGGCAGAACTGAACAAGCGGTTCGCCGACGAAGCGGCCGCGCGGGAGTTCCTGGAAGCCTGCGGACCGGCCACGCATACCGTGCTTTCGGTGGAGACGCGGCCTGCCACGCGCAAACCCGCTCCGCCCTTCACCACCTCCACGCTCCAGCAGGAAGCCTCCCGCAAGCTCGGGTTCAGCGTGACCCGGACCATGCGCGTGGCCCAAAACCTCTACGAAGCCGGTCACATCACCTACATGCGGACGGACTCGACGAACCTCAGCGAGTTCGCCCTGTCCGCCGCCGCCACAGCCATCACGGCCTCCTTCGGTGCCGACTACAGCACCCCACGGGCCCACCACGGCAAGCAGGCAAAAGGTGCACAGGAAGCGCACGAAGCCATCCGCCCCACCGACTTTGCGGTGCCGAGCATTTCGGGCGAAAGCGATGCCCGTCGGCTGTATGAGTTGATTTGGAAGCGAGCCATCGCTTCCCAAATGGCGGACGCCCGCATCGAAAACACCACCGCCGTCATCGACGTCTCGTCGCGCTCCGAGCAATTCCAGGCAAAAGGCCAGGTCATCACCTTCGAGGGCTTCCTCAAGGTGTACCTCGAAAGCACCGACGACGAACAGACCGAGGACAGCGACAAAGGCCGGTTGCCCGCGCTCGTCGCCGGCGAACACCCGGACCGCATCCGGGCCACCGCGACCCAGCGCTTCACGAAGCACGCCCCGCGCTACACCGAGGCGGCCCTCGTCAAGCAGCTCGAGGAACTCGGCATCGGACGCCCCTCGACCTACGCTCCTACCATCGACACCATCGTCAAGCGAGGGTATGCTGCGAAAAAGGACCTCGAAGGCAAGCCGCGGGAGTTCCGCGTGCTCACCCTCGAAGGAACGCACATCGACGGACGGACGGATGTGGAAAACACGGGCGCGGAGAAATCGAAGTTGTTCCCCACGGACATCGGAACGAAGGTGACGGACTTCCTGCTGAAGAACGCAGAGTTCATCATGGACTACCACTTCACCGCCCAGGTGGAGGAGAAATTCGACGTGATCGCGCAGGGGCGGATGGATTGGCGGAAGATGCTTGCAGAATTCTACGGCACGTTGCGGGGGGTGGTGGAAGGCCCGATGGAAGATTTGGCGGACCGCATCCTCGGCACCGATCCGGTCACGGGCAAGGTCGTCCTCGTGCGGGTGGGCCGCTACGGCTCCCTGGCCCAAATCGGCACCCAAGACGACCCGGACAAGCGGTTCGCTCCCCTGCGCCCGGACCAGTCCATCGAGACCATCACACTCGACGAAGCCCTCGACCTGTTCAAGATGCCCCGTGCACTCGGCGAATGGAACGGCAAGTCGGTGTCGGTGGGCATCGGTCGCTTCGGTCCTTACGTCCGCCACGACGGCATGTTCGTTTCGATCAAGGCCGCCGACGGCGACGATCCGTTCACGGTAACGCTCGAGCGTGCCATCGAACTCATCGCAGCGAAGCAGGCCGCTGACGCAAACGCGCTTATCAAGGTATTCGACGAAGACGCCGATGTGCGCGTCCTCAACGGCCGCTACGGGCCCTACATCAAGGCGGGCAAGCTGAATGCCGCCATCCCGAAAGGCGAGGATGCCGCAGGGATGTCGTGGGTCCGCGCGCAGGAGCTGATCGAGATCGCGAAGGCCAAACCCGTCCGGCGCGGACGGGCGCGGAAATCCTGACCGCGTTCAACGGGACGTTGTTCGCATCCGGCACGCGGGACCGGCAAAGCGTCCGTGCCGCGGAGTGAACTTCGCCCACATGAGCCACGAACTGTACGACCTGTTCGAGACGGTGTACACGCCGTACTTCAGCAACGCGGAAGGGGCGGCCCGGATTGCAGACCGCATCGAGGTGCATCGGTTTGACCACCGGCCAGACCTCGAGGGGGTGAGGGTCGCCCTGTTCGGTGTCAACGACGGACGCGCCAGCGGGGACAACGAGGGGTGTGCCGCAGCGCCGGATGCCATCCGGGAACGGTTGTATCGGCTCATGCCGCACCGCGGGTGGATGCCGACCGTGGATTTGGGGAATCTGCGGCCCGGGGTGACGACGCAGGACACGCATGCCGCCGTGCGCATGGTGGTCAACGAGCTCGTGGCATCCGGCATCGTGCCGGTGGTGCTGGGCGGCGGGCAGGACCTGACCGTTGCGATGTACGAGGCGCTGGCGGTGCTCGGTGAGCCGCTCAACGTGGTGACGTGGGATGCTCGGTTGGACTTCGGGGCAGATCCGGGGGCCACGACAGCGGCGAACTACATGAACGACATCGTGCTCGCCGAGCCGAACCGCCTCTTCGATTACGTCAACATCGGCCACCAGGGCTACCTGACGGATGCCGACACCCTCGAGCTTCTCGACAAGATGCAGTTCGACGCGCTCCGGCTCGGGCTTGTGCACGATGACGTCGAGGCGATGGAGCCCATCCTGCGCGATGCGGACCTCGTGTCCATCGACATGCAGGCCGTGCGCGGCGCCGACCATCCGGCCCACGCGGAGGCCGGTCCGAACGGACTCGATGCGCAACAAGTCTGCCGGCTCGGGCGCTATGCCGGGATGAGCGACCGCCTGAAGGCCATCGGACTCTTTGAGCACAACCCGGATCTTGACCACCGCCACCTCGGAGCGGAACTCTGCGGACAAGTGGTTTGGCACATTTTAGAAGGCATTTTCAGCCAAAAGGCCGACTACCCCAAATGCGCGAAGGAGAGCTACCAGCGCTATGTCGTCGATTTGGAAAATGTGCGCCACGAAGTGGTCTTCTACAAGAGTCCCCGCAGCGACAGGTGGTGGATGGAAGTGCCTTTTCCTCCGCGCAAGGGCAACGACCTGCGGCGTGAACTCCTCATCAGCTGCTCGTACGAGGATTACCAGGAGGCGGCCCACGGGAATCTGCCCGACCGCTGGTGGAAGACCTTCCAAAAACTCGCCTGAAACATCAAGACGTAGAATTGCGTTCAGGGTTGCCTGAGGGGCAGAGAAATTCTTTCAAACTTCTTCTGCTTTTCACCCAACGATTGTGAATTTCTCTATATTAGCGGGCGCTCTAAGCCGCAACTGGACCTCTCGTTTGTTGAAAATCAACCCGTTGAATCGCACATGCGCCGACTTCTGACGCTTGTTCTCTCCGCGACCGCGTTCGCGGGGACCTGGGCCCAGCAGGATCCCCAGTACACCCAGTGGTTCATCGACCCGGTGTACATGAACCCTGCCGTCGCGGGCAACAGTGACCTGACCTGCATTTCCGGCATCTACCGGAACCAGTGGCAGGGCCTGGACCGCGACCCGAAGACTGCGATGCTCAGCGGCCACACGTATGTCAAGCCGTTGCGGGGCGGAGTGATGGCTTCGTTTTACAACGACGCGCTCGGTCAGGAGACGAACAATTTGGCGAAGCTCGGCTACGCCTACCGCCTGCCCGAGTTCGGCAACGGCAGCGTTCTGAGCATCGGCGCATCGGTCTCGATGTTCAGCAAAACCCTTGGCAACGAGTGGATTGCTATCGACGACTACACCCAGGACAACGCCATCCCGAATCAGCAGGCCTCCGCCAGCACGGTGGACGGCGACTTCGGGATTTACCTGCAGAAGCCGGGGTCGTTTTATGCCGGCTTGTCTGCCACGCATTTGGCAGAAATGGAACTGGGCCAGTTGAGCATCCGGCCCACGCGTCACTACTACGCCATGGGCGGATACGACCATCCGCTCGACGGGGATTACCTCGTCTTGCGCTCGAATGTGCTGGCGAAATCTGACCTCAATGCCACCATTGTGGACTTGAATGTCAATGTGTTGTGGAACCAAATGCTGTGGGGCGGTGTCTCCTGGCGTCCCGGTGACGCCTTCGCGCCCACCCTGGGCTTCCAGTACGCCATGGAAGACCGCCAACCGACGTCGTATGCGAAGCAGGTGTTCCGCCTCGGCTACTCCTTCGATGCGACCACCTCGGAGCTCCGGAATTACTCGTCCGGTTCGCATGAGGTCTTCCTGAGCTACTGCTTCAAATTCCAGTCCATTCCGGTGCAAAACCGCCACGCGAACCCCCGGTTCCTGTGAGCACATACGAATGGGCAACTTGTTCGAGTTTTCATCGTACATCCTTACGTAATCTACCCGCACGTCCCATGAAACATCTTCTGGTTGGTTTGGCGACGGCAACCCTGCTGGCAGGGTGCTACAGCGGCCCTCAAGGGGAACTGGTCGGCGTTTACCCGCGTGAGCAGTGGATCCAAATGAATCCTTACGGGATGAACTACATCCACCAGGGTTCATTCACGATGGGTCCGAGCGACCAAGACGTTCCCTTCGCACTGAACACGAAGTCGAAGACGGTCACCATCCCGTCGTTCTACATGGACATCCACGAAATCACGAACAACGAGTACCGTCAGTTCGTGCAGTATGTCCAGGACTCGCTCTTCCGCGAAGCCCTCGCTGAAGAAAACGAGGCCTTCCAGAACACAGAAGTCGGCGTTCCGATGGAAATCAGCGAGTACCTCGGAGTGGAATACACCCTGAACTGGGAGGAACCCATCGACATGCAGAACGAGGAACAATTCGCTCTGCTGTTCGAGAACTTCTACTTCCAAGGGTCTGACCGGTTCTACAACCAACTCCAGGTCGACAGCCGGAAACTCGAATACCGGTACTGGTGGTTGAACCTCCAAGCGGCAGCGAACAAGGGCACACTCGACGAAGAGTTCAGCGAGGTGAACAGCCTGAACCAGCTGCACTCCATCAAGGGCCACAGCGACCGCTCCCAGTTCATCGTAGAGGAGGTCATCAACGTCTATCCTGACACCCTCGTGTGGTCACGCGATTTCACGTACGGTGCAAACGACCACCTCACGAAGGCCTACTTCTGGCATCCAGCGTACGACGACTACCCGGTGGTAGGCGTAACCTGGAGCCAAGCACGCGCCTTCAATGCGTGGAGGACGCAGCTGCTGAACGAGTGGAAAAACCAGAACGGCGAAACCGTTGTTCAGGAATTCCGCTTGCCGTCTGAAGCGGAATGGGAGTATGCCGCACGGGGTGGTCTGGATTTGAGCCCGTATCCGTGGGGTGGTCCCTACACCCGCAACAAGCAAGGATGTCCACTCGCGAACTTCAAGCCGATGCGGGGCGACTATGTGGACGATGGCGGTTCGTACACGGTTCCGGTGGAGAGCTATTCCCCGAACGATTATGGCCTGTACCAAATGGCTGGAAACGTGGCAGAATGGACGAACACGTCGTTCGACGAAACCGTCTACGATTTCGCCCACGACATGAGCCCGGAGTACCACTACTTCGCAACGGTCAACGATCCGCCGAGCATGCACCGCATGGTCACACGCGGTGGAAGCTGGAAGGACATCGGATACTACATCCAAACCGGAACGCGTTCCTTTGAGTACCGGGACACCTGCAAGTCCTACATCGGCTTCCGGAGCGTGATGTCGTACCTCGGACGCGGCAAGTCAGAGAGCGAAAAAGACTCCTGGAACGACTTCTAATCGCCGAAATTGTTCCGGAGAGTTCGTGTGTACCATTGAGTTGAAATTGAAACCAACACCATAAGTCAACGACCATGAAACCAGGCAGCAAGGGGTGGAAAAACCTGATGGCCAAGATGTACGGCATCGGCGCAGCCGTTGTAATCATCGGGGCACTGTTCAAGATTCAACACTGGGAAGGAGCGTCGGAGATGCTAATCGCAGGACTTGGAACAGAAGCCGTCATCTTCTTTTTCTCCGCATTTGAGAAACCGCATGAGGAGCCGGATTGGACCCTGGTTTACCCGGAGTTAGCTGACCCGAAGGACGGTGCGAAAAAAGCAGACAAGAAAAAGCCGACCGGTACTGTGACTGAGCAGCTCGACGAGATGCTGAAAGAGGCGAAGATTGAGCCCGCGTTGCTCGAACGTTTGGGCAACGGCATGCGGCATTTGGGCGACCAAGCTGCGAAGATGGGTGAAGTTGCAGAAGCCTCTGCCGCCACGAAGGAATACAGCGCCAGCCTGCAATCTGCTTCTGCCAAAGTGGGCGAATTGACGCAGACCTACGTGCAGGTCAGTGAGTCTTTGACCGGTTTGGCGAATGCATCGGCCATGGGTCCGACGGTAGGTGCCGCAATGAACCAAATGAGCGACAATCTCAACTCGCTGAACCAGATGTACAGCGCGCAGATGCAGCAGCTCAAGCAAACCAGCGAAATGTACGCGGGCATGGGCGAACTTGTTCGAAACCTCAACGACTCCGTAGCCGATACGAAGGCCTACAAGGAAAACATCGCTGAGCTTTCGAAGAACCTCACTGCGCTGAATACGGTCTACTCGAACATGCTCAATGCCATGAACGCCCGCGGTTAATCCGCTGACGTCACCAGGCTTACGCTACGAACATGGCAGGAGGGAAAGAAACGCCCAGGCAGCGAATGATCGGGATGATGTACCTCGTCCTGACGGCGCTGCTTGCGCTCAACATCTCGAAGGAGGTACTCAACGGCTTTGTGAAAGTCGAGAAGAGTCTCCGAACCACCCAAGGCACCTTGAACGGCAAGGTCAAGGAAACCATGGGTGAACTGGAAGGGAAATACGCTGCGAACAAGGAAAAGGTCCAGCCTTTTATGACGCAGGCGCAAGAACTAAATAAGCGCGCAGATGAACTCGTTTCGTACATCACCCAACTGAAGGCCCGGGCCATGTCCGCTTCTGTCGGTGATTACCAGGAGCAGGAAGGCGCGGGATTCTCGAAGTACCTCGGTAAGGATGAGTTCGGAAACGACACCACGCTGAGCCTCATGTACATCGACAAAAAGGACGAGTACCAGAGTCTGACGGCCTTTATGGTCGGATCTGAACCTCAATCCCCTAAGCAGGACGAATGGTCCGCCCACATGCTGCGGGTGAAGATGGAGGAATTCCGGGACTACATCAAGGCGATCAGCTTCAAGGACAACCTCGGTGGCACCCGGGAATTGCCAGATTTCATCAAGGATCAGGTCGATGCGACGTTCCACTTCGGAACGGAGATGGAAGACGGAAAGGAGGTGCTTTGGGAAGCCGCAAACTTCTACGATGTGCCACTGGCAGCTGTCATGCCGCTGATGACGAAAATGACTCTGGACATCCAAGACGTTCAGGAGGACATCCTGGCTTGGCTGCTCAGCGGTGTGGATGCAAAGAGCTACAAGTTCACAAAACTCCGGCCCATCGTGGTCGTAGGACAGAACTACCTCTTGCGCGGTGACTCGATGCGTGCAGACATCCTACTCGCTGCTTACGATGAAACGAATCGTCCACAGATCATGGTGGGCAACTCGAACTTCACGGGAACGAAGCCGACGGGGAACGTGAACGGAGCTGCCTTGAAAGTGAGCGCAGACGGTCTCGGACTCTTCCGCCGCAGCACGGCCGGCATGCCGCTCGGCGATATTACGTACGAGGGTGTCATTCGGTACCAGGGTCCAGACGGTTCTGTGGAAACCCATCCCTTCGTGACTCCGACCTTCACCATCGCTGAACCGGCACTGGTGGTGTCGCCCACGAAGATGAATGTCTTCTACCGCGGACTCGATAACCCGGTAGAGATTTCCGTCCCGGGTGTAGCGTCGGACAAGCTCACCGCGACGATTAGCGGAGACCACAAGCTCACCCGCGCCGCAGACGGCACGTTCACTGTGCGCCCTGGTGCTTCACCAGAAGCGAGTATCACGGTGACTGCGACCATGCCCGATGGCTCGAAGAAGTCTATGCCGCCGCGGAAATTCCGGGTAAAGCGTGTACCGGATCCGATTCCTGTGTTCGCCGGAAAGACCCCCACGGACCGCAGCATCCCGAAAGGGGACTTGCAGGCTGCTGTAGGGGTTGCGGCCCGGATGGAAGGGTTTGACTTCGAGGTTGCCACAACTGTCCGGAGCTTCCGGATGACGGCGACGGTGGGTGGTAACATCGTCGAAAAGGAATCCAACTCGAACAAGGTCACAGGTGACATGAAGGCGATGCTCGAGCAAGTCCGCAAAGGCAACCTCGTCATGCTTTCCGAAATCCGGGTCTCCATGCCAGACGGCACAGACCGTATTCTGCCCTCGATTACCCTCAAAGTCAACTGAACATGAACACCCGTTTCCTGATTGCAGTTGTCCTGACCGGAGCCTTTGTGGTGGCCGCTCAGGGACAGGTTTCAAACGTTCTCGATGGAGCGTATGTGAAAGAAACCAACATCACCAAACGCGTCGTGCCATACCCAGCATTGCGCGAAGCGGATGTGATGTACACGAAGCGGGTGTGGCGCCAGATGGACCTGAAGGAGAAGATGAACCACCAGTTCTACTATCCCATTCAGCCCATCATGGACCGAAAAAGTCTGTTCGATGTGATGCGCACGGCACTCATCGAAGAGGGAACGTTAGTGGCCTACGGAACGGGACCGGTCGGTACGGACGACGAGTTCAAGTACCCCCTTTCTGCTGCGCAGGTGGATTCGCTGCTGAACGTGAAAACCGAGAAGCAGGTGGACAGCAACCTCGACGGAGAAATCGGGGATGACGACGAGTGGGTCACCACAACAAACTCGATCACCTCGGACCAGATCCTGTACTACCAAATCAAGGAAGACTGGATTTGGGACCGGCACCGGAGCGAGCGGTATGTGCGCATCATCGGAATTGCACCCATGTACGAGCGGGCAATCGGCGATGGAGATGAAGCACAGAAGGTGGTGCAGCCCTTGTTTTGGCTCTACTACCCCGAATGCCGGTATGTGTTCGCAAATGCCGAGGCCTTCAATCCGTTCAACGATGCCCAGCGGAGAACGTTTGAGGACATCTTCCAGAAGCGCTACTTCGCGAGCTACATCGTCAAGGAATCGAACGTCTACGACCGGAAGATCTCAGACTACGCGCGGGGAGTCGACGGGTTGCTTGAGGCCGAGCGGATCAAAGACGACCTCTTTACACTGGAACACGACCTCTGGCACTACTGAGCCTGAAGGCGGAAGCATAGAAAAGGGCGGTCCCGCTGGGGTCGCCCTTTTTCGTACGCGTCCGGTTGACGACCTTTGCGCCCGCTATGCTCAATCTCTCTGCCCTCGGTGTGCACTTCGGCCCCAGGACCCTGTTCGAGGGGGTCGATTTGTTCATCGGCAAACGGGATCGGATCGGACTTGTGGGACGCAATGGAGCGGGGAAGTCCACGTTGCTCCGAATCATCGCCGGAGAGCAGAAGGCTTCCGAGGGCAGTGTGGCCATGCCGAAAGGGTACCGGATCGGCTACCTGCCTCAAGAAATGGAGCACAACGAGGAAGCGACAATCCTCGAAGAGGCATCAAGTGCCTTCGACGAGGCCCAAAACCTGGAGCGGCACGTGGAGGAACTCACGCGGGAACTGGGCGAGCGGACGGACTACGAATCGCTGGAGTATGCGCGGTTGATCGAGGACCTGACTGACGCGAACGAGCGGTTAGACCTCATCGGAGGGGCGACGCTCGAGGAGCAAGTGCAGCGGATCCTCCAAGGGCTCGGGTTCGGCGTTGCGGATATGGACCGCAAGATGAAGGAGTTCAGCGGAGGCTGGAAAATGCGCGTGGAGTTGGCCAAAATCCTGCTACGCAATCCCGACTTGCTGCTGCTGGACGAGCCCACAAACCATTTGGACATCGAGAGCATCGAATGGCTCGAGGGATTTCTCAAGCAATCGACCGGCTCCATCCTGCTGATTTCGCACGACCGCGCCTTTCTTGACAACCTGACGAACCGGACCATCGAAATCACGCCCGGCAAGCTGTACGACTACAAAGCGCCGTACACAAAGTACCAGGTCTGGCGCGAAGACGAACGGCAGCGGCAGGAACAGGCGTACAAGAACCAGCAACGGTTCATCGAGGACACCGAAGAGCTGATCAACAAGTTCCGCGCAAAAAAGAACAAGGCGGCGTTCGCCCAGTCGCTCATCAAGAAACTCGACAAGCTCGACCGCATCGAGGTGGACGCCTTCAGCCAGGCCGGCATCCGGTTCCGCTTTCCGCCGGCCTCTCGCTCGGGAAA
>Ga0208787_1001462_pt1 | contig 10264 bp, 10 predicted proteins | sample Wag4_2014_7_11_FD_187362 | JGI IMG/M metagenome (GOLD analysis project Ga0208787, IMG submission 187362) | Fresh water microbial communities from Ohio, USA - Utica-2 Time Series HT 2014_7_11 (SPAdes) (version 2) | ecosystem: Environmental > Aquatic > Freshwater > Water tank | place: USA: Ohio... | reverse complement strand
GGACTGAATGACCTTGGACAGGTCGAGGACGGCGCCGGGCATGCGCTGCATTTCGGCCCAGCCAATGGACTTAATGCTGAGGGGCGACTCGTTGGTGCTGCGAAAGGCGTCCGCGGTCACGACCGCTTCGCCGAGCACCTGTACTGGCTCGATGTCAATGGTTAATTCGTTGGGCTTGACGGCGTTGATCCACAGTTCGTGAATGGTTTTGACGTACAGCCCCTCGTCGCCGGTTACGGTGAGGTTGGCAAGGCCCGACGGCAGGTTTTCAAAGCGAAATCGGCCCTCTGCATCGGTCTTGGTGCGGAATTCCCGTACGTTGGGACTGGTAGTGAGGACGACATCCCAGGTTGATGCGGCCTGTGCCCCTTGTGTACCATTGATGCGGCCGGTGAGTACGGCCTGAGCGCGCAATCCCGCGCTTGATGCAAATAGCAAAAATGCCCCAATCCAAAATTTCATGCTGCGAAATTACTTGGTGTTAACCGAGTAAAATACCCACAAAAGTCATGTTTTGCCCCGAGGCGGCGGCCTATTGGTTGTACTGAGTCATCGCGATGGACGGACCGGCAAGTACAAAGGTTTCGAGTTGCTTGATTGCGCGGTCCATGCCTGGCTTGAGCAGATCAAACTCTTCGGGCGTCCACCTTCCGAGCACAAAGTCCACTTGGTGGCCTTTAGGGAAGTGCTGTCCGATGCCAATGCGCTGTCGGGCGTAGTCCTGACGGCCAAGCGTGGCTTGAATGTCTTTGAGTCCGTTGTGCCCGCCGTCTGAGCCTTTGAGTTTGAGTCGCACGTGCCCCACGGGTAGCGCGAGCTCATCCACCACTACGACGAGGTTCTCGATCGGAATTTTTTCTTCTTCGAGCCAATAGCGCACGGATTTTCCGCTCAAGTTCATGTAGGTACTGGGCTTGATGAGCACGATGGTCCTGCCTTTGATGCTCAGTTGGGCCCGATCGCCTAGGCGTAAAGTAGAAAAGGACGCCGAGTGGGCCGAAGCCCAGGCGTCCAGTAGGTCGAACCCGATGTTGTGACGGGTCCGGGCGTATTCACTGCCCGGGTTGCCCAGTCCCACCACGAGGAACTTCTTCATTGCTACTCTGCGCTTTCCTCGGCAGGCGCAGCTTCTTCTTCACCGGCGTCGTCGTCCGTGTCGGCAACCGCGTTACGCGACATTGCGATCGATACTACGACAGCATTGTCGGAGTTGAGGATTTCGTACGGCTTGCCCGCTTTGACATCGGCAACGCGAATGGCTTGGCCAATGCGAAGCTCGGTGATGTCGTGCTCAATAGATGAAGGAAGGTCGTTGATCAAGCCCTTGACCTTGAGGGTGCGGAGGCTGAACTTCAACTTACCACCGTTGCGCACACCACGAGAGTTCCCCGTAAGTACCATGGGCACTTGGATGGTCACAGGCTTTCCGTCAAGAACTTGAATGAAGTCAACGTGCGTCAACGCGTCGTTAAGCACGTGGAACTGCATGTCTTGAATGACCGCGTTGTAGGTCTTGCCCTCAAGCTCAATTGAAGCCATGCGTGCCTCAGCCGTGTAGACGAGGTCGCGGAAGGCGAGGATGGGAGCGTAGAAGTGTACAGGGGCGTCACCTCCGTACATCACGCAGGGAACGTGGCCCTTGTCGCGGAGCTGCTTGGCGTACTTGGTGCCCAATTCGGTGCGGACGGTGCCTTGGAGTGTTACGGATTGCATGGCTTAGAGAATCGAGATTTAGAACAAAAAGTGGTCGCTGATGGACTCGTTGGATTGGACTTTGCGCATCACCGAAGCGAAAATTGGTGCTACGCTGAGGGTGCGGATTTTGGGACTGTTCCGCTTCAGAGGTATGGTGTCAGTAATGACGAGTTCGTCGAGGGCCGAGGCTTCAATGCGCTCGACGGCGTTGCCTGACAGGACGCCGTGGGTGCAGTACGCCCGAACCGACTTGGCGCCCTCTTCCATAAGCATATCAGCGGCTTTGGTCAAGGTGCCTGCGGTGTCAACCATGTCATCCATAAGAATGACGTTACGGTCTTTGACATCGCCAATTACAGTCATTTTGTCGACGACGTTGGCTTTTTTGCGTTGCTTGTAGCAAATAACCACTTCGGCGCCCAACTGGTTTCCGTACGCCGATGCGCGCTTCGACCCGCCCACGTCAGGTGAGGCAATGGTGAGGTTCTCGAGCTGAAGGCGTTCAATGTCCGGAACAAAAATGCTGCTGCTGTACAGGTGGTCTACAGGGACCTCAAAGAAGCCTTGAATCTGGTCCGCGTGAAGATCCATCGTCATGACCCGGGTTGCGCCCGCGGCCTCGAGGAGCTTTGCCACAAGCTTGCTGGTGATCGGAACGCGCGGCTTGTCTTTGCGGTCCTGACGTGCGTATCCATAGTACGGAATCACTGCAGTAATGTGGCGTGCAGATGCGCGTTTGGCGGCATCAATCATCTGAAGAAGCTCAAAGAGATTTTCAGATGAAGGCATGGTGCTTTGAATCAAAAACACCCGACGTCCGCGTACGGATTCGTCAAACCAAAGCACATATTCGCCGTCTGAAAAGGGCTGAATGGATACCTTGCCCAAGCCCTGACCGTACTCTGCCGCAATCGCTTCTGCGAGCGAGGCCGTAGCTGTTCCGGTAAAGAGTTTGGCAATGGGTTCCATAGGAGATTTCTTCAGGGGGTGCAAATGTACGAATTTATTGTGTACTTTTGCCCTTCCTTGCCCAGGTGGCGGAATTGGTAGACGCGCACGACTCAAACTCGTGTTCCCCTGGAGTGCGGGTTCGATTCCCGCCCTGGGCACAAGGACCCTCTCAGAAGCTATGGCTGACGTAAAAACCGCAAAGTATGACGCAGCCTATCTGCGGATGGCGGCCGAGTGGTCTAAGCTCTCTCATTGCCAACGGCGCCAAGTGGGCGCACTCATTGTAAAGGGTCGCAGCATTATTTCAGACGGATACAACGGCACGCCCAGCGGGTTCGAAAACTTCTGCGAAGACGAAGAGGGCTACACCAAATGGTACGTACTGCATGCCGAGGCCAATGCCATACTCAAAGTGGCTTCAACAACTCAATCGTGCGAAGGGGCAACGCTCTATCTGACGATGTCCCCATGCCGCGAGTGCAGTAAACTTATTCACCAGGCCGGAATTCGACGCGTGGTGTATTCCACCGAATACAAAGACCTTTCGGGAGTGGAATTCTTGCACAAGGCCGGAGTCCAAGTGGAACTCTTTGGCTTGTAGCTAGTCACTGGTAACCAGTTACTGGTTTCTCGTTTCTGGCCTTTGGCGTGGCAGCGTGGTCCGGATGACATTGTGTTCAAACGAGAAGTCAGAAACCTGTTGCCATAAAAAAAGCCACCCTATCGGATGGCCTTTCTCTTTAGAGCTCTAGAGAAATTACTCAGCAGCAGCCTCTTCGCCTTCAGCAGCAACCTCTTCGGTAGCTTCTACAGCGGTGGTGGTGTCTTCAGTAACTACCTCTTCAACCACAGTCGTGTCTACAGTCTCTTCAACAACTGCTTCTTCAGCGGTGTTGTTGCAAGCGGCGAAAGCAACGAGGGCCAGGGCGCTCAGAAAAAAGCTTACTTTTTTCATTTTGGGTTTTGGTTTTTAATTGTTTAGGACTTCGAAATCCACTGCAAAGGTATATGAATTTTTTCGCTGTGCAAGAGGCAGCGCTCAAGCTAATTTTTTTAGGAGCGAAGTCATCGATACCGATGCGTGCAAACGAGCTGATAATTCAGAGATTGGAATGCGGTCTTGCTTCATGCTGTCGCGGTCGCGAAGTGTAACAGTATGGTCTTCAATCGATTGATGATCCACAGTAATGCAGTACGGAGTTCCAACGGCGTCCTGGCGGCGATAGCGTTTGCCAATGGCGTCCTTCTCGTCGACTGAAACCTGGAAGTCCCAGCGCAGCTCTTCGTAGACTTTTTGGGCGAGTTCAGGCAGGCCATCCTTCTTCAAAAGCGGCAAAATAGCAACTTGAGTGGGGGCAACTGCATACGGAAGGCGAAGTACGCTTCGCGTGGAGCCGTCCTCGAGCACCTCTTCGTCAAGAGCAGTCGACAGAACCGCCAAGAACAGGCGGTCGAGACCCACTGAAGTTTCGACCACGTACGGGGTGTAGGACTCGTTGGTTTCGGGGTCAAAGTACTGGACTTTACGGCCTGAGAATTCAGAGTGGCGGCTCAAATCAAAGTCGGTACGTGAGTGAATGCCTTCGAGTTCTTTGAATCCGAACGGAAACTGGAACTCAATATCGGCGGCGGCATTCGCGTAGTGGGCCAACTTCTCATGGTCGTGAAAGCGGTAGCGTTCCGATCCTAAGCCAAGGGCGAGGTGCCACTGCATGCGCGCATGCTTCCAGTGCGCGTACCATTCCATTTCGCTTCCGGGGCGAACGAAGTACTGCATCTCCATCTGCTCGAACTCGCGCATTCTAAAGATGAACTGACGTGCTACGATTTCGTTGCGAAACGCCTTACCCGTTTGTGCAATACCAAACGGAAGCTTCATGCGCCCCGTCTTTTGCACATTGAGAAAGTTGACAAAGATGCCCTGGGCGGTTTCGGGGCGCAGGTACAGGTCGCTCGCCTCTTCAGCAACCGAACCCATCTTGGTCGCGAACATCAGGTTGAACTGGCGTAGCTCGGTCCAATTTGCGCTTCCGCTCACGGGGCAGGTGATTTGTTCGTCGATGATGACCTGGCGAGCGGCCGCTAAGTCGCCGGCCTCGAGGGCCTTGTTAAAGCGCGAAAGGGCTTCGTTGGCCTTGCTGAGGTACTCTACCACACGGGCGTTCGTGCTCCGGTACAGCGCTTCGTCAAACGTTTCGCCGAAGCGAGCTTTGGCTTTCTCGACTTCTTTGTCGGCTTTTTGGCGAAGTTTTTCGGCGTAGTCCTCGACCAACACGTCAGCGCGGTAGCGCTTCTTGCTGTCTTTGTTGTCGATCATCGGATCGTTGAACGCATCGACGTGACCACTGGCCTTCCACACTGTGGGGTGCATAAAAATGGCGGAATCCAACCCGACCACATTTCCCTGGAGCTGCACCATCGCCTTCCACCAGAACTGGCGAAGGTTGTTTTTGAGGAGCACCCCGTTCTGGCCGTAGTCGTACACTGCGCTCAGCCCGTCGTAGAGCTCGCTCGACTGAAAAATAAAACCGTACTCTTTGGCGTGGGCAATGACGCGCTTAAAGGCCTCTTCGGGGCTAGGGGTCGACATGGCGGAATTAGGATAAAAGTGTGGGCAAGTTGCTCGTAAACAGCTTTACCGAAATGGCTAACAAAATGATTCCAAATACTTTGCGAAGGACGTTGATTCCGTTTTTTCCGAGTACGTGTTCAAGGCGACGCGTGTTTTTGAGTACGACGTACACGAGAACGGAGTTGATCAGGATTCCGATGATAATGTTGATGGTTTCGTATTCAGAACGAATTGAAACTAGGGTGGTTAAGGTTCCGGCACCGGCAATAAGCGGAAACGCAATGGGCACAATACTGGCAGACTCCGGTTCTGCCTCCTTGTAAATGCGTACCCCGAGAATCATTTCGAGCGCCAAAAAGAACAGGACGAGTGAGCCAGCCACGGCAAACGAGGCCACGTCCACCCCGAAGAGTTTGAGGATTCCCTCACCCACAAACAGAAAGAGAATCATGATGATGGTGGCGGCCAAAGTCGCCTTCTCGCTCTGAATGTGGCCCACTCGGTTGCGGAGCGAAATGACCACAGGAATACTCCCGATGATATCGATCACCGCAAAGAGGACCATGGTTACGCTGAGGATTTCTGAAAAATTCACGATGCCCCAAAGGTAGTGCGTTGCCGGCGGAGCGGCTACTTTTGTGTCCGTGATCGCCATTGGGAATACGTTAGCCTCAGATGAAGTTTTTTCGCACGCCTTTGTGTGCGACCTCGGCAAGTGCAAGGGAGCGTGCTGCGTTGAAGGCGATGCGGGTGCGCCGCTGCGCGACGACGAGCTCGAAGTGCTTGACCGCATTCGGCCTGCTGTAGAGCCCTACTTGCGGCCCGAGGGTTTGGCGGCCTTGGCCGAGCAAGGTTCCTACGTGCGCGACACCGACGGCGAATGGGTCACGCCGCTCGTGGCCGGTAAAGAATGCGCGTATGTGGTTTTTGAAGGCGGAACCTCGTTCTGCGGAATTGAGCGCGCCTACCGCGACGGCGCAGTAGACTGGCCCAAACCTCTTTCGTGCCATTTGTACCCCATTCGGGTTACTTCCTACCGTGCATACGACGCGTTGAACGTGGACCACTGGAAGGTCTGCGAGCCCGCGTGCAGCTTGGGAAAATCGCTGCAGGTCCCCGTTTTTCGTTTTTTGAAAGATCCGCTCATAAGAGCCTATGGGTCAGATTGGTACGACGAAGCGGAGCAGGTGCACGAGGCGCTCCAGCAGGAGCGCGGCACGGCCTGAGGGCTTTGTTGAAAACTATGGTATAATGTTCAAATCTATGTCTTGCCCCGCCGGCAGATGTTTTCAACTTTTGTAAGGCACAAAACAGCCCCTCACGTAAAGCTAATCCGCTTCGAAATGCTAATGTTTTGTTAATCAAGCGGATATAAAAAACAAAAACGAACGATGAGCGACACTACCAACACTAACGAACCGATTCTCAGCGAGAACCCAAACCGCTTCGTGCTCTTTCCTATTGAGCACAACGACATCTGGGATATCTACAAGAAGGCAGAGGCAAGTTTTTGGACTGCAGAAGAAATTGACCTACACCAGGACCTGAGCGACTGGGAGAACAAGCTGACGGCTGACGAGCAGTACTTCATCAAGCACATTTTGGCATTTTTTGCGGCCTCAGATGGTATTGTGAACGAGAATCTTGCTGAGAATTTCGTCAATGAGGTGCAGTACACCGAAGCCAAGTTTTTCTACGGCTTCCAGATCATGATGGAGAACATTCACAGCGAGACCTACTCTCTGCTGATTGATACCTACGTGAAGGATCCGGCTGAGCGCCACCAACTGTTCAACGCGATTGATACGTTTGAGGCGATTAAGAAAAAGGCCGATTGGGCCCTTCGCTGGATCCAGTCGCCATCTTTTGCAGAGCGCCTCATCGCGTTCGCCGCCGTCGAGGGAATTTTCTTCAGTGGCGCATTCTGTTCTATCTTCTGGATGAAGAAGCGCGGCTTGATGCCTGGGCTGACCTTCTCAAACGAGCTAATCAGCCGTGACGAAGGCATGCACTGCGACTTTGCGGTACACCTGCACAACCACCACTTGGTGAACAAGGTCCCCAAGGCGCGCATTACGCAGATCATCGTTGAAGCTTTGGATATTGAGCGCGAGTTCATCACTGAGTCGCTTCCTGTGGATTTGATCGGAATGAACAGCCGCCTAATGGCGCAGTACCTAGAGTTTGTTGCCGACCGCCTTTTGAGTGAGTTGGGCTGCGACCGCGTGTACAACAAAGAGAATCCGTTTGACTTCATGGACATGATCTCGCTTGAGGGCAAGACCAACTTCTTTGAGAAGCGCGTTTCGGACTACCGCAAGGCCGGCGTGGGCGCTGAGGCTGAGTCCAACGTGGATACGTTCTCATTTGACTCTGAATTCTAAATCGCTTCCAGCGCATGATGCACGTTATAAAGCGCGACGGCCGCAAGGAAGCCGTCAAGTTCGATAAGATTACCGCTCGGATTCAGAAACTCTGCTACGGACTCAGTCCGCTCGTCGATCCAACTGCCGTGGCCCTTCGTGTTATCGAGGGTCTGTACGACGGGGTCACGACCAGTGAATTAGACAGTTTAGCCGCAGAGGTGTCCGCGTCGATGACCGTGCGTCACCCAGACTATGCACAGCTCGCAGCGCGTATCGCGGTGAGCAACCTGCACAAGAACACCAACAAGTCGTTCACTGAAACGATGCGCGCAATGCACCAGTACGTCAATCCAAAGACGAACCAGGCATCGCCGCTCATCGCTGACGACGTCATGGAGCTGGTAGAGAAGAATTCGGAGCTCCTTGATTCCACGGTGATTTACGACCGCGACTTCAACTACGACTACTTCGGATTTAAAACGCTTGAGCGCTCGTACCTGCTTCGTACGAACGGCCGCATTGCAGAGCGCCCCCAGCAAATGCTCTTGCGTGTTTCACTCGGAATTCACAAAGAGAACATTCAGGCGGCCATTGAAACCTACGACGGAATGTCGCGCGGACTGTACACACACGCTACTCCGACGTTGTTCAATTCTGGCACACCAAAGCCCCAAATGTCAAGCTGCTTTTTGCTTCAAATGGCAGACGACAGCATTGACGGCATCTACGATACCCTCAAGCAGACTGCGAAAATTTCGCAGAGTGCCGGTGGAATCGGACTTAGCATTCACAATGTTCGCGCTACTGGATCCTACATCCGCGGTACGAACGGAACTTCAAATGGATTAATTCCGCTACTTCGCGTCTTTAACGATACCGCTCGCTACGTCGACCAAGGTGGAGGCAAGCGCAAAGGCTCGTTCGCGATTTACCTAGAAACGTGGCACGCCGACATTTTTGACTTCTTAGACCTCAAAAAGAATACAGGCAAAGAAGAACTTCGTGCCCGCGATCTATTCTACGCAATGTGGATTTCAGACTTGTTCATGGAGCGGGTTGAAGCCGACGCAGAATGGACCCTAATGTGCCCCAACGAGTGCCCTGGTCTGTACGACGCGTACGGTGAAGCGTTTAAAGTGATGTACGAAGACTACGAGCGTGCCGGCAAGGGCCGCCGTACCATCAAGGCACGCGAGTTATGGACCAAGATTCTTGAGAGCCAAATCGAGACGGGAACCCCGTACATGCTCTACAAAGACGCGGCCAACGAGAAGTCCAACCAAAAGAACTTGGGAACCATTCGCTCGTCCAATCTGTGCACCGAGATTCTCGAATACACGGCGCCCGATGAGATTGCGGTCTGCAACCTAGCGTCAATTGCACTCCCCAAGTATGTGGACAACGGTGCCTTTGACCACCAAATGCTCTACGAGACCACGTATAAGGTTACCCACAACCTAAACGATGTAATCGACCAGAACTACTACCCAGTCCCTGAGGCGCGCAATTCGAACATGCGCCACCGTCCCGTGGGTTTAGGTGTGCAAGGTTTGGCCGATGCGTTCATCAAGCTTCGCTTGCCGTTCACCTCGCCAGAGGCGCGCCAGCTGAACAAGGACATTTTTGAGACCATCTACTTTGCTGCGGTGACTGCGTCGTGCGATTTAGCCAAAAGGGACGGAGCTTACGAAACCTTCCAAGGTTCACCGATCAGCGAGGGCAAGTTCCAATTCAATCTTTGGGGCGTAACCGAAGACGAACTGAGCGGACGTTGGGACTGGAAGTCACTTCGCAAAGAGGTGATGAAGCACGGGGTACGTAATTCGCTGCTCGTTGCCCCGATGCCTACGGCTTCGACTTCGCAGATCCTCGGAAACAACGAGTGCTTTGAGCCCTACACGAGCAACCTCTACACGCGCCGCGTGCTTTCAGGCGAGTTCATCGTGGTCAACAAGCACCTGTTGGTGGACCTGGTCAAGCTCGGACTTTGGAACGACGACCTGAAGAACGCCATCATGGCCAACAATGGGTCGATTCAGTCGATTGACGGAATTCCAGACAACATCAAAGAGCTGTACAAGACTGTATGGGAGCTTTCCATGCGCGACATTATCGACATGGCGGCCGACCGTGGGTTGTTCATTGACCAGTCGCAGTCACTCAATCTTTTTGTGGAGTCACCGAACATGGGCAAGCTCACGTCGATGCACTTCTATGCCTGGAAGAAAGGCCTTAAAACGGGTATGTACTACTTGCGCACGAAGGCGGCCTCTGCGGCGATTAAGTTTACCGTAAAGAAGCGATCCGAAGCCGCACCTTCAGCTGAAGTGTTTAGCGAGGTAGATTTGGTGAAGCAGCAGCAAGAGGCGTTGGCGGCCATGGACACCCCTGAGGTAAAGATCTACAGTGCCGAAGAGGCAGTCGCCTGCTCGCTCGATAATCCAGATGCATGTGAGGCCTGTGGCTCATAAGCTCTGAATTTGCAATTATTGCCAAAAATGCCCGCCTCTAGGTGGGCATTTTTTTATTAGTTAAACATTGTTATTCAGGAATTTGCGTACCTTAATGGGGAATTAAGATTTCTGAAATCCATGGCAAGGCAACAAAGCAATAGCCGCGATGTGGAAGAGCTCCGCAGGCGGCACCAAAAAGAGGAGCTGGAGCACGATAAGGCTGCCAC
>Ga0208787_1001461_pt1 | contig 10265 bp, 6 predicted proteins | sample Wag4_2014_7_11_FD_187362 | JGI IMG/M metagenome (GOLD analysis project Ga0208787, IMG submission 187362) | Fresh water microbial communities from Ohio, USA - Utica-2 Time Series HT 2014_7_11 (SPAdes) (version 2) | ecosystem: Environmental > Aquatic > Freshwater > Water tank | place: USA: Ohio... | reverse complement strand
TTGTATCGAGGTGTACTATGTCTTCGAAAAGCCAGTCCTGTGCCCTGGATGGAATAACCTTTCCCAGGCCGTTGTCTGGACTATGTACAAGTATTTTTTTAAGTTCTCCAACCTCGGAGTCAATGTGAAAAAAAGCAGACATAATATAATGATTTTTAATGACTTAAACAAATAAATCTAAAGAACATCCAGGGTTCTGTGCGGATCAGGAAAAGTGAAAATTTTTACAAAAATTGCATACGGAAAAGCTAATGGTCAGGCATCGGGTTCAGTCCTGCATACATGATTGCCAGGTGAACGGGTGAAGGTGAAAAGTATCTGACGCTGAACATGCGTGCAAGTTATTGCTATATTTGATTATGCGGCTTCCTTACCTGGTTCTTTTAATGTTAATTTTATGCCTTTCCGCAAAAGGTCAGGATGCATCTGTATGGCTGAGTGCAGACGAACTGGAAACAAAAGGATATTATAAAAACCATGGATTTAGCAAAACGAGGGTTGTTATCGGATTGTCTCTTGAAAATGAAGACAGCGTTTTTAAGGAAAGGATTTTAAAAATTCACAATCCACACATCAATAATATTTACCTGATAAGTTCCAGGAACGACACAATATATAAAACAGGTGATCACCTGAGTTTCAACACAAGACCTGAATATTTTTGGGATTTTGTATTACCTGTTCAAAGCCTTGGGAAAAGTGTTGACAGTTTTAAGTTGGTTCTCGATAATTCAGGAGAACCTCTTTTTTACAACCTTGAATTGTTTTCGAAGACTGAATTCCAGAGAATCCGTTCCAACGAGAATTTCGTATTTGGTGCTGTTTTATCCTTTTCGGTGGTTTTCATCATCATTTTTGTATTACTCGGTTTCTTCAACAAAGACAAGTCAAGATTCATCTTCGCCTTCTTTATTCTTTCATCAACACTTTGGTTATTCAACATGAATGGGGTGTTGTTTCAAATGATCTGGCCCTCTAATATTTTTCTTCAGCACGGCTCCAGGGTCATTTTTTCTTCCCTAACCATCGTATCACTTTTATGGTATTTTTGGGAGTTTTATCAAAAATACATTGATAGGTACACCAAATACATTTTTGCAGTCTTTATCTGTTTTATTTGTCTGCGCAGTTTATTTATTATCTCAGAACCCGGTTATTTAGATAACCAGTTTTTCAAATCCGGTTCGTATTTCATGAGCACCTTCATATTGCTAGCCGGATCCTTGTGTTTTACATTTTATGTTGGCTGGTTTTTGAAAATTAAAGAACTACGCCTTCACACATTATGTATTCTTATATATTTTTTATTCATCATCAAAGTTATCCTTAAAATTACAGGTATTGATTTATCACCATTTGCACCGCATGATGATTACTTGGCTTCTATTGTTCATTTTATTATCATGACACTTTTTTCTATCGCCAATATTCAGGAATACCGTTTGAATAAAAAGAAAAAGATTTACGAAAGAATAGCAGAAGCGGATTTGAGAAAAAAAATAATGAGCGAAAGAATTGTTGAAGCTCAGGAAAATGAAAGAAGTGCAATTGCTAAAAATATTCACGATCAAGTAGGTGGAATGCTGGCAGCCATGAAAATAAAGTTGCAAACAATGAAGATCAGGTATCAGGCAGGCAGGGACGAAGATGAACTTATTTATTTATTGGATAGTTGTAACAATGAGCTTTACAAAATTGTAGATGAACTTACCACACCTGAATTCTCTCAGCGTGATCTTTCAGAAATTATACAGGATAGGATAAAACTGATTTCTTTGGCAACAGATATTCGTATTTGCTACGAGCCAGAACCTTTGCTCATAGAAAACAATATAGCCATTAAGGTTTACAGGATAATCTGTGAGTTGTTAACCAATTCCATTAAACATTCTGGTTGTAGTACTATAGTAGTTCAAATAAATAACCATGAGGGATCTCTCATCATTAACTATAAAGATAATGGAGTAGGTCTTAAAGAAAACCCCAATGAAAAAGGAAGAGGAATGGAGAATATAAAAAGTCGCATTGAATTCTTGCAGGGTAACTTAATTTTAATGAGCAAATCAGGAGCAACAAAATACACGATAACAATCCCAACAACCGAAAATGTTAAAAGACCGATCGATTTATATTTGTGATGACCACCGGCTGTTTCTGGAAAGCATTGAAATCTACTTTGGACTAAAAGATGGTTTTTATTGTATCGGTCATGCAGAAGACAGCAAGAAAGCCATTGCAGATATTTTGCAAATAAAACCAGATATCATCCTGATTGACTATCACCTCAAAAACGAAAACGGACTGGATTTACTTCAAAAAATTAAATCTCTGGGGATTCAGAGCCACTGTTTCATGCTCACCATGAGAAGGGATGCATTAATCAGAAACAAAGCCCGCGAGCTGGGTGCAAGAGGATACATCCTTAAAACCATTGGTGGAGAAAAAATGCTGACTGCTTTCCAGGAATGTCTGTTGGATGATAACTTCTTTTTTGATTCCCTATCTGAAAATAATGTAAAGGATGATATCCCTGAACAAGTCAATCTGCTTACCAACCGCGAACTAGAAATAGCAAAACTTGTTTGCCTGGAATTATCCAGCGAACAGATTGCTGATAAACTCTTTCTCAGTCTGCATACCGTGAACACACACAGAAAAAATATCCTCAAAAAAATCAATGCAAAAAACGCCATTGATATCATGAACTACCTGAAGGAACTGGAGATAGAAAATAACAAACTTACATTCCAAACTCACTCAAAAACCTGATGCGCATGATTTTTAGTTGCTCCCATTCCAGATCAAGGTCTGATAATTCTTCACGGGCAACATCCAGACTGCTTGTTTCGCAACTCTTGAAGTAATCCATGATTTCTTCCTGATCATCTTCGTCTACCATCTGATCAATAGCATACCGGAGATTTAGTTTGGTTCCGCTGGCCACAATGGTTTCCATTACTTCAAGTAACTCTTCCATTTTCATGTCGCGGCTTTTTGCAATGGTATCCAACGATACCTTTTTATCAACCTGCTGTATGATGAAAACCTTGTTACCGCTTTTGTTTACAACACTCTTCATGACAAAATCATCCGGTTTGACAATGTCATTTTCCTGAACATAACCAGCAATAAGGTCAACAAACTGTTGTCCGTATCTTTGGGCCTTGCCCTTGCTTACCCCACTGATTTTCTCAAGTTGCTCGAGGGTTGTAGGATATTGAGTTGCCATATCTTCCAAAGAGGATTCGAGAAAAATCACAAAGGGTGGCAGTTTCTTTTCTTTTGCAAACTGTTTTCTCAGGTCTTTGAGCATCTCAAACAAACGGGTATCTGTTGCAGCAGTTCCCCCTCCATCTACAGCAGCGTCTTCATCATCTTCATGTGCATCCTCATAGAAATTACCCATGACCATGCTAAAGGAAACTGGTTTTTTCAGAAAAGCCAATCCAGCCTTACTTATTTTAAGAATGCCGTGTTCGGTTATGTTTTTTTCAAGCAAACCTTCAAGTAACATTTGCCTGATAAGTGAGGTCCAGTAGTAATCCTGTTCTTCATTGCCTATTGCAAAGACGGGCAACTCATCATGTCTGTACATTTTTATCTGCGGAATCAGTCGGCCAATAATGATGTTTACCACATAATCAGCAGCAAACCTTTCATCAAGAGCTTTGACAGTTTTGAGTAGCTTGACTGCGTTTTGTTTGGACTCGATTTTTTCTTTGGGGTAAATGCAGTTATCACATTTTCCACAGCTGTCCTCCATATACCTTTCGCCAAAATAACTCATGAGCACCTTTCTGCGGCACTGTCCGCTTTCAGCAAAAGCAACCATCTCATCAATAAGCTGCATTCCAACTTCCCTTTCACTCAACTGCTTATCGCGCAAAAAATGTTCAAGCTTGCTTACATCCTTGTGTGAATAATACAAAATACACTTGCCTTCCATGCCATCTCTGCCAGCCCTACCAGTTTCCTGGTAATAGTTTTCAAGGCTCTTGGGGATGTTGTAATGGATGACAAAACGGATATCGGGTTTGTCAATACCCATACCAAAAGCGATGGTGGCCACAATAACCTGCATGTCTTCGTTAAGAAACTGATCTTGACGCTCAGCTCTTAGTTTGCTATCCAATCCTGCATGGTATGCACCAGCCTTTATGCCATTGACTTTTAATATTTCGGATAGTTCTTCTGTGGTTTTTCTGTTGAGGGTATATATTATACCACTCTTACCCTTGTTTTCATGTATAAACTTGACAATACTTTTTATGGTCAGCTCCTTCTTAATTTTTGGCCTGACCTCATAATCGAGATTGGGTCTATTGAAAGAGGATATATAGATGGTTGGTTTTCTCAGTCCAAGGTTATGCACAATATCCTCCTGCACTTTTGGCGTGGCAGTAGCAGTAAGGGCAATTACTGGAACTTTTTCATCAATCTGGTCCATCATGTCCCTTAAACGTCTGTATTCCGGACGAAAATCATGTCCCCATTCCGAGATACAGTGCGCCTCATCCACAGCAAAAAATGAAATCTTAAGGTCACTGAAGAAATCAAGATTTTCCTGTCTGGTTAGTGTTTCCGGTGCCACATAAAGCATCTTGGTTTTGCCAGACTGTAAGTCATCGTGAACCTCACGAATCTCCTTTTTACTCAAGGTAGAATTTAGAAAATGGGCAACATTGTCTTTACTGCTGTAACCCCTAACAAGGTCAACCTGGTTTTTCATGAGTGCAATAAGCGGCGAAACAACGATCGTGCATCCATCACTGATCATTGCCGGCAACTGGTAACATAAACTTTTTCCTCCACCGGTAGGCTTGATTACAAAAGTGTCAATACCATTAAGTACATTATGAATGATGGCTTCCTGGTTACCCCTGAAGGCGTCAAATCCAAAATACTGACGCAGGGGAGCTTGAAGATCTGCTGAAACTGTTTCTTTTATGGGAGCTACTTTACTTTTTGAAGGGGGCATTTGATATTAAATAGTGTTTTTTCTGTTTTTGTTTATCTTATATTACCAATAATTAAACAATATCATTGTTTACTAGCGTCAAAACTGACATAAGATAAAACAAATTTACCAAATCAAGGTACTTTTGCAACGCAAATGGAGAAAGATAACAATATATTGGATATAGCCAGGCAAACGCTTCAGCTGGAAGCAGAAGCAATCATGGATTTGCAACAAAAGCTAGACAGTCAATTTGTATCGATCATAAACCTGCTGCTAAACATGCAGGGACGATTGGTGATAAGCGGTATTGGTAAAAGTGCAATAATCGGACAAAAAATTGTGGCCACACTTAACAGCACGGGTACGCCATCCATTTTCATGCATGCTGCTGATGCCATTCATGGCGACCTGGGTATGGTTCAGCAGGATGACGTTGTGCTGATTATTTCCAAAAGTGGGGAGAGTCCGGAAATCAAAGTGTTGGTTACCTTGATTCAAAACCAGGGAAATACCACGATAGCCATGGTGGGAAACCTGGAATCCACACTGGCGAAAAGTTGCAGCTACATTCTTGATACCACCGTCAGCCAAGAGGCTTGTCCCAATAACCTGGCCCCCACCTCAAGTACTACAGCTCAGCTGGCCATGGGGGATGCACTTGCAGTTTGTTTGATGGAAATGCGCGGTTTTGGTTCGGCAGACTTTGCAAAATTCCATCCTGGTGGTGCTTTGGGTAAAAAATTATACCTGCGGGTTCATGATTTAGCGAAGATGAATGAAAAACCTGCCGTTCAGGAAAACAGCAATCTAAAAGCAGTTATTTTGGAAATGACAAGAAAAAGACTAGGTCTTACTGCTGTTTTAGACAATGAAATGAGGTTAACAGGCGTTATAACTGACGGCGACCTGAGGCGTATGCTTGAAAAAGGTGGTGACCTGGATAAAACAAACGCCAAAGACATTATGGGAACAAACCCAAAAACAATTTTATCCGATGCCCTGGCTGTAGATGCCCTGGATCGCATGCGCAAAAACAACATCACCCAATTGCTCGTAACTGAAAACAACACCTATTTTGGTGTCATTCACCTACATGATCTCGTTCGCGAGGGTCTCATCTAAATCAAAAAACCATATGATAAACAAAAACCATTATGTAGCCATCATGGCAGGTGGCATCGGAAGCCGTTTTTGGCCAATGAGCCGCTCAGCCTATCCGAAGCAATTCCTGGATATTCTGAACATGGGGCGTACGCTTATTCAAGGAACCTATGACAGATTTAAAAAGTTTATACCTGAAGAAAACATATACATTGTAACCTCAGAAGAATATGTTGAAATAGTAAAAGAGCAATTGCCCGAACTTGCCTTGAGCAATATCATTGCGGAACCTTCCAGAAAAAATACCGCACCCTGCATTGCCTATATTTCGTACAAACTGCAGCAAATCAATGATAAGGGTGCATTGATATGTGCTCCAGCAGATCACATCATCCTGGACGAAACCGCTTTCAACAAGGTTTGTCTGGAAGCGCTTAGCTTCGTTTCAGCTCACAAAGCATTGGTGACACTAGGCATCAAGCCTTCTCACCCCAATACCGGATACGGTTACATACAGTTTGAACAACAACCGGCAACCGACAATGTCTATAAAGTAAAAACCTTTACTGAAAAACCCAACCTGGACCTCGCCAAAACATTTGTATCCAGTGGTGAATTCCTCTGGAATGCAGGCATCTTTGCCTGGCAAATCAAAAATATCATCACCGCCTTTGAAAAATACCTACCTGAAATGGCTGAAGTATTTGAAGCCGGAAAAAGCAGTTTCAATACTGCAGCTGAAAAAGAAGCCATAGACAAGATATACCCACAGTGCACCAACATATCCATCGACTATGGTATCATGGAAAAGGCTGAAAACGTCTACATCATCCCTTCATCTTTCGGATGGAGTGATCTTGGTACCTGGAACTCTGCCCACGACAATATGGAAAAAGATTACCTGGGTAATGCCGTTGCTGGAAATGAAGTGATGGTTTTCGATGCCACGCACAACATGGTTCATGTGCCCAACAACAAGCTTGTTCTTTTACAGGGCATGAACGACTACATCATTGTTGATACCGATGACGTGCTGCTGATCTGCAAGCGTGATAAAGAACAGGAAATAAAACAATACGTGGCGGAAGTCAAAAGAAATAAAGGGGATAAGTATCTTTGATACTGTCATGAGCAATCAATCTCCCTCCATTAAATCAAGGCTTCCACAAACCGAAACCAGCATTTTCACCGTCATGAGTGCGCTGGCTTCAGAGTTTGGAGCAATTAACCTTGGTCAGGGTTTTCCAGACTTTGAAATGGACGAACAACTCGCTGAGATGGCTGCAAAAGCCATCAGTACGGGCTACAACCAATATGCCCCAATGGCAGGATGGATGCCTTTACGGGAATCCATTTCAGAGAAAATTAATCTTTTATACAAGAACATCGTTTCACCGGCTGATGAAATCACCATCACGCCCGGAGGTTCGTATGCCATATATACCGCTTTTACCACCATACTCCAGCCTGGTGATGAAGTTATTCTGTTTGAACCTGCATACGACAGCTACATTCCAAACATACTTGTTAACGGCGCAATACCGGTAAAGCTAAAACTTGAATTTCCTGATTATGCCATTAATTGGGATGAAGTGCGAGCCGCTATAACCCCAAAAACAAGGGCAATCATCATCAATTCGCCCAACAATCCAACAGGAAGCATACTCTCAGATGCAGATATGCTTGCATTACAATCCATCCTCAGTGGAACCCGTATTTTTCTTATCAGTGATGAAGTTTATGAGCACCTGACATTCGACGGATTACAACACAACAGCGTGCTCAAATATCCGGAACTATTTGACCGAAGTTTTGTCTGTTTCTCATTTGGTAAAGTGTACAACTGTACAGGTTGGAAATTGGGCTATTGTGTTGCACCAGCACAACTCATGGCTGAATTCAGAAAAATACATCAGTTTGATGCCTTCTGTTGTTTTACACCAACACAGGTTGCGCTTGCAGAACACCTTAAACAGGCAGCATCCTACCTGAGCCTTTCAACATTTATGCAAAAAAAACGGGATCTTTTTCTGGAGAACATGAAAAATAGCCGATTCAGTTTTCTGCCGTCTTCTGGTAGCTATTTTGTATGTGCCACCTACGAACAGATTTCATCAGTGCCTGCCAAAGAACTGGCCATCGACCTTACAAAATCGATTGGTGTAGCCACTATTCCTGTTTCGGCATTTTACCAAAATGGGCACGACGATAAAGTGCTCCGTTTCTGCTTTGCGAAAAAAGATGAAACGCTTGCTACTGCTGCTGAAAAGCTTTGCTTAATTTAATACTGATGTATAAATAGTATTTATGCTTTACTCTTTTTCTTTTTGTAACTTAAAGTTCCAATAAAACAATTAACATGATTAGAAAAATGAGAAAGCTTGCCTTGACAACTATTATGTTGTTGGGCCTTTACAACTCGCATGCATTTGCACAAACACCCATCAGGGGTATTGTCAAATCTTCCACAGACAATCGTCCAATTGAAAGTGCTACCATTGTCGTCAAGGGAAGCAATTCGGGTACACAGACCAACGGAGAGGGACAGTTTAGCATTATAGCCAAAACTGGAGATCAACTTGTGGTTAGTTCTGTTGGTTTTGAAAATAAAACAGTCTCAATTTCCAGTTCAGGTGTCCAAATTGAAGTGATGCTCTCACCAGCCAAGAACGATTTAGAAGATGTTGTGGTAGTGGGGTACGGAACCCAAAAAAAGGTAAGCATGACCAGTGCTGTTTCACAAATAAAAGGTGCTGACCTTGTTAGGAGACCCGTTTCAAATTTGCAACAGGCACTGCAAGGACAAGCGCCAGGATTAACAGTACTTGATAGGGGTGGTGAACCTGGAAGAAGTGCTGCAACAATGAGAATACGTGGTATTACAACTTTCTCTGGCAACAGTTCAGGCAACAGTTCTCCACTTATTATCATTGATGGGGTGGAACAAACGCTATTCAACATCAACCCGGAAGATGTTGAAAATATTTCTATTCTGAAAGACGCTTCTTCCACTGCCATTTATGGATCAAGAGCTGCCAACGGAGTTGTGCTCGTTACTACCAAAAGAGCAAAATCCGGTAAAATTCAAATCGCATATAACGGGTTTTATGCCATTCAACAGTCTACTAATCAACCCCAAAACATGGATCTTGAACCTTATATGCGGTATCAGCAACTTTCCTATATAAACCAGGGATTAACCATACCCGCACGGTATACAGATGCGAGCATTCAAACATGGGTAAACTCAAAAGACCGATATACATACCCACTTGTCAATACCTGGTTCGAATCAGTCTTGAATCCAGCTCCACAACAGAGCCATAATTTTTCTTTCAGCGGTGGGAGTGACTTTTCCAGAACCCGTGTGAGCATGCGCTACATGGATCAGGCTGGAATTGCAGCCAATCATGGAGCCAAGATTCGTGAATTAAGAATGTCAAATGACATGCATTTAAGCAAAAAGTTGAAATTCAGCACTGATCTCAATTATCGCTATAACCTCTCCAACCGTCCTTTTGCTGGCGACGTATTCAACAGGTTTTTCCATGGAACGCTATTTGCCGCACCCAAATACCCTAACGGAACCTATGGTTTAAGTCCACAGGGATTCAATCCATTGTTATTGACTGAAAAATCAGGTTACAACAATATTGCCACACACTATATTTTCACTTCTGGTAAACTTGATTATGAAATTCTTCCAAACTTGATTTTCAGTGCTCAAGCTGCTGCAGTCATAGATTACAGTGAAATAAAATCCTTTCAGAACCAGGTTTTCAATTTTGATTCAATCAACAACAGAACCTACAGTGTTGCTAACAACAACCTAACCGAATCCAGAAACAGGTCAACTGAGATCACTACAAACTATCTTCTGAACTATTCCAAGAAAATCAAAAAACATGAAATGAAGGGATTGTTGGGATACTCAGAATTGTACAATCAGGGGCAAAGCTTAAATGCCTATAGAGAGCGATTCTACAACAATGAGATTCAATCACTGGGCCAAGGAGCAAATGATGCCACCAAAAACAACAGTGGTTCTGATTACAAATATGGCTTACAATCAGCCTTCCTTAGGTTGAATTATGGATATGACAATAAGTATCTGCTAGAAGCCAATGCCAGATATGATGGATCTTCCCGCTTTACAGGAAATAACCAATATAGCTTCTTCCCCTCTTTTTCTGGTGCATGGAGA
>Ga0208787_1001460_pt1 | contig 10268 bp, 9 predicted proteins | sample Wag4_2014_7_11_FD_187362 | JGI IMG/M metagenome (GOLD analysis project Ga0208787, IMG submission 187362) | Fresh water microbial communities from Ohio, USA - Utica-2 Time Series HT 2014_7_11 (SPAdes) (version 2) | ecosystem: Environmental > Aquatic > Freshwater > Water tank | place: USA: Ohio... | reverse complement strand
ATCCGGAGAGGGCTGGCGCGAACTCACTTACAGCGAGGCCGCCGGGCGCGTCGCTGTCCTGGCGGGCGGCCTGCGCGACCGGGGGATCGGCGGACCCCGGTCCCTGCTGATCCTGGCCCGCAACGGGATCGACCACGCCCTCATCAAGTACGCGGCCATGAGCCTGGGCATGCCGGTTGCTCCGGTCTCTCCCCAGTATGGACTACCGGGGGCCAATCTCTCCCGGCTGGCCCAGGCGGTGGAGACGCTCAACCCCTCGGCCCTCTACACCGAGGACGCAGCCTTGTTCGGCGAGGCCCTGGCGGCGCCCTTCCTGGCCGGCCTGCCGGTGATCGCCGGCCGCAACGCGCGGCCCGGGGACATCCCCCTGGCCGACCTGGAGCGGGCCTCCGCCGTCGCGCCTTCGGCCCGGCCCGAGGACCACGCCAAGTACCTCCTGACCTCCGGCTCGACCGGCCGTCCCAAGGCGGTGATCAACCTCCAGGCGCGGATGTCCGCCAACGCCGCCCAGGTGGCCGCCTGCTTCGCCGACCCGGACCCGCCGGTGGTGGTCAATGCCGCGCCCTGGAGCCACAGCCTAGGCGCCAATGCCATCCTGCACATGGTGCTGCACCGGGGCGGGACCCTCTACATCGACGCCGGCCAGCCCGTGGAGGGCCGGTTCGGGGATACAGTGCGGAACCTTCGCGAGGTCGCGCCGACCTATCACAACATGGTCCCGGCGGGCTGGATGATGTTCGCCGGCGAGCTCGAGGCCGATGCGGACCTGGCTCGCAACTTCTTCTCCCGGGTCCGCCTGATGCAGTACGGCGGCGCCAATTTGGGCCAGGAGATCTGTGACCGCATCCAGGCGGTGGCGGTGCGCACTGTGGGCGAGCGCATTAGCTTCTCATCGGGCTACGGGGCCACCGAGACCGGCCCGACGGCCTCCAATGTCCACTGGCCCAATACCCGCATGGGGATGATGGGCCTGCCCCTGCCCGGCACGACGGTCAAGCTGGCGCCCATGGCCGGCAAGCTGGAGTTCCGGGTCAAGGGACCCCAGGTCACGCCCGGCTATCTGGGGCAGCCCGAGCTCTCGGCGGCCAGCTTCGACGAGGAAGGCTTCTACCGCCTGGGCGACGCCGCCCGGCTGGTGGACCCGCAGGACATCCGAAGGGGTCTGGCCTTCGACGGCCGGCTCTCCGAGAACTTCAAGCTCGCCAGCGGCACCTTCGTCAATGTGGGCGAGCTGCGCATCGCCGTGATCGGCGCGGTGGGCGATGCCGTCACCGACGCCATTGTCTGCGGCGAGGGCGAGGCCGGCGTGGGCCTGCTCTTCTATCCCCGGCCCGGCCACCCCCCAGAGGCGGTGGCAGGGGCTGTACGTGCCGCCGTCAGCGCTCACAACGCCCGGGGTGGGGGCGGTGCCGGGCGGGTGGCCCGGGCCCTGGTCCTGCCAGACGGCCCCGACGCCAACGCCGGGGAGATCACCGACAAGGGCTACATCGCCCAGCCGGTGGCGCGGGCCTTGCGAGCGGCCTTCATCGGGCGGATGTTTGCGAAAGCGCCGGACCCCGGCGTCATGGTTTTTGAGACGGCCTGACCCGAGGGGCCGGCACGGGCGGGGAGGCCCAGACCCTATGAACGGCGCCGACGCCCTTATGCGCACCCTGGTGGAGAATGGCGTGACTGCCTGCTTCGCCAATCCTGGCACCAGCGAGATGCAGTTTGTCAGCGCCCTGGACGGACAGCCGGCCATGCGCCCGGTCCTGTGCCTGTTTGAAGGCGTGGCTACGGGAGCCGCCGACGGCTACGGCCGGATGACGGGGACCCCCGCCTGCACCCTGCTGCACCTGGGTCCCGGCTACGGCAATGGCCTCGCCAACCTGCACAACGCCCGGCGGGCCTACACCCCCATCGTCAACGTGGTAGGCGACCACGCCACCTATCACCGCGAGTATGACGCGCCCCTGAACTCGGACATTCCGTCCATCGTTGCAGCCAACTCCCTCTGGGTGAAGTCGGCCGACAGCGCAGACGCGGTGGCCGCCATCACCGCAGAGGCCATCACTGCCAGCCACGGCCCGCCCGCCGGGCCTGTCAGCCTGATCCTGCCGGCGGACGCTGCCTGGACAGAGACAGACACCACCTTCGCCCAGGCCTCATGTCCCGGGCCGCGCGCACCGGACGGGGAAGCCGTAGAGGTTGCGGCCCGGGCGATCCGGTCCGCCTCGGCGCCAGTGGTGCTGATCGGCGGCGGTGCCTGCCTGGCCGCTGGCCTTGTCCAGGCCGCCCGGCTGCAGGCCGCCGGCGTACGCGTCCTGACCGACACCTTCGTGGCCCGCCAGCCGCGCGGCGCCGGCATCTTTGCCCCGGCCCGTATGCAGTACTTCGGGGAAGCCGCCCTGGAGGAGCTGGCCGGGACCGACCTGATGGTCTTCGCCGGCACCACCCAGCCGGTGGCCTTCTTCGCCTATCCCGGCCGACCCAGCGTGCTGGTGCCCGAGGGCTGCGCCACCCTGTCCCTGGCGGACCGGGCGACGGACGCCGCAGCGGCCCTGCAGGCCCTGGCCGACGCCCTCGGCGCGCCGGCCGCTGGCCCTGTCCAGCCCCTGAAGCGCCCGGCCAGCCCGGCCGCGGGGCCGCTGACGCCCCAGGCCTGCGGCGTGGCCGTGGCCCGTCACCTGCCCGAGGGCGCCATCCTGTGCGACGACGCAGTCACCTCCGGGGGCGGGGTGGCCGTACCCTGCATGACCACGGTTCCCCACGAGGTCCTCGCCCTGACGGGTGGCGCCATCGGCATCGGCGGCCCCATGGCCATCGGTGCGGCGGTGGCCTGTCCGGACCGCAAGGTGGTGTCCCTGAACGGCGACGGCTCGGCCATGTATACGGTGCAGAGCCTGTGGACGATGGCCCGCGAGAAGCTGAACGTGACGGTGGTGGTCTTTGCCAACCACAGCTACCGCATCCTCAATATCGAGATGAGCCGGACCGGCGCCGGCCAGGCCGGGCCCTCTGCCCGCAAGCTGCTGGACCTGGGGGATCCCAACATTGACTGGGTATCCCTGGCCCGGGGCCTGGGGGTCGAGGCGGTGCGCTGCGAGACCGGTGAGGCCTTCGAGGCCGCCTTCGCCAGCGCCATGTCCCAGCGGGGCCCAAGATTCATCGAGGCGGCCATCTGAGCTTCCGACCCCGGGGGCAAGGAAAAGGGCCCGCGGGAGCGATCCCGCGGGCCCTCGTCGTTCCGGGGTGAGCCGGGCCTACTTGTTGCCGGGCAGGGCGCAATCCCTGGAGAAGGCGCAGCCCACGGCGTTGATCGGCGTCAGGGGCTCGCTCTTGTACTCCAGGATATAGCCCTTGAGGCCGTCGGCGCAGGCGGTCTCCAGGTATGTGGTGCCGGTCGCGGTCTTGCCGAGCACGCGTACCGCCGAGACCTCGCACTCCGTCTTGCCCATCTTCTTGAGGTCACTCGTCACAGCCTTGAGGGAGGCCTCAGGTTTGGAGAAGGAGCAGCGGTATCCGACGATCGGCGCTCGGGCGCAGTCCACCACCTGGGTGGTTTCGGCCTTGGCCGTGAAGATGCCGACGGCACCGTCCGGGCGGTTGGCGCAGGCCATTTCCACGACGTCCTTGCCGGACGGCGCGGGGAAGGGCGCATACTTGGAGACCTGGCAGTCAAAGCCGGCCTTCTTGGACAGGTTCGAATAGAGGCCGGCCTGGGCGGTCTGGGCCTCCTTGGCGTCCGTCAGGGTGCAGCCGCCGAGCAGGGCCATGGCCTTCTCGCAGGACGTGGTCTGGGTGACCTGGCCCTTGTCGACCTTGTAGATGTAGCCCTTGCCGTCCTGGCAGGAGGCTTCGTAATAGCTCGAACCTCCCTGGGACATGCCGATGTAACGGCGATCCTTCACCACGCAGCCATTGTTGGCGGCCCCGGCGTAGCGGTCGACAACGGCCAGACGGTAGGCGGCGTCATGCAGGGTGCACTTGATGTTGCCAGCGGTCGCGTCGAAGGTCAGGCAGTCGTTGGCGACCGCGGTGCCATCGGGATTGGCCGGCGCATCAACCTGCAGGACATAACCGGAGCCGCCCTGGCAGGAGACTTCAAGGAAGGTGTTCTTGGGCGTCTGGCCAATGCCCCGGGCAGCGTCAGGCGTACAGGCCACACCCGCCTTGGTCAGGAGGGGCGCAAGGTCAGCCATCGGATTGGCATTGCCGGGCAATTTGCAGGGCAGGGACGGCGGCTTGCCGTCTGGCTGGGTGGAGTTGGCCTCGACGCAGCTGAAGGCGGTGGGCTTAACGCCAGCGGGAGCCTGAAGGACGAAGCCGACGCCGCGGTCGCAGTCGATCTCGTAGAAGTTGGTGACGGCCTTGGTCTTGGGATCCGCCATCTTGCCGACAAAGCGCGCATCGGTGACCTGGCAGGCAATGCCGGCCGCCTGGGCGACGGCGGGGGCCTCTGCCATTCCCTGGGTGCGCGCCGCCGCCAGGGCGGCTTCTTCCTTCTTGGAGGCCGAGACGGCGACCGCCGTTCCCAGCACGAGGGTCAGGCCCGCCGTAGCCAGGCCGAGTACGAGGCGTTTCATGGTGAGGTTCCCTCCGGGTATATCTGTTCCTTTCGCTCTTAATCCTATGGCGGCTCCGACGGCAAGTCGCCTTGGTGCTGATTGAGCGGCTCCGGCGATATGTGAACTTTTCTGGACGCCTTCCAAGGGATTTGGATTTGATCCGGGGCCCCGGACGGCCGACACTGTGGAGGTTAGGAGTCCCTGTATGCGCGATGGTTTCGAAGATCCGGTCCTGGAGGCCCACAAGGCGAAGATCAGCTATCCCTTCCCGGGTGGGCCGGACCAGGGAGAGGCGGTGGACGTCGCCCCCGGGGTGAAGTGGCTGCGCATGCCCCTGGGCGGCTCGCTGGCATGGATCAATGTCTGGGCGATCCGCGAAGCGGCCGGCTGGGCGATCGTCGACACGGGACTGGGCGGACAGGCGACCCGGGAGTCTTGGCGCAAGGCCCTTGCGGGTCCCCTCGGTGGCTTGCCCGTCACACGCGTCTTTGTCACCCACATGCACCCCGACCACATCGGCATGTCCGGGTGGATGACCCGCAAGTTCGGCGTTCGCCTCTGGATCACCCGCCTGGAATTCCTGATGTGCCGGTCCCTGTCGGCCGACACTGGCCGCGAGGCCCCTGAGGACGCCTTGGTCTTCTATCGCGCCGCAGGCTGGGATGAGGAGGCGCTGGAGGACTACCGCGCCCGGTTCGGAGGTTTCGGCAAGAGTGTTCATGCCCTGCCGGACAGCTTCCAACGCCTGTCCGACGGTGACGTGGTGCCAATCGGTGATCATGACTGGAGGGTGGTTGTGGGGTCGGGCCATTCCCCGGAGCACGCCTGCCTCTGGTGCCCCGACCTGAAGGTGATGATCAGCGGCGACCAGGTCCTGCCGAAGATCACCTCGAACGTCTCGGTCTTCCCGACGGAGCCCGCGGGTGATCCCCTGACAGACTGGCTGACCTCCCTGGCGCGGATCCGAGGGGTCGTGCCGGACGATGTCCTGGTCCTTCCGGCCCACAACGAGCCCTTCCACGGCCTGCATGCGCGAATCGACCACCTGATCGGTGGCCACGAACGGAGTCTGATCCGGCTGCACAAGCTGCTGGAGGAGCCCAAGCGGGCCATCGACACCTTCCACATCCTTTTCCGCCGCACGATCGATCGTTGGACCCTGGGCATGGCCACCGGCGAGAGCCTGGCCCATCTCAACGTACCAGTCCACCCCGGCCTCGTCGTGCGCACCCAGGACGAGGCCGGGGTGGACTGGTACCGTGCCGTCTGAGGCGGTGCAGGTCCGGCCCGCCGGACCGGACGATCTGGCGACCATCCACCGGTTCATCCTGGACCTGGCCGACTATGAGCGGCTGGCGCATGAGGTGGACGCAACCCGCGAGGGCCTGGCCCGCGACCTCTTCGGACATTCGCCGCGGGTCTTCTGCGACCTTGCGGAGATCGGTGCCGCTCCGGTCGGCTTCGCCCTCTGGTTCTATTCCTACTCCACCTTCCGGGGCCGCCACGGGATCTGGCTCGAGGACCTTTTCGTCCGGCCGGAGCACCGCGGCGTGGGAGCAGGCCTGGCCCTGCTCAGGACACTGGCGCAGCGCTGCCGTGAGGAGGGACTGGCCCGGCTGGAATGGTCGGTGCTGAACTGGAACGCACCCGCCATTGGCTTCTACGATCGCCTCGAGGCCCTCGCGATGGACGAATGGACGACCCGGCGCCTGACCGGCGAGGCGCTGGTGGCCCTCGCGCAATGAGCGATCCGCCAATCACAGTGATCCGGGCATCCCCCGGGGAAGAGGCCGATATCCGCCGGCGCGTCCGTGAGGTGGACCCCACCAGTCTAGGCTCCGACCGGGTCATCGCCGTCCCCGGACATGCGGCCTCCCTGGCCCGGATGCTGGCCGATCCCCGGGTCTCGGACCCGATCTATGACCTGCCCCGGCCGATCACCGAGGAGAGCGTCCGAGCCTGGATCGAGGCGACGGCGGTCCAGCAGGGGAGGGGAGAGGCAGTCCTGGTCCTGTCCCTGGACGAGGATGGCGAAGTCGCCGGCTATTCCCGCTTCAGCGTCTGGCCAGACAGGTCGTCCGCCGAGATCGCCGGGGCGACCCGGGCTGACCGACAGAATCGCGGGCAGGGGACGACGGGCGCGGCCCGGTCCTTCGGATGGATATTCGAGGTCCTGGGCGTGCGCCTGGTCGGCCTGACGGCGGCCCTGGACAATGTGCGCTCGGCCCGGGTGATCGAGGCCGCAGGGTTCCGCCCCATGGGCGAACGCGACAGCCGCCGCCCCGACGGTACCCTCCGGCGGTCGCTCTATTGGGAGATGACCGTCGACGAGTGGCGGGACGCCCACCCCGGGGCGGCGACGGGCGCACCTTCGTGAGCCAGCAGCCAGGCCTTTCGGTCCAGGCCGCCGGCATAACCGGTCAGGGCACCTGACCGGCCGATCACGCGATGACACGGGATGAGCAGGGCCACAGGGTTCGCACCGTTTGCCAGACCCACCGCCCGGACTGCCTGCGGCGAGGCCACCTGCAGGGCGATATCGAGATAGCTCCGGGTCACGCCGGGAGGAATGTCGCACAGGGCCGTCCAGACATGCTCCTGAAAGCGTGTCCCCGCGGTGGCACAGTCGAGCCGGGCCAGGGCGCCCGCGTCGCCCTCAAAGTATCCTACCAGGGCCTGCGACACCCGGGAGGGCGCTGCACCTGCCTTTAGGAGGAGTCCGGGATACAGGCGCTCCATCCGGCGGCGGATCCGCGGGAGACCGGAGCCGAAGTCGAGGCCTCGGACAATTCCGGCCTCGTCCAGGATCACCTCGATCCGGCCGAGGGGCGAGGGAAGGTCCGAGACTGTCAGCCGAAGGGGCGCAGGGGCGTCGATCTTCATTCCGGATGTCCTTTGCGGTGGGATGCGGCGTCAGCGTCCTTCGCCCAGAGGTGGGCGGCGGCATAGGCCCGCCAGGGACGCCAGGCCTCTGCCCGCGCCAGCAGGGCTTCGGGGGAGGGGCGGCGACCTTCCGGGTCCGCCGCCGCCCTCAGGAGGGCCAGGTCCGAATGCGGAAAGGCGTCGGGCTCGCGCAGGGCGCGCATGGCGATGTACTGGGCGGTCCAGGCCCCGATACCCGGAAGGGCGGTGAGTCTGCGGACAGCGCTTTCGAGGTCCTGGCCGGGACCGAACAGCTGGCCGTCTTCCAGGGCCAGTTGGGCGATGGCCGCCAGGGCCCGGCCGCGGGCCCGGGGCATGGGCAGGGACTCCGGGTCGATGCCGGCGAGACGCTCCGGTCCCGGGAAAAGCCGGTCCAGTCCGAACCGGCGGGCCGGCTCGAAGTCGAGGCGAACGCCGTGGCGCTCCGCGAGACGACCCGCCAGCCCCCGGGCGGCTATGACCGACACCTGCTGGCCGAGAATGGCCCTGACCGCCAGCTCGAAGCCGTCCCAGGCGCCGGGCGCCCGAAGACCCGGCCGCTGGGCAAGGAGGGGCCCGAGATCCGGATCCTCGCCCAGATGCGCCAGAACCGGTTCAGGGTCCAGGGCGAGGTCGAACACCCGCCGTACCTGGGCCAGGACCCGGGGAAGGACGCGGAGATCAGGAAACCAGAGGCTGGCGGACAGGCTGTCGCCCCGACCTGGCTCGACCCGGACCACTCCGGCGACGCCGCCGACCGCTAGGGTCCGCACATAGGCCTGGCCGTCGATGCTTTCGACACCTGCTACCTGCCGCTGGGCGAAGAAGTCCAGCATGCGGGGCCAGTCGTAGGGCGGTCGGTAGGTGAGCCTTAGGGTGACGCCGTCCTCCAGCCTCGCCTTGGCCCCGGACCGTTCGCGCAGGCTCGAGGGCGCACTGCCGCCGGCGGCCTGGAAAGCCTCGTTGAAGCGCCGGATGCTGCCGAAGCCGGAGGCCAGGGCCACCTCAGACATGGAGAGCCCGGTCTCGAGGATCAGGCGACGGGCCGTGAGGAGCCGCCGCGTCTGGGCCACCGAGACAGGCGAGGCCCCTAGGTGTTCCTGGAAGAGGCGCCTGAGATGCCGTTCTCCGACGCCCAGACGTCGTGTCAGGTCCTGGAGGTCGCCGGTGTCCAGGGCCCCGAGGTCGATCAGGGCCAGGGCCCGGGAGACCGTGTTGGCGGTCCCGTTCCAGGCGCCGAGTTCCGGGGCGGTCTCCGGGCGGCACCTCAGGCAGGGCCGGAAACCCGCATGCTGGGCTGCCGCTGCCGAGCTGAAGAACCGGACGTTCTCAGGCTTCGGCTTTCGGGCCGGACAGACCGGCCGACAGTAGATCCCGGTGGTGATGACGCCCCCGAACAGCCGTCCGTCGAGCCGCCCGTCCCGGGTGGCGAAGGCGCGAAAGCTGGCGGCGGGGTCTAGGTCCATGGCCTCAGGATGCTGTCGTCCGAGGCGGATGTCTGGCGGTTTTCGGACGCCGATTCTGTAGCCGGTATCCCCGGCCAGGTCCAAGCCTGGCCGGGGACGCCGAACTCAGGACGCCGGCTTGGCGGCCGCAGGCTGCTGGGCGTTGTTGCTGCCGGGCATGGGGCCGCGGTTCAGGTCGAAGAACTTCGGTGCCATCTTCGGCACGGCCTCGTCCAGGATGGACTGGACGGTCCAGCCCTCTTCCTTGGTCACCGTCTCCACCGGACGGGGCTGGGAGTAGAGGATGATGTTCTCACCCGAGGCGCCGAAGATCTGGCCCGAGACGTGGGCGGCGGCCGGGGCCACCATGGCCACGGAGAAGCGGGCCGGCTGGTCGGCGCGGATTGTCTCGGCCATCACCGCCCGGCGGGCGGCGGCAGCCTCGTCCTTGACCGGCACGGACTGGGTCATGCGGGTCCAGGCCACGGGAGCCAGGCAGTTGGAGCGCACGTTGTTGCGGGCCCCTTCCATGGCGATGATCCGCGACAGGCCAGCGATGCCCATCTTGGCTGCGCCATAGTTGGCCTGGCCAACGTTGCCGAACAGGCCCGAGGTCGAGGTAAAGAACATGTAGGCACCGTCGTTCTGCTCGCGGAACAGCTCGATGGTGGCTCGGGCGACATTGAACGAACCGCGCATGTGCACGTCGATGACCCGGTCCCAGTCGTCCTCGCTCATCTTGTGGAACATGACGTCGCGCAGGATGCCGGCCGGATTGATCACGGCGTGAAGGCCGCCAAAGCTGTCCCGGGCCTGCTCGACCATGCCCTGCACGGCCTTGTAACTGGTCACGCTCTCGGAGTTGGAGACCGCCTCGCCGCCGGCGGCGCGGATTTCCCGGGCCACCGCCTCGGCGGGACCCGCGTCGCCCTCGTCGCCGCCCTTCAGGCCGCCACCAAGGTCGTTAACGACGACCTTGGCGCCCTCCTGGGCCGCGATCAGCGCGCAGTCGCGGCCGATGCCGTTGCCGCCCCCGGTCACCAGAACAACTTTTCCCTCAAGTGCGCCCATTGAAAAAACTCCCGATGAAAATGATTACGCCGCCAGTTATTCGAGGCGGTCGGCCTTGCGCAAGTCAGGAAACAGCCGCGCCCAGAGGGCGGTGGCCATGACGGCGCCGACCCCGCCGGCGACGGCAGCGCCCACCGGCCCCAGGAAGCGGGCGACTACCCCACTCTCGAACTCGCCGAGTTCGTTGGATGCGCCGATGAAGAGGCCAGAAACGGCCGCGACCCGGCCGCGCATGGCGTCGGGCGTGACGATCTGCACGAGGGTCTGGCGGACATAGACGCTGAGCATGTCCGCACCTCCGAGA
>Ga0208787_1001459_pt1 | contig 10269 bp, 4 predicted proteins | sample Wag4_2014_7_11_FD_187362 | JGI IMG/M metagenome (GOLD analysis project Ga0208787, IMG submission 187362) | Fresh water microbial communities from Ohio, USA - Utica-2 Time Series HT 2014_7_11 (SPAdes) (version 2) | ecosystem: Environmental > Aquatic > Freshwater > Water tank | place: USA: Ohio... | reverse complement strand
TTTACAGAAAGAATTAAGGAATCAAGACTCCAAAGCCGATTGATTCGATGAAGGTTCCGTAGACGGCGTTGGCCTTTGCGATTGCGGCGGTCTTGGCATCAAGTGCTGCTTTGTCAGCTGCTGTTTTTGAAGCTAGCGACTCTTGTTTGTTTTTGGTGTAGTCGGCGTTGGATTTAGCCTTTGCTGCGACCATAACGTTAAAGGCAGTAGTTGCATCGGAAATCATCTTGGAGCTATCACTGGCTTTGATGCGATCGATGGTGAGGTAATAATTTGAGCGGATTGCATCGATCTCTTTGGTCCATTGGGTGCGGTTAGCAGCTAAGGCTTTTGGGTAAGCCTTTGAGTTGACCTTTAGCGCTGCTTTATAAATATTGTTTGCATAAGAAATTGCTTTTGATTGTGCTGACTGCTCAGTTGTTACAGCTGCTGAATTGTCGGTACTCATGTCAATTCTGCTAAGTGAGTTAGCGCTAACAGAAACAGAGCAAGATATTAGGGAACCAGCTGTTGCCGTCGGCAAGCTCCAAGAGGCTGTTTTAGATGATGTTGTAACCGCAAGTGATGTCTGCGCTACACCGTTGATTAAAAGATTGTACGTGTAAGTGGTCGGTGTGAAGGATGTAACTGAACTAGCATCTACAACACCATTTAGTGTGAACCCGATGTTATGAGTACCTGGTGTGCAAATTAGTTTGCCATCCTTAAGATTTAATTTTGGAGTCGTTGCTGTGCTTAAAAATGGAACCGGCGGATACACAACTGGAGCTTCGGCAACTGTTATCGCAAATGTGCGAGTAGCCGCAGGGCTTGTGGCGTTCGTTGCAGTGATTGTGTAGGTAGCAGCCGACGCAGCAGTTGTGGGTGTTCCTGAGATTAGGCCGGTTGAAGTACTGAATGTAAGCCCCGGTGTATTTGAAATCGCCGGAGATATTGAATAGGTCGCGATAGTGCCGCCCGTTGAGTTAATTGTGTATCCAGTAATAGCTACCCCAGATGTGGCTGAAATGGTTGATGTTGACAATGTAAATGCAGGTGCAGAGGGATTTACCGTTATTGAAAAGTTCCTTGTGGTACTCCCTGAAAGATTAGTCGCAGTAACTGTGTAAGTAGTAGCGGATGCCACTGTTGTCGGTGTTCCCGAGATTAGGCCAGTTGAAGTGTTGAATGAAAGCCCTGGTGTATTTGAAATCGCCGGAGATATTGAATAAGTGGCGATGGTTCCACCAGTTGAGCTAATTGTGTATCCGGTAATAGCCACCCCTGATGTGGCAGAGATAGTTGAAGTTGACAATGTAAATGCCGGTGCAGATAAGGCTGGATTTACGGTTATCGCAAAAGTCTGTGTTGATGTACCAGCCGCGTTAGTTGCGGTAATTGTGTAAGTTCTAGCGCTAGCAGCGGTTGTCGGTGTTCCAGAAATAAGACCTGTTGAAGTGCTAAAGGAAAGTCCAGGAGTATTTGTGATCGCTGGTGAAATTGAGTAACTCGCAATAGCTCCGCCCGAGGAAGTCACCGTGTAACCAGTGATTAGTGTTCCTGCAATAACACTTTCTGATGAAGTAGATAGGGTCATGGTTGGATTTGTCAGACACTGAGAAGAGTTTGTAACAGGTACCACACCGTTGGGATAAGTGAAGTTTTGAATGGCGGCGTTACTCCCAGAATAAATCACGCAATAAAAGCTCGTATTGCTGTAAAAAGCATAATCGCTGGAAATTGTAGTTAAGCCAGTACCCAAAGTTAACTTCTTCAAGCCTGACGCGTACATAAACGTTTGCCATGGAATACCTGTTAATGAATTTCCTAAGATGATCTCTTCAATTGATGTCGAATCCCTAAATAATTGGGGCTCAATAGTCGAGACTGATGACAGGTCAACGCTGATCAATCGATTAACGCCACCAAATGCCGTCATGCCAGTACTGGTCACGGTATTTGGTGCTATATAAGAGGAATTGGACTTACCTGTAGGATAGGCCCACAACTTGGAAATGTTCTTGTTGTATAGAACTCCGTCTATCGAGGCAAAGGAGTTGTTCGACGCATCCACATTGATTGCTGCCAACTTCGGGATCCATGCGAAATCTTGACTTCCAATATTGCTAAGTCCAGTTCCAATGTTGATAGTTATTAATTCGTAGGATCCCATAAAGCTTTGGCCGCCGAGTGTTGTTAGTGAATCTGGGACATTTATAGTGGTGAGATATTTAACATATGCCAAAGCATAGAGACGAGTCGAAGTCACTGATGAAGGGATCGTAAAAGTTGTTCCTGATTTTGCTCGAGGATAGGTAATTAACTGAGTTTGAGCTTTGTTATAGAGCACGCCATCTAGTGAAGAAAAATTTGGGTTGGTTGGGTCTACTGTAATTGAAGTTAAAGTCGTACTCCCATACGAACCTGGCGCGCCACTTATGGTTGTGACGCTAGAAGGAATAGTTAGGGATGTTAGTCGAAATGAATCAAGTGAATATCCGCCAATAGCCGTTACTGAGCTGTCCAAAGTCAAATCCCCCGAACAAGTTCCTGTACTGCCTGTCAAAGTTCCATTATTCACTTGATAGGTGCCACCACCACTTGGGCAACTGAATGACACAACCGCAGCTTGTGCAGGATTTGCGAGAAGAGTAGAAACTAAAAAGGCAAAAGTGATTAAGAAACTGAATACCTGGTATCTACCTGATAATTTTTTCATCTTAGAAAAATCTTTTCTCAATAGTCTTGATGGTTGCCTGAATGGAAGAATTCTAGAGGTGAGATGAGGGTTATCACTCAAACAAAATAGTCAAAATTTTGCAGAGGTAGATGGACCTCAGCGGGCGAGGACACACATGAGTGCTTCAACTGTTAGCAATGGGGCTGCGTTATGGTTCAGGTTGGTGCGGGCATCCATGATGGCGTTGATCTTTTTGATGGTGGATTGTGGCTTTGCTTTGGCGGCCACGGCTTTGATCTCAGCTTCTAGCTCTTTGTTGATTAAGGCGTCATTGGCACCTGCTTGAACCATCATGACATCGCGGTAGAAAGTTGCAATATCAAGGAGTGCTGCATCTAAACCATCACGGATCATTCGGGTTTGGCGGGTCTTTTGTTCTTTCTCTAAATCTTTTATTGCTTTGCTTCCGCCAGTTGCCATGCCTCGGCCGGTAGCACCTTTACCGTAAGCAAGAGATAAATCATCAACCTCTTTTTCATTGCGCAGTTCTGCTGCATCTGTTGCTTGCTGTGTTGCTAGATCAACTAGGGTTTGCGCTGCTGCAAATGCAGATGAAATTCCTTGAAGAGTCAAAGGCAACTTCATGATTGTGGTGCGGGTGTTTCGTACTGATTCGTTGTTTGCAAGGTAACGGGCGCGACCAATATGACCTTGCGAAACTCGTGCAGCAAAATCTGCCATGTTCGGTGAAATGCCATCTCGAGATTGCAGCACTTGTGCAACGGCTTGTGTTGATGGTGTGACTAGTTGCAAGTGGCGACAACGGCTACGAATAGTTGGCAATACATCGTGCAGAGTCGGTGCACACAAAAGCCAGACGGTTCTGTTGCCTGGTTCTTCGATTGCTTTGAGTAATGCATTGGCTGCAGATTCAGTGAGTCTGTCGGCATCTTCCATGACAACTACGCGCCAGCCACCCATCGATGGTGCCCATGCAACGCGTGTTAATAGTTCGCGGACTTCATCAATTTTGATTGAAAGACCTTCGGTGCGAATGATTTCAACATCAGGGTGTGCGCCATTGGCAGCTGATTTACATTCGTTGCATGTTCCGCAACCGTTGTTGGTGCAGACAAGTGCTTGCGCAAAAGCGATTGCTGCAGATGATCGACCAGATCCTGGTGGGCCGGTGAAGACCCAGGCATGAGTCATTTCTTGGCTTTCTTCGCCACTGCGTGTGGCAGCAACAGCTTTTTGAAGGATCTCTACAACATGTTCTTGGCCTACAAGATCGCTATAAACACTCACTTTTTAGCGGCTGGCTTCTTCTTTGGGCTAGCTTTCTTAACTGCTTTGCCAGCGGCGCGAATGGGGCGGAGAAGTAAGTTGCCTTTGTCTTCGACAGCGTTGCGCTTTAGGGCAGGGATTTCGCTAACGCGAGAAATGATTGCAGCGTGTGTGTCTTCGATGGATTGATTGCCATCGATGATGACATAGCGCTCTGGGTCAAGGGCAGCTAATTGCAAGAACTCTTGGCGCACGCGTTCGTGGAAATCTATTGGTTGAGATTCGAGACGATCTTTACTCTTTAAGCGAGCAAGGCCAATTTGTGGTGGCAGATCAATAATTATGGTCAGCGTTGGGAATAGTGATTCAGATGCCCAACGTGAAATTCGTGCAACTTCGCCGGGTTCTAATACGCGGCCTGCGCCTTGGTATGCAATGGATGAATCAAAGTAGCGATCGCTAATGACAACTTCGCCAAGTGCTAATGCTGGGCGGATGACGCTATAGACATGGTGTGCGCGATCTGCGGCGTAAAGTAGTGCTTCGGCGCGGGGACTGATTTCTCCGGTGGAATGTGAAAGAAGGATTTTGCGGATTTCAATTCCAAGATCGCTGCCGCCGGGTTCGCGGGAGAGAACAACTGTTTCGCCCTCTTGTTCTAGCCATTGCTTCAGCAACTTTGATTGAGTTGATTTTCCAATTCCTTCGCCGCCTTCAAATGCGATGAAGACACCTTTAGTTGGTGCGCCGGTAATGCTGCCTAGTTCGCCCTTAAGAGCATTTGAGATATCAGACCACAAAGAAACATTCGGGCGATCTTTCATTTGTTTGTACGAGATAAGTCCGATTAAAGATGCGATAACACCTGCAATTAAAATCGTTACTGCTGCGCCGTTGTAGTTGATTTCTGTGTTTTGAAATTTAAAGGTGTGCTGGCCTATTGCAGCTGCGATCAATGGCGCGATTGCTAGGACGCCGACTAGAACCACGCGGATAAGGCTTTGCACGAAGGCAAAGGTGCGGCCGCGGACATCGTCGGCGACCTCCATGCCCAGCATTGTGAAGCCTGTAACCCAACAGATTCCGCTAAATGCGCCCAGGATGATGACGATAAAGACCGCTAAAACCAGGTTCGGGATTGCAGCTAGTGCGACCAGGAACAGACCTGATGCGGTGAGCGATGCGCCAAATAAACGGCGGCGAGAGAACTGAGCAAAGACGCGGGGACCAAATGCGATTCCGGCAGCTAAACCTGTAAAGACTGCGCCAAATAAAACACCGTAGGCGGCTTCGCCTCCGCCCAGATCGCCTACAAATGTTCGAGCCAAACCAATCACAGCCCCAGCTGCGGCAAATGCGCCGACCATTCCAACGATTAAGCCGCGAATAATTTTGCTGCTAGAAACCGCCTTCCAACCTTCATGAAGGCTTTTTAAAATTCCGGAGTCTGCTGAATGCTTTTCTGCTGCGCCTTTAGGAATCTCTTTTAGTCCCCAGATTGTGAAGGCTGCAAAGGCAAATGACAGTGCGTTTGCATAGAGTGCGATATCAACTGCAGTTGAGTTAATACCAAAGGTGAGATTAATTGCTGATGTAAATAGAGAAAGGAAGGTGAAAATTAGCGCTGCGATAGGTGCTGTTCCGTATGCAGCCAAGAGTGAAACTTGGTTTGCACTCTCTAATTTTTCGCGAGGGACAAGGTTAGGAACTGATGCATCCTTTGCGGGGGACCAAAATAAGGTTATGCACTCCACCAGGATCATTGCGGTGTAGAGCCAGAAATAATTATTGGCAATTGGAATTGAGATATACAACGCGGTGCGCAGGATGTCACAGTTAACCATCAACTTGCGACGATCTAACTTGTCGGCGATAACTCCTGCGATTGGACCCAAGAAAACAGCTGGTAACAAGCGGGCGATGAATACACCTGCGATTGCAAAGTTTGCTGTTGTGTAATCTCCGCCGGAAAGTTGTTGCGCTAATGCAGTTGTCGCGAGAAGCCCTAGCCAGTCACCCAGGGATGAAAAGACCATCGAGTTCCACAGTTTGCGAAAAGGTTTGATTGCCAAGACCCCGCGGGTTACATCCTGCGCAGGTGCGGCAGGGGTAGGGAGCGTCTTAGCCATGGTTGCAGTCTATCCGCAGGCGTGAATGTAGCCAGAGGTGGCTTTATTCAGCCTTTTTCTTTGCTTTGCCTGAAGCTGCTTTTTTCGCAGCTTTCTTAGCGCCTGCTTTTTTAACAACATTTTTTGTCAGAGTTGGTGAGGTCTCGCCCTTCTTGGGTTTAGCAGCCGCTTTTTTGCGAGCCTTCTTTGGAGATGGACCGTTCTCTGCTTCCCAGGCGCGGCGTCCTGCCAATAATTCAAGTCCGCGATCAAGTGTCATTCCTTCAGCTGTATCACCACGGCGAAGCGTTGCATTTGTTTCACCATCGGTGACATACATACCGAAGCGACCATCTTTAATGATCAATGCCTTTTGTGAAGTTGGATCAATACCAAGTTCTTTAATAGGTGGCTTTGCAACTCCGCGGCGGCGTTCTTTAGGACGTGAATAAATATCAAGTGCTTCTTCAAGGGTCATTGTAAATAGATGATCTTCACTTGGCAGAGTACGTGAATCCGCGCCAGCCTTTAGATATGGACCATAGCGACCATTTTGAACTGTGATCTCTTCGCCTGCGTTGTTAGTGCCAAGTACTTTTGGAAATGAAAGAAGTTGCAACGCATCTTCGTAGGTAACGGTATCTAAGGTCATTGTTGAAAGCAGGCTGGCGGTTTTCGCTTTAGGTGCATCTGCTTTTTTCTTTTTCTTCTTTCCGGACGCAGTTAACTCAACTGGCTCTTCTGGCAACACTTCGGTGATGTATGGACCAAAGCGACCGCTCTTGGCAATGATCGGCAAGTTTGTTGCTGGATCGATTCCTAGTTCGCGCTCACCAGAAGGGGCTGCTAGTAATTCAATTGCTTTCGCAAGTGTTAATTCGTCGGGCGCTAAGTTTTCAGGAATGTTTGCAAGCTTGCGTTCTTCGCCCTCTTTGTTTTCTTGCAGGTATGCACCGTAGCGACCAACACGAATTTCGATCTCAGGGGAAAGATTCATGGTGTTTGTCGCTCGTGCGTCAATAACGCCTAAATCTGCTGATAATTCATTAAGTCCTGGTTGGCCATCTACTCCGTAGAAGAAGTCGCGTAGCCAATCAACGCGGCCGGCCTCACCGCTTGCGATTTTGTCTAGATCTTCTTCCATCGACGCGGTGAACTCGTAATCAACCAACTTTGTAAAGTGAGTTTCAAGCAAGCCTGTGACTGAAAATGCCAAGAAGGTTGGAACCAATGCGCGGCCGCGCTTGTATACATATCCACGGTCTTGAATTGTTTGAATAATTGATGCAAAGGTAGATGGGCGACCAATACCAAGCTCTTCCAACTTCTTTACAAGCGTTGGCTCTGTGTAACGGGCAGGTGGCTTTGTTTCGTGACCTTCGCAGGTGTATTCGTTGACCTTGACCGCTTGGCCAACAGTCATCGCAGGTAGGCGCTTATCTTCAGACTCTTCATCCATATTTTCTTCGCTGACAACATCATCGTATGCGGCCAAGAATCCTGGGAAAGTAATGACAGATCCGTTTGCGCGGAAGATTGTCTTCTTGCCATCGTTGGTTGTTGCATCAAAATCAACACGCATCTGCATCTTCTTAGCATCTGCCATTTGTGATGCAACGGTGCGCTTCCAAATTAGATCGTAGAGTGCAAACTCATCGCGTGAAAGTTCTGGTGCTAATTCACCTGGTGTCTTAAAGGTGTCTCCTGCTGGACGAATTGCTTCGTGTGCTTCTTGCGCGTTTTTTGTTTTGCCAAGATATGTACGCGGTGCATCTGCAACATGGTCTGCGCCATATAAAGCTTTAGCTGCGTTGCGTGCAGCGGTGACAGCTTGGCCAGACAAGTTAACGCTGTCGGTACGCATGTAGGTGATGTAACCGTTTTCGTACAAGCGCTGTGCGATACGCATTGTGATTTGTGCGCCCCACCCAAGTCGGCTACCTGCATCTTGCTGCATAGTCGATGTTGTAAATGGTGGCTTTGGGCGCTCGGTACGTGGGCTTTCTTCCATTGATTTAACAGTTAAATCACTGCTCTTGAGCGAATCAACTAAGCCTTTTGCACCAGCTTCATCTAATAACAAAATATTTGCTAATGATTTTTCTTTGACTGCGCCATCTGCCCCGAAGTCACTTGTAGATGCCACTTTCTTGCCATCGACTTCGAGCAAGCGTGCGTTAAAGCCCAGCGCAGTAACTGCTGCTAAATCCCACCAACCGCTTGAAATAAAGGCCATGCGTTCGCGTTCTTTTTCAACAATCAACCGTGTTGCAACTGATTGCACACGTCCGGCAGAGATGCGTGGCATAACTTTCTTCCACAAAACCGGTGACAGTCGGTATCCAAACAAACGATCAAGGACGCGACGAGTTTCTTGCGCATCAATTAGGTGGTAATCCAGATCGCGAGTGTCATTAACCGCGGCTTGAATTGCTTCTTTTGTAATTTCATTAAAGACCATGCGCTTAATTGGAATCTTTGGTTCAAGAACTTCTACTAAGTGCCAAGCAATCGCTTCGCCTTCGCGGTCCTCGTCCGTTGCCAGAATTAATTCTTCGGCGTTTTTCATCAAGGCTTTAAGTTCTGCGACCTTGGCTTTTTTATCTGGGTTAATGACATATAAAGGTGCGAAATCATTTTCGATATCTACGCCCTCTTTGGCCCAGGCAATCTTTTTAAACTCTTTTGGAATATCTGCGGCCCGCTGTGGCAAATCACGAATATGACCGACGGATGCCTCGACGACGTAGCCGTCGCCGAGGTATCCACTAATTTTTCTGGCCTTTGCTGGTGATTCAACAATCACTAACTTGATCAGATCGGTCTTAACTTTTGCCATAAGGGGGAAGTGTTTCTACTTAGACGCTAATCGAAGTAGCTTGGCGACGGTTGCGAATAAGCGCACCGATGATCACTGCAACTGCTGCAAGTGAAATCAGTGTGCTTGTTGTTTCGCCGTTGCCAAGTGCCAAAGAAACAATTGCTGGAGTAATCAACAAACCAACAAGGTTCATAACCTTGATGAGAGGGTTAATCGCAGGTCCTGCTGTGTCCTTGAATGGATCTCCAACAGTGTCACCAACGATTGTTGCAGCATGGGCTTCACTGTTCTTTCCACCGTGATGGCCATCTTCAACCATCTTCTTAGCGTTATCCCAAGCACCGCCTGAGTTAGAAAGAAATACTGCCATCAGTGTTCCTGTGCCGATTGCACCGGCAAGGTATGCACCAAGTGCGCCAACACCTAAACCGAAACCAACAGCGATTGGTGCCATAACAGCAAGCAATCCTGGAGTTACAAGTTCGCGTAATGAATCACGAGTACAGATATCAACTACGCGGGCGTAATCTGGCTTCTCTGTTCCCTTCATGATTCCTGGGTGCAAGCGGAACTGTTCACGAACTTCGACGACAACTGCGCCAGCTGCGCGTGATACCGCGTTAACTGCAAGACCTGAGAACAAGAACACAACTGCTGCTCCGATAATCAGACCAACCAAGTTGCGTGGGTCTGCAACATCCAAGATTCCCTGGAACTGTAAGCCAACTTCTGCTGCAGTCTTACCTGCATCGATAACTGCTTGCTTGATTGCATCTGTGAATGCACCGAACAATGCTGTTGCAGCAAGTACTGCAGTTGCGATTGCAATTCCCTTAGTGATGGCCTTAGTTGTGTTTCCAACTGCGTCCAAGCTTGTAAGGATCTCTGCGCCTTCGCCATCAACATCGCCTGACATTTCAGCAACACCTTGTGCGTTATCTGAAATCGGACCGAATGTATCCATCGCAACGATTACGCCAACAGTTGTTAGCAAACCGGTACCAGCTAGTGCGATTGCAAGAAGTGAAAGAACAATGCTTCCGCCACCAAGTGTGAATGCACCGAATACCGCTGCTGCGATTAGCAATGCGCTGTAAACAGCTGATTCAAAACCAACTGAAATACCAGCCAAAATTACTGTTGCTGCGCCTGTTTCAGATGAAGCAGCCACATCATTTACTGGACGCTTTCCTGTCTCAGTGAAGTAGCCAGTTAGTACCTGAATTGCTGCAGCTAGTGCGATACCGATTAATACTGCGCCTAGTGCAAGAACACGTGGGTTTGTGTTTCCGGCCGCTGCGATTGCTTCTGGTGAAAGACCTGTCATCAACTTGAAATCAGATGGTAGGTAAGTAAATGTTGCAAGGGCTGTTAGGCCTGCAGAAATAATTGCT
>Ga0208787_1001456_pt1 | contig 10288 bp, 11 predicted proteins | sample Wag4_2014_7_11_FD_187362 | JGI IMG/M metagenome (GOLD analysis project Ga0208787, IMG submission 187362) | Fresh water microbial communities from Ohio, USA - Utica-2 Time Series HT 2014_7_11 (SPAdes) (version 2) | ecosystem: Environmental > Aquatic > Freshwater > Water tank | place: USA: Ohio... | reverse complement strand
TTCTCATACGGACAGCTAGCTCGGGTATTCCCCGTTGCCGGCTCTGCATACACCTATGTTCGCAAATCAGTTAATGATCATCTTGGCTTTTTGGTTGGTTGGGCAATTTTGCTCGACTATCTATTCTTGCCAATGGTTATTTGGCTATTTGGGGGTCTTTATCTACAAGCGCAGTTCCCATCAGTTCCATTTGCTCTTTGGATCCTTCTATTTATTGCACTTACAACCGCACTAAATATTATTGGTTTTAAAGTCGCAGATAAAGCAAATTTTGCACTGATGGCATTCCAAGCCTTAGTGATGATTATTTTCATTGGACTTTGTATCGCATATGTAACTGGTGGTGAGGGTTTGGGCACTTTGTTCTCAGTTGAGCCGTTTTATGCCAACACAACTACCTGGGCCGCTCTAACAGCGGGAGCTGCAGTTTCTGCTTATTCATTCCTTGGATTTGATGCGATCACTACATTGACCGAGGAGACAAAGGATCCAAAGAACACAATTCCAAGAGCAATCATGCTGGTTGCATTAATTGGTGGTGCAATATTCATAGTGACTGCCTACTTCACTACTTTAGCAAAACCAGGAAATGAATTTGAAGAAGTTGGTTCTGCTGCATTTGAAATTGCAAAAATGATTGGCGGTGCTTTCTTTAGCTCAGTATTTCTTGCTGGTTTAGTTGTAGGTCAATTCGCCAGCGGACTTGCAGCCCAAGCAAGTGCCAGCCGTTTAATCTTTGCAATGGGTCGCGATGGAGTTCTTCCTAAGCGCCTCTTTGCAAAATTAAATGATGCATATAAGACGCCAGTTCCTGCAATTATTGCAGTAGGAGTAGTTGGCCTCTTAGCACTTCAGACTGATATTGCAACTTCAACTTCATTTATTAGCTTTGGCGCATTTACTGCATTCACTTTGGTAAATATTTCAGTCATAGCTTATTACCTGAAGAATAAAAGCTCAGATAAGAGCTTCTTAGGGTGGGTATTTATACCTATTCTCGGAGCAATCGCTGATGCATATCTTCTTATGCAATTAGACGATAATGCAAAACGACTTGGGCTAATCTGGCTAGGAATAGGAGTCCTAATTCTTGTAGTAATTACAAAAGGATTACGTCAGAAGCCTCCTGCGATGAGTGATCCAGTTGGTATGTAAGAATAAATAGGGAGTAAATGAGGTGGGCCTAAAAAGGCTCACCTCATTTTTTTCAATAATCTTTAACTAGAGTAATGGGAGTTATTTCCTTATAAGATTTTGTGGTCTTACATCCAGAAATTAATTATCAAAGTAAGTTGCTATGCGTGCTGTGTGGGCGGTGAGGGTTTCGAACCCCCGACATCCTCGGTGTAAACGAGGCGCTCTACCACTGAGCTAACCACCCGGTGAGAGTGGGAATATTACTAGTAGATCAGTATTACTCCCAATCAACAGTCTTTTATAAGGCTGATAACGCTGCTTTGTAATCAGGGATGCTTCTTGCTTCACCTAACCCATTAACAATCTGCCACTTTAAATTGCCATCTTTTCCTATAATAAATGTGCCGCGCTTGGCGCAACCTCTGCTCTCCTCAAATGTTCCATAAGCCTTCGCTGCTGCGCCATGTGGCCAAAAGTCAGAGAGAACTTGGAATTTATAACCTTCTTGCTCAGCAAATACCTTGTTTGCATACATTGGATCACATGAGATTGCCATTAATTCAACATTGTCATTTTGAAAAGCTGATAAGTCATCGCGTAGTGCACACAACTCACCGGTGCAGGTACCAGAAAAGGAGAATGGATAAAAGACCAAGACCACATTCTTCTTACCTTTAAAGGATGAAAGTGAGATCTTCTCACCATGTTGGTTTATTAACTCAAAATCTGGGGCAGCAGATCCAATTGAAAGCGTCATTATCTTCTCCTTATTATTTAGTTTAAGTTTACTTACTCTTCTTTTTATTACTACCAGCATGTCTGGCAATTAATCTAGTTGCTGTCCAATCAGTACCAGCTGGAAATGATGTGGTTTGAGACATACCTGCAGTTGGAGCTGCATCTTGAATATCACTTGGTTCAACATAACCTGCTCTGCCAACCTTTGGTGTGAATAGCCAGATGGGTCCATCCTCAGTTAGGTATGTAAGGGCATCTACTAACTCATCAACTAAATCACCATCACCATCTCGCCACCAAAGAATTACCGCATCTACTACCTCTTGTGAGGTGGCATCTAAAAGTTGATTACCTGTTTTTGTATTTATGGCATCACGTAATGTTTGATCACAATCTGACATGTCAAAACCAACCTCAAGAATTAGTTGATCTGGTTTTATGCCAAGCCGTTCAACGGTGGCAGCAGGTGCCTGGGCTGAATTCATTAGGAGTAGTCCACCCAACTTTGGCGTAAGGTGCAACTTGTAATTGCCACTTCACCTAGATTTAAGCCAGATCACGCCTAACTGGCGGTATAAATATGACCAAACCCCCCTTGAGGATAGAGAATAAGCCCGTGAGTGAAAACTTTAAGGCCCCAGACCACCTGGTGGACCAATTAGTTGATACCGATCCAACTGAGAGCGCTGAATGGCGTCAATCCTTTGATGCAGTTTTAAAAAATGCAGGTCCGGTAAGGGCTCGTTACTTAATGCTCTCATTACTGCAAAGAGCAAATGAAAAAAATGTTGGTGTCTCAGGACTTCGCACCACCGATTACATAAACACAATTCCACCAGCGCTAGAGCCAACCTTTCCAGGGGATGAGTATTTAGAGCGAAGAATTCGTGCCTATATAAGATGGAATGCAGCGGTGATGGTGCACCGAGCCCAGCGTCCTGGTGTTGGTGTTGGTGGACATATCTCAACCTATGCATCAAGTGCTTCTTTATATGAGGTTGGTTTTAATCACTTCTTCCGCGGCAAAGAGCATGCAGGTGGTGGAGATCAAATATTTTTCCAAGGACACGCCTCCCCTGGTATGTATGCCAGAGCTTTTATGGAAGGACGTCTGACTCAAAAACAATTAGATGGTTTCCGCCAAGAGTTATCACATGATGGTGGCGGCTTATCCTCATATCCACATCCAAGACTTATGCCAGATTTTTGGCAGTTCCCAACAGTTTCGATGGGTATTGGTCCAATTAATGCAATCTATCAAGCAAGATTTAATCGTTATTTAGATGCCCGTGGTTTTAAAGACACAAGTGATCAAAATGTCTGGGCATTTTTAGGAGATGGTGAGATTGATGAGCCGGAGACCTTAAGTGCTATCTCACTTGCTGCAAGAGAGGGATTAGACAACTTAACATTTGTAGTTAACTGTAATTTACAACGATTAGATGGCCCAGTTCGCGGTAATGGCAAGATCATTCAAGAGCTGGAGTCAATCTTTGGTGGTGCTGGTTGGAATGTAATTAAAGTGGTTTGGGGACGTGAGTGGGATCCACTACTGGCAGCAGATCGTGAGGGTGCGTTAGTTGATTTAATGAATAAAACTCCAGATGGAGATTTCCAAACCTTTAAATCTGAAAATGGCGCATTTGTAAGAGATAACTTCTTTGGTAGAGATCCAAGAACTGCTGCGATGGTCTCATCTTGGAGTGATGATGATATTTGGAACTTAAAACGTGGTGGTCATGATTATCAAAAACTATATGCTGCATATAAAGCAGCCAGTGAACATAATGGCCGGCCAACTGTAATTTTGGCTAAAACTATTAAGGGTTGGACCTTGGGCTCTCACTTTGAGGCTAGAAACTCAACCCACCAAATGAAGAAGATGACTTTGGATGATCTAAAGGTATTTAGAGATCGATTGTTTATCCCATTAAAGGATGAAGAGTTAGATGCGAAGTTGCCTCCTTATTGCCACCCTGGAATTGAATCTGCCGAGTATCAATACATGATGGCTCGTCGCAAAGAGTTAGGTGGCTTCTTGCCAGCAAGAAGAAGTGTTTCAAAAGCTCTGCCACAGCCAAAGGATGAAAGTTATGAATCGGTAAAGCGTGGCTCTGGCACCCAAGAAATTGCCACCACTATGGCATTTGTTAGATTACTTAAAGATTTAATCAAAGATCCAAATATTGGTAAGAGATTTGTGCCAATCATTCCCGATGAGGCAAGAACCTTTGGTATGGATTCACTATTTCCAACCTTAAAGATCTACTCACCACATGGTCAGAGTTACACCTCAGTTGATAGGGAGTTAATGCTCTCTTACAAAGAGTCAAAAGAGGGTGTGATCTTGCATGAGGGAATTAATGAGGCTGGCTCTGTTGCCTCATTTACTGCAGTTGGCTCCTCTTACTCAACCCATGATGAACCAATGATTCCAATTTATATCTTCTATTCAATGTTTGGTTTCCAAAGAACTGGCGACTCATTCTGGGCAGCAAGTGATCAACTCGCACGCGGATTTGTACTTGGTGCAACTGCTGGCAGAACAACCTTAAATGGTGAAGGTTTGCAACACCAGGATGGTCACTCTCTGTTACTAGCATCGACAAATCCTGCGGTAGTTTCCTATGACCCAGCATTTGGTTATGAGCTTGGCCATATTGTTAAAGATGGTTTAAGAAGAATGTATGGTGAAAATAGTGAGAATCTTTACTTCTACCTAACTATTTATAATGAGCCATACCAACAGCCAGCTGAGCCTGAAAAATTAGATGTTGATGGCTTATTAAAGGGAATTTATCTACTGAAGAAACCAATTAGATGGCGTAATAAAAAGGTTGCGATCTTGGCCTCTGGCGTCAGTGTTAATTGGGCACTAAAGGCACAAAAACTTCTAAATGATGATTTTAAGGTGGCAGCAACTATCTACTCCGTTACCTCCTGGAATGAGCTGCGCCGAGATGGCCTTGCAGTTGATCGACACAATTTGTTAAATCCAGATAAGAAAACTTCTGCCTTTATTACCAAGAAATTAAAGCGGGAAAAGGGACCAGTAATTGCGGTAAGTGATTTTATGAGATCAGTTCAGGATCAAATCTCACCTTGGGTTAAACAACCCTTTTACTCACTGGGAACTGATGGCTTTGGTTTATCAGATACTAGAGGCGCACTTCGTCGCCACTTTAAGGTCGATGCTGAGTCAATAACTATTGCCGCCCTTTCTCAATTAGAAAAAGAGGGATTGATCAGCAAACGTAAGGTGAAGAAAGCTATAAAGAAGTATCAGATTAATGATGTCACAGCTGCTGATGCTGGAAATACTGAAGGTTCTGGTTAATTAAAAAATAGAAAAACTCGAACCTTGACTAGAGGTTCGAGTTTTCCGTCGACCAACCTCTGATGGGAATCGAACCCATATCTTCGAGTTAGTCATTCTCGAGCTCTATCCGTTGAGCTACAGAGGTGCCTTGCAAATATAATTTAAAAGCACATAGGAAAAGTAAAATTAATTGAATCTGTGGAAAAGATAAAACTACTGTCAGTAGTTTTTGACGCATCAAATAAAAGATGATTTGTGCTATATTATTTGTGAGTTAGTCATTCTCAGAGTAAGCAATTGATAGGACTAAGAGAAATTCTTAGTCCTATCCTCTTTTGGGTGCTTAAAATGCATCAGATACTCTTAGTTCATGGAATCACTAGCCCTGCTAGCAAGTGTGATTATTTCGCTAACCGCCTTGGGTGGACCTATCTCATTAGCGCTTACCTTTTTACCGCAACGACTCTTGCCACTTGCAGTGATAAAGATTTTGGCATTTTTGATTGCTGTAATTGCGATATTTATCGGGGTATTTCTTATGATAAATGTGAACTCAATTGGGGCGAGAATTATTGGGAGTTTTGGGGTAGTAACTGCATCTATGGCGATCTATCGAATCATTAGGGTGATTCCAAAGATATAACAGAGATATAAATGGTGGAGGTGCCGGGAATCGAACCCGGGTCCTCTAGCACTAATTCAAAGTTTCTACGGGCGTAGTGCAATTAACGCTTTCTCAGTCCAAACTCTCACATGCACAAGTAGTTTGCGGACTCAGTTACAGATTTATGTCCCCATTAACCTCCGTAACACGGTTAGGGGTAAGTCCTCTAGCGACGTTAGATCCGAAGGCGAGAACAAACTTCGGGTAACGGATAACAGAGCTAGCTTAGGCAGCTAGTTGATAATCAGCGGCAGTTTTACTTGCGCTTATAGTTTGCCATGTTTTTGTGGTTAACGAGATCATCACGGCTTCCTCGGCCCGCTTGCCTTGAAGTAACGACTAAAGTCGAGACCGTTCACCCCCAAGATTAAAGCGAATTACTATTCAATATTTAGTTGTTTGAAAGGGTTATTTTACAGCTTATTTTTAAATACTGTTAATTCGATTACTAATCGTAATCAGCATCAGATTTCTTGCCCTTTTTGCTACTACTTTTTCCAGAGGTGCGCCTAGATAACTCACGGTTTACCTCCCTAGTCATCTGCTGCTCCATCAATGTATTTCGCTTATCATGAGCTTTCTTACCCTTTGCAACTGCAATCTCAACCTTTGCTTTGCCATCTTTAAAGTAAAGTGAAAGAGGTATTAGCGTTAAACCACCTTGCTTAATTACTCCTGAGATCTGAGCAATCTCTCGTTTGTGAAGAAGTAATTTGCGATCTCGCCGTGGTGGATGATTTGTCCAAGAGCCCTGGTTGTATTCAGGGATATGGATACCACTTACCCAAATCTCACCATCTTTTGCCATTGCATAACCATCAGTTAATGAGGCCCGGCCAGCACGTAGTGATTTAACCTCAGTGCCAGTTAGTACCAACCCACACTCATAGACCTCTTCAATAAAGTAGTCATGGCGGGCGCTTTTATTTTGGGCAATTACCTTCTTGCCTAACTCTTTGACCACAAGCAACCCCCAATCTTTCAGTTGTGCGGAGGTGGTTAAACCTTTAGATATTTACGCAAGGTGAGCACTGATGCTAACCCGGAAACAAATAAACCTGTTAATAACAGCCACGCACTTGCCACCCAAACATCGCGCCAGGTGAAAAACTGAGTGAAGGTTAAAAGTGGTGCCACCTTTGCATCCACCACCGCTTTAAATGCAGATAAAAATCCAGTTGAGACTAGCCAGCCAAATACAGCGGCAAAGATACCCTCTAATAAAAATGGCAACTGAATTGAAAAGCTTGATGCACCAACTAGCTTCATTACCCCAGTCTCCCGCCTTCTATTAAAGGCAGCAATTCGCAAAGTGTTACTAATTAATAACGCAGCGGTTAATACTGATGCTGCACCTATTGCTAATGCACCATTTCGCAATACACCTAGTAATCCAAAAAACTTTTCTAAGATTGCCCGTTGATCTTGCACAATATCAACTCCTGGCCGGCCGGCAAAGGCACTTTCAATAACTGCAAACTTGGTTGGATCTTTTAGTTTTACCCTAAATGACTCAGGCAGCTGATCTGCTGTGACATTTTGCGCAATTGCTGAGCCTTCAAATCTTTCTTGAAAACGTTTGAATGCTTCAGTTTGTGATTCGTAGTAAACCTCTTGCACAACTGGTAGCGCTTGCAGATCTCGTTGAATGCCAATCTTTTGGTCCTGAGTGATTACACCACTTGCACATGATTGTCCTTCAGATAAGGATCCACAGAGAAATATTGAAACCTCAATCTTGTCATACCAATAATCCTTCATTACTCGCACCTGTGAGTTTGCCAGTAAGCCAACACCTAGAAGGGACAAGGAGATGGCAACAGTAATTACCACTGCAAAGGTCATTGTTAGGTTTCGGCGAAGGCCTATGCCTACCTCACTCATTACAAACTTAGCGCGCATTTGGTAACCCTATCTTTTTCATCTTATCTTTAACCGGTATAGCCATAGACACCACGGGCCTGATCGCGGATTACATGGCCCCCTTCTAATTCAATTACTCGCTTTCGCATTTGGTCGACAATTCCAGCATCATGAGTTGCCATTACAACTGTGGTGCCCTCACGGTTGATCCGATCAAGTAATTTCATAATGCCAACTGAGGTGGCTGGATCTAAGTTTCCAGTTGGCTCATCGGCAATCAAAATTGTGGGCCTGGAAACATAAGCTCTAGCAATGGCAACTCGTTGTTGCTCACCACCTGATAACTCACTTGGTTTTCGATCACTCTTTTCTTCAAGTCCGACTAACGCCAAAACCTCTGGCACATCCCTTGCAATCTGCTTCTTTGAATACCCTAAGACGTGCAGGGTGAATGCAACATTTTCAGCAACAGTCTTGTTTGGTAGCAATCTAAAATCTTGGAAAACTGTTCCCACCTGCCGGCGCAACTCTGGCACCTTATGGTTTGCCAAAGTATTTAAATCTTTTCCTGCCACATGAATCACACCTGAGCTTGGTCGCTCCTCGCGCAGTACTAATCTTAAAAAGGTTGATTTTCCAGAACCAGATAAACCAACTAAGAAAACAAACTCACCCTTAGTAATCTCTAGGTTGACCCCATCTAGGGCAGCTTTATCTTGTTTGGGATAGAGCTTTGTGACATTCTCAAAACGAATCAAAATCAAAACCCCTTAAGGTGAGTGCGCTGATCAACTAGTGCTAGTTTAGATAAGCAACCACAATTAATTGGTGATTTAATGCTGATTTTTGCAATATAAAACTGAGAATTTACGCTTGCCTGTGAGATTACTCGCGCCCCTTGCGCCATTTAATACCTGCCTCAATAAATCCATCCAAATCTCCATCTAAAACCGCAGATGGATTTCCAACTTCAAAATTTGTCCGCAGATCTTTCACCATTTGATATGGAGCAAGTACATAAGATCTCATTTGATTTCCCCAAGAGCCAGAGTTATCACCCTTTAACGCATCCATTTTGGCTCGTTCTTCTAATCGACGTCGTTCTAATAATTTAGATTGCAATACCGCCATCGCAGTTGCCCGGTTTTGAATTTGTGATCTTTCATTTTGGCAGGAGACCACAATTCCAGATGGTGTGTGGGTAATTCTTACCGCTGAATCGGTGGTGTTAACACCTTGACCACCAGGGCCAGATGAGCGATAGACATCTACTCTTAAGTCTTTTTCTTCAATCTCAATATGATCACTTTGCTCAACTACTGGCACAACCTCAACACCAGCAAAGGATGTGTGGCGGCGCGATTGGGAATCAAAGGGTGAGATACGAACTAATCGATGGGTTCCTTGCTCCACTGAAAGTCTGCCGTATGCATATGGGGATGAGATTCGAAATGTGGTTGATTTAATTCCAGCCTCTTCAGCATATGAGGTCTCTAAAACATCTATTTTGTAATTATGGCGTTCGCAAAATCTAACGTACATCCGCATAAGCATTTGTGCCCAATCAGCAGCCTCTACGCCACCAGCCTCTGATCTAATGGTCATCAGCGCATCCCGCTCGTCATACTCACCACTTAGCAATGTCTGCACCTCAAGATCATTAATTATTTGAGTCAACTCATCTAACTCTTTATCAACCTCTTTAAAAGCAGATGCCTTATCACTTTCATTTGCTGATAACTCAACCATTACTGGCAGATCATTTAATCTACTTCTAATTGAACTTATCTTATTTATCGTTGATTGGGCTCTGGATAATTTGCTTGTAATTACCTGAGCTGCTTGGGGATCATCCCAAAGATTTGGCACACTAGCTTGGGCTTCAAGTTCGGCCGCATTTTCAATTAATTTCGGTAGGTTTAAAACCTGCTCAATTGACTTAAGGGTGATATCAATCTTGTTGATCTCATCTTGATAATCCCGGGTAGCCATAGGGCAAGGGTAATCTAATTAGGGATGTATACCGAACTTGCGCCAACTTGAGTGGAGATAATTAAAGTATTTAACGCACTAGATTCCATAAATGGTATCTGAATTGGCATATTGCCAGCGATCGAAACTTGAGCAGATACTTCATATAGTTCACATTTAAAGTGATCTACTTTGATTTGTTTCTCATGCAATCTTGCTTGATTAATCAATTGGTAAAACTTGGCTTGAGCTGCAAAGCAATCTAGCGGCACCCGTTTGTCTCTACTAAATCTATTTACCTCGGCGTAGTAGGCAAGTGAGTTTATTGATTGGGCAGATTTATTAATCGCACCCTCGGCAAGATTGGTTAATTGCTTTTTTACAGAGTAAGCAGAGGCAACATTTATTGATATAAAAGTTAGGGTCATTGCAAGTAGAAAAAAACCAAATGAGAGTGGGATCAATGAGCCACGGCTTTTGCCAGAAATTATTGTTTTTATCGCCATAGATCTACATACTCACTAGCTGATGCCTTTTCATTTTTGCCTACGGTGATAGTTGCTGTGACCATATTTCCAGGAGAAAAACATGGGTAG
>Ga0208787_1001454_pt1 | contig 10290 bp, 8 predicted proteins | sample Wag4_2014_7_11_FD_187362 | JGI IMG/M metagenome (GOLD analysis project Ga0208787, IMG submission 187362) | Fresh water microbial communities from Ohio, USA - Utica-2 Time Series HT 2014_7_11 (SPAdes) (version 2) | ecosystem: Environmental > Aquatic > Freshwater > Water tank | place: USA: Ohio... | reverse complement strand
AAACAAAGGGTCTGTTGGGTCAGATATTTTGATTAAAATTCATGAACACTATAGCGAACTCAATATGTTATGGGTGCTCACTGGAGAAGGAAATATGATTGACGAATCCAGGGCCAATAGTATTACACAAGCAGAAGAGTTTACATTTAAATATGAAGTAGAAAATATTAAATTACAAAATCTGCAAGAAGATGTAGTGCAATTGAATACCGCATTAAAAGATAAAGAGAAAATAATTTCATTGTATGAGTTTATGTTGAATCAACCAACGGGTTCATCTATTGTACAACAACCTTCCCCCAATAGTTTGTAATAAAAAGGCCCCCGATTTCGGGGGCCTTTTTATTGATGCTACAATTGATTAAGCGTAAGATGCTACTGGCTCACATGTACAAACTAAATTTCTGTCTCCATGTGTATTATTCACCCTTGCTACACTTGGCCAGAATTTATTTTGTTGTACATAAGATAAAGGGAAGGCTGCAACCTGTCTTGAGTATGCATGCTTCCATTCATCAGCACAAATTACATGTTGTGTATGAGGTGCATTCTTTAAAGGGTTGTCTACTTTATCAAAACTTCCGTTTTCAATCGCTTTGATTTCTGCATGTATCGCTAATAAAGCATCGCAGAAACGATCTAATTCTGCTTTGTCTTCACTCTCTGTTGGTTCAATCATAATAGTTCCTGGAACAGGGAAGCTCATCGTTGGTGCGTGGAAGCCATAATCAATCAATCGCTTCGCAACATCTTCTGCTTCGATACCTGCACTTGCTTTGAATGGTCTTAAATCAATAATAAATTCATGCGCACAAGTACCATTCTTACCTGTATATAAAATAGGATAAGCGTTTTCTAATCTTGTTTTCATGTAATTCGCATTCAAAATAGCATAAGAAGTAGCTAATTCTAATCCTTCAGCACCAAGCATCTTAATATAAGCATAGCTAATTAAAAGGATACTTGCAGATCCCATTGGTGCTGCACTTACAGCATTGGTATCATTGTTGTTGATGCTATGGCCAGGTAAATAAGGAGCTAATTGATCGTTCACACAAATTGGTCCCATGCCAGGTCCACCACCACCATGAGGGATAGCGAATGTTTTATGTAAATTCAAGTGACATACATCTGCACCAATATTGCCCGGGCTAGTCAAACCCACCTGTGCATTCATATTTGCGCCGTCCATGTATACCATTCCACCTAAATCATGAATGGTTTGGCATATTTCAATAATCGTTTCTTCAAATACACCGTGTGTACTTGGGTAAGTGATCATTAAAGCACCTAAATTATCTTTATGTTCTACTGCTTTTGCTTTTAAATCATCCATATCAATATTGCCAGCAGCATCACAAGCTACTACCACTACTTTAAAGCCAGCCATTACAGCACTTGCAGGGTTGGTACCGTGTGCACTAATGGGGATCAATACAATATTTCTATTCGTTTGATTTCTTGCTTCATGATAAGAACGAATGGTTAACAAACCTGCGTACTCTCCTTGTGCACCACTATTAGGCTGCAAACTACAAGCTGTGAAACCAGTAGTCTCACATAAGTAATCGCTTAACTCTTTTGCAATTTCCTGATATCCTTTGGTTTGTTCACTTGGAGCAAATGGATGTAAACCACCAAAGCAAGGCCAACTTACTGGTATCATTTCTGTTGCAGCATTTAATTTCATGGTACAACTACCCAAGCTAATCATGCTGGTATTCAAAGAAAGATCTTTGTTTTCTAATTGCTTGATATAACGCATCATTTGTGTTTCACTATGGTGCGTATTAAATACGGGATGTTGTAAATAAGTACTTGTTCTTACTAAGCTTGCTGGGATATTGGCATTTTTAATAGCCGCATTTTGTGCAGCAGCTTTTTTATTGGTTAATTTTTCGAACAAAGCAACAATTTGTTGTACAGTTGTTGTTGAAGTCGTTTCGTCTAAACTAATACTTACTGTGCCATCAGAGAAGTAATTAAAATTAATGGCAGCAGCGCCTGCTAATTTATAAAGCGCACCTGCATCAAAACCTTTGATATGCAATGTGTCAAAATAATATGCATTGACTTGCTCAATACCAAGTGATGACAATTGTTGTTCTAATGATTGTGCTAATCCATGTACTCTTGAAGCAATATTTTTTAATCCTACAGGTCCATGGTATACTGCATACATTACAGCCATGTTGGCTAATAAAGCTTGCGCAGTACAAATATTAGAAGTTGCTTTTTCTCTCTTGATATGTTGCTCTCTTGTTTGAAGTGCCATTCTCAAAGCACGATTACCTTGTGCATCAATACTTACACCAATCAATCTTCCAGGCATACCTCTTTTAAATTCATCTTTAGTTGCAAAATATGCTGCGTGGGGTCCACCAAAGCCCATTGGAACTCCAAATCTTTGGGTATTTCCCACAGCTACATCTGCATTTAATTCTGCTGGACTTTTCAATACAGTTAACGCTAAAATATCTGCCACTAAAATCACATATCCACCTGCTTTGTGCACTGTGTCAATAAATGCAGTATAGTCTTCAATACTTCCTGTTGCATTAGGGTATTGTAAGATGGCTCCGAAATAAGTATTGTCAATAGCGGCAGTTGTATAGTTCCCTTCAACTAATTCAATATGGATTGGAGTAGCTCTTGTTTTTAGTACAGATTTTGTTTGCGCAAAAATGGAAGCATCTACAAATAACTTAGTCTGAGTAGCATGCTCTGTTTTGTTAGCATGGTTATAAATCATCGCCATAGCTTCAGCAGCTGCAGTAGCTTCATCTAATAAAGAGGCATTTGCAATGGCCATACCTGTCAAATCAGTAATCATGGTTTGAAAGTTCAATAAACTTTCCAAACGTCCTTGTGCAATCTCTGCTTGATAAGGTGTGTATTGGGTATACCATCCTGGGTTTTCAAAAATTGTTCTAAGTATTACACTTGGTGTAATGGTGCCATAATAACCTTGACCAATACAGTTGGTAGCAATTACATTTTTTGAACCAATTGTTTTTAATGACTCTAATAATTCAAATTCTGATAAACCAGCTGGAATGTTCATTGGCTTTTTTAAGCGAATAGATGCTGGAATGGTTTTTTCAATTAACACTTCTAAACTTGGGGCTCCAATAGCTTTCAACATTTGATTCGTTTCAGATGCATTGGGTCCAATATGTCTTTGGATAAATTCTGCTCCGCTGTTATTCATTTTCTACTGTATTGTGTAGGTTAAAAATTGCCACAAATATACTTAATAAATAGGCGGTCTTGGCTCTTGTTTAATGTTTTTGCTTTCTGTTGGGGAAAGCTTGTGGATGACTATTAAATGGTTTACATTTGGTAGGTAATATGGAACCATCAATTGAACAATATTTTGAGAAGCCAGCCCCGGAAGTGCTTAAAAAGTTTCAAAACTTCTTAAAAAGGGTGGAAAAGAAGCAAATCTTAAAAGTTTTGCCTGATTTGCATGATTTGGCCTTTGAAAAGATCAATTGCTTGGATTGTGCAAGATGTTGTAAGAATTACTCTCCAAGATTTAAGACGCCAGACATTAAAAGAATCAGTAAGTACTTGAAATTGAAAGAAAGTGCGTTTATTGAGAAGTATCTTTTACTAGACAATGAGGGGGATTATGTGACCAACACAAAGCCTTGTCCATTTTTAGCTGGGGATAATACTTGTTCTATTTATGATCAAAGACCTTCTGATTGTGAAAGATTCCCTTATACGGATGAAGATGTCTTTTTTAAAAGAACATCCATTACGATGAAAAATGCAGAATTCTGTCCAGCGGTTCATGTGGTAATGGAAGAGCTATTAAAAAAATAAAATTAATATTCCATTTTTCTTAAACTAGGGGCTTTAAACCAAGTGGTGGTTACCACTATTAAAGTCATGATGCCGCCAAATACTACAGAGGGTACCACCCCCATTGCTCTTGCAGCTAATCCACTTTCAAACTGACCTAATTCATTGCTGCTATTGATGAACATGGAGTTCACGCTCATGACCCTTCCACGCATATGATTAGGAGTCTTCAATTGTACAATGGTCCCTCTAACAATCATACTAAAGCCATCTAATATGCCACTAAGTAATAAAGCGGTAAATGAGATCCAGAAGGTGGTGGATAATGCAAAAACAATAATACATATTCCAAATCCAGCTACTGCCATCAATAATTTTTTTCCTTGTTGTTGATGTACTGGGAAAATGGTAATAATAAAAATGATTAGAATTGCTCCAATATCAGCAGCTGCGTTTAACCAGCCAAATCCAATAGGCCCTACTTTTAAAATATCTTTTGCAAATACTGGAATCATGGCAACTGCTCCTCCAAATAAGACTGCAAACAAATCCAATGACAATGCTCCTAATACTTCTTTAGTTTGAACTACAAAACGTATTCCTTCTTTTACACTTTCTAAAGTCTTTTGCTCTACTTCTTGTTTATGTGGCGGCTTTGGTTTGATTTTGGAAATAAAAACAAAGCCAATAGTGACCATGCCAAGTACAATCCAAAGAGAACCCGTATTACCAAATCCTGCAATGAAGAATCCTACCATTGCATGCCCCAATACCGAAGCGCTTAACCAGATGCCTTGGCTCCAAGTAGTAGCATTTTGTAATAAATCTTTTGGCATGATTTCTCCTACCAAGGTTCCAAAGCTTGGTCCAGTAAATGATCGTATAATTCCAGTACAAAAAATCACAAAATAAATACCAATCGCAATTTGCAAATTGGAGAAGGCCCCAGAGCCTATATTACTGGAGAGTACTAATAATGCAATGGCGCAAATCCAATACAATGCAACCCCTTTTAATAGTAATTTTCTTTTTTCACTGATATCAATCACATGTCCAGCATATAATGCTAAGGACACTGCAGGAATTACCTCTGCTAAACCAATCAATCCAATGGCAAATGGCTCATTGGTTAGTTCATAGATCCACCAACCTACCAAAGTGCCCATCATTCTGAGGCCCATGATAAACAAAAATCGTCCAATCATCAGGTTCCTGAATTCACTTATTTTAAGTGCGCCAAATGGATCCTTTTTTTGAACTATTTGTTCTGATGACATAAGCTTAAGGTAAGTTGAAATAATGTTGGCCTTCTTCTAAATCTTTATCCAATGCATCTAAAATTACTTTTAAATGTGCTTCATTGTATAAAAAATCTGCATTACTTGCATCTACAAAGATGGTTCTGATATTGTGTTGCTTGATATAGCTCGTATACGTTTCTTGAATTTTAAACAAGTATTCATCTGGGATAGCCTGTTCGAATTTTCTATTGCGCTTCTTAATATTATTTTGCAATCTATTCACTGGCGCATGTAAGTATATTAATATATCAGGAGGGGTTAATTGCTGATAGAATACATCAAACATTTTTTGATATAATCTGAACTCTTCTTCTGGTAAATTGGCTTTGGCAAAAAGCAAACACTTAGTGAACATGTAGTCAGATACAATCACTTGCTGAAATAGATCTCCGTTTTTTATTAATTCTTGCTGTTGTTTAAAACGTTCTGCTAGAAAAAATAATTCTAATGGGAAAGCGTATTGTTTTGGGTTCTCGTAAAATTTTGTCAAAAATGGATTTTCTGCAAATTCTTCCAGTACCGTTTTTGCATTAAAGTGTTGTGCTAGCAGATGTGTTAAAGTGGTCTTACCTGCTCCTATATTTCCCTCTATGGCTATAAATTGATGCTTCATTGTTCTTTTCTTCGCACCAAATATAAGCGCTGAATGGCGTTTCTATTTATTTTTTTATACACAACAAGCGATCTTCGCAATCCATCAATAATTGAGCAATAGATCTTTTTAAAATAGGATGTATATAATCGGGGGCAATTTCAACTAAAGGGGTCAATACAAAATTTCTTTTTTGCATCTGAGGATGTGGGATGGTTAAATTTTCTGTATTGATTATTTGATCATTAAAAAAGATAATATCCAAATCTATGGTTCTTGGACCCAATGGTGCTTGTCTTATTCGGCCCATATTTTTTTCTACTGCTAAAAGTGCGATCATTAAATCATTGGCAATCAAATTTGTTTCAATTATTAAAGCTTGATTAAAAAATGCGGGTTGATCTTCCTTGCCCCAAGCTGCTGTTTCGTAAATGGAAGAACTTATCAAAATAGGTCCAATCTCTTTTTGAATAGCCAATTTGGCCATTTCTAAATTTGCCAATCGATCACCCATATTGCCGCCTATCAAGAGGTATGCTTTGTTCATGGAAGTATGCTTAAAGTAGCTCAAATATCCATAATTTTACACCGTTACACAATAAAATATAGCAGCATGAAAAATTTCTTTGTTTCTTTTTTCGCTAGTTTACTCGCTTTTTTTGTTTTTTGCTTGATTGGCTTCTTTTTATTAATTGGTATTGCTGCTACTTTTTCTTCAGAAGAACCCAAAGTTGTTGCACCTAACTCTGTTTTAGTATTAGATCTTTCTAATGAATTTTTAGAACAAGTTCAAAATGATCCTATTTCAGAGATAGTCAATAAGAGAAATGGAAAATCGCCAAGCTTATCAGAATTGGTTCGTTTGATCGCACATGCTAAAAAAGATGATGCCATTAAAGGCATTTATATAAAGTGTCAACAAAATCCAAATGGCTATGCTGCGTCTGAGGAAATTAGAAAAGCATTATTAGATTTTAGTAGTTCCAAGAAATTTGTAATTGCTTATGGAGAAACCATTACGCAAAAAGCATACATGGTTGCCAATGCAGCGAATGCTATATATACCCATCCGCAGGGTGGTATTGAGTGGAATGGATTTAGTTATGAGTCATTATTTTTAAAAGGTTTATTGGATAAATTAGAAATTGAGCCACAGGTTTTTTATGCAGGTAAATTTAAGAGTGCTACAGAGCCATTTAGATATACCCAAATGTCTGAAGCCAATAAATTACAAACCAATGTTTGGCTTTCTGGTTTATATGATCAATTCATTAGCAATACAGCTCATCAAAGAAATTTAAATGCAGATAGTTTGAAATATCTAGCCAATCAAGGAAGTATACAAACTGCATTTGATGCCAATCAACATGGTTTAGTGGATGGATTATTGTACGATGATCAAGTTAAGAAAATGATTGCCAAAAAATTACGTCAGGATGATCAAAAAGATATTGCCTTCTTAAGTATGGGGGATTATGCAAGCACAGTGGCTTTAAGAGGTACAGGTTCTGGAAAAGTGGCTGTAGTATATGCAAATGGAGATGTAGTGATGGGCAAGAACCAGCAAGAATCTATTGCTAGCGACGACTTTAGAGTCTTGTTACAAAAAATTAGAAACGACGAATCTATTGATGCAGTGGTATTAAGGGTTAATTCTCCAGGTGGAAGTGCTTTGGCGAGTGATATTATTTGGAGAGAAATAGACTTATTAAAAAAAGAAAAACCTGTGGTGGTAAGTATGGGTGATGTTGCTGCATCCGGTGGGTATTATATTGCATGTGGAGCAGATTCCATTTTTGCAAATGCAGGTACCATTACTGGATCTATTGGTGTGTTTACTGTTATACCGAACATAAAAGGGTTGATGAATAATAAATTGGGTATTAGTTTTGATGGGGTTAAGACTGGTCAGTTTGCAGACATGCCTTCTACCACCAGACCATTAAATACTGCAGAACAAAAATTCATGCAATCTGGAGTGGATAGTATTTACCATACTTTTAAATCCAGGGTATCAGTAGGCAGAAGAAAATCCATTGAATACATCGATTCTATTGCACAAGGTAGAGTTTGGATTGGAGCCGATGCCATTAAAATAGGTTTAGTAGATCGTATTGGTACTTTAGATGATGCTGTTGCTTCTGCAGCAAAAATGGCTAAGTTAAAAGGCTATGGCATAAAAGCATATCCAGAATCAAAATCTTTTATAGAATCATTTATAGAAGAGTACAAAGAAACTGCCAAAGTGAAAGCTATTAAAGAAGAGATTGGAGCTGCACAATTTCAAGTTTTCAAACAAATGAAATCTATTCAACAAATGATGGGTGTACCACAAACGCGTTTACCTATCTTTGTAGTGAACCAACCCTAATCTATGCAGCCTTATTTTCAAGTAAAAGCCATGTTGGCGATTACTAAAGCAAGCTTGAGGTCTATTTTCAGAAGTCCTTCTGCTGTGATTTTTAGTATAGCTTTTCCGTTGATTTTCATTTTGGTCTTTGGCTTTTTAAGTAGTGGTGGAAACATTTCTGTAAAAGTAGCGATGGATGCAAGGTCGGATACTGCTAATTATATCTATAGCGCTTTAAAAAGAATTCCAGGTTTAAAATTGGCAGCTCCAGGTCAACAAGATATTGATACAGAATTAGCAAAGGGAAGAATCACTGCACTCATTCATATTGAAGCTACGGGGGATTCTACACAACCTTATTTAATTAATCTTACCAGTTCGGAGGCTGCTAATCCTCAGAATATTGAAGTATTAAAATCTATATTAGGTTCAGTTATTAGCAGGGTGAATGATTCTAGTTTCAAGGATCGACCTAGTTATGCTAAAGTGAACAATATTGTCAAGAAGGTACCTGGTAGAGTGTATAGAACGATTGATTTCATCTTACCTGGTCAATTGGGTTTCTCTTTATTGAGTGCTGGAGTTTTTGGAGTTGCTTTTTTGTTTTTTAATTTGAGACAACAATTGGTGCTCAAGCGTTTTTATGCAACTCCCATAAGAAGATTATATATCATTTTAGGTGAAGCGTTGAGTAGGGTCATCTTTCAATTGATTACTGCTATTATCATTATATCTATTGGACATTTTGCTTTTCAATTTACTCTGGTGAATGGATGGTGGACTTTCTTAGACATTATGATTTTAAGTTTTATTGCTCTTATCTTATTTATGGGTTTTGGATTTGTAGTAAGTGGATTGGCAAAAAATGAGAGTACGATACCTCCTTTTGCGAATTTAATTACACTTCCACAATTTTTACTAGCAGGCACTTTTTTCTCTATTGAAAATTTTCCTAAATGGATGCAGCCTTTTTGTAACATCCTTCCATTAACGCATTTTAATAATGCAATGCGTAATATTTCTTTTGAGGGCACTAGTTTGTTGGCAACATGGCCAGATATAGCTGTATTGTTAATATGGATTGTCATTATATATGCATTGGCTTTCAAAATCTTTAAATGGGAATAAATGAGGTTGGTTAAATTACTTTTAATTAGTTTTCTTGTTTTAGCAAGTATCATTACTGCTATATCATTATTGTTTCCTTCTAAAGTAGTAGTGTCAAGAGCTATTGAAATAAATGCACCCAAAGAGCAAATCGCTTATTATATTAGTGATTTGAATCATTGGAATGCATGGATGACAGAGTGGAAAGAAAACAAAGTCACCATTAAGGGTAATACTGCATACATTAGTACGCAAACTATTGAACTGGTTCAACAAACAGATAGTTCTGCAAATTTTAAATGGGTAGCAACAGGACAGGCTCCTTATGATGTATTAATTGAATGGCTGCCGCTTTCTAAAGATCTTTATGTGATTCATTGGTCCTTTACGCAACAGGTTCATTGGTATCCTTGGGAGAAATTCCAAACTTTATTAAATGAAAAATTATTGGGCTATAAGATGGAAACTGAATTAGCCAATTTGAAAGAGGCTATTTTAAATAAGTAATATTTCTTTTGATTCCCTTTAATTTAGATCTTAATAAAGGAGAATGCTTAAACCTAGCTTTAAAAGTAGTTTCTTCCATTTCCAACCAATCTTCTTTGCGCATTTGCAACAAACCATTTAATGGTTTAAATGCAGGTTCATTGTGTGGATGGCTAAATCTATTCCAAGGGCAAACATCTTGACAGATATCACAACCAAATGCCCATTCTTTATAAGTCCTATCAGTGTTGATTGTTTCTTTTTTCAATTCGATGGTTAGATAGCTAATACAATGATTGGCCTCAATGGTTTTATTGGGAAGGATCGCCTGGGTTGGACATGCGTCAATGCATTTAGTACATGTGCCACAATAATCTTTGCTTATTGGTTGATCATAATTTAATTCAATGTCTACAATCAATGTGGCAATAAAAAAGAAAGACCCAGTTTGTGGCTTAATCAAATTTCCATTCTTACCAATCCAGCCTGCACCAGCCAATTGTGCCCAGGATCTTTCAAGCACTGGAGCTGAATCTACAAATCCTCTTCCTTCAATGGGGCCAATTTGTTTTCTTAATTGATCTAAGAATTCATGTAATTGATTTCTGATGACTTCGTGATAATCATTCCCCCATGCATACTTT
>Ga0208787_1001453_pt1 | contig 10291 bp, 8 predicted proteins | sample Wag4_2014_7_11_FD_187362 | JGI IMG/M metagenome (GOLD analysis project Ga0208787, IMG submission 187362) | Fresh water microbial communities from Ohio, USA - Utica-2 Time Series HT 2014_7_11 (SPAdes) (version 2) | ecosystem: Environmental > Aquatic > Freshwater > Water tank | place: USA: Ohio... | reverse complement strand
CGCAATGCGTGTAGGCCTATGGTGGTGGTACAACAAACTGGACATCCCCGCAAATCCAACCGTCCCAAACAACTGTTCGTAATACAAGCCCCCCTCTGGCTTTCGAAACTGAGTATGGCGTTTCGCAGGAATGACGCCAAGTTTATGATAAATGGGCATAGGTACTATGTTGGTTGCTGCAAAGGTATGGATATTGACTCACAGAAAACCATGGGATTTGTCATTTCCTAAACCCACTGGGCCTTGGGGATCGGCTCCAAATTCCGCTCAACATGGCATTGCAAAGCAGCCAAGCTATTTTTTATTTGGCTTCGCAAACACCTCTACATCTGTGGCCGTTATTTCCTGATCGCTCAATATGATTAACCGCTCCACCACGTTGCGCAATTCCCGAATGTTGCCCGTCCAGTCCAATTCTTGAAGCGCATTCATCGCGTCAGGACGTATTTTTTTAGGCCCCATGTTTTGTTCCTCCAAAATAAGCTGAAGGAAATGTTCGGCAAGCAAAGGAATATCAGACCGACGGTCGTTTAAGTCTGGCACATGAATCGGAATAACGTTAAGCCGATGGAATAAATCTTCCCTGAAATTGCCCCTTCGAATTTCTTCCGCTAAATCCTTATTCGTTGCAGCCACAACGCGAACATCCACGCTTATCTCTTTGTCGCCACCAACCCGGGCAATTTTATTTTCTTGAAGCGCTCTCAATACTTTGGCTTGAGCCGACAAGCTCATATCCCCAATTTCATCTAGAAACAAGGTTCCTCCATGGGCCAGTTCAAACTTACCTTGCCGCTGTTTCACCGCAGAGGTAAAAGCTCCTTTTTCATGCCCAAACAACTCAGATTCTATAAGTTCTGTTGGAATCGCAGCGCAATTCACTTCAACCATAGGGCCTTCAGAACGCGCACTTAAGGCATGAACCCAATGGGCAACCAATTCTTTTCCGGTACCATTGCTGCCGGTTACTAAAATACGTGCATCCGTGGCGGCCACCTTTTGAATTAAATCTCGAATTTTACGTATCGATTCCGATTCTCCGATTATCTCTTTGGCCTTGCTTTTAGCAACCTTTTTCTTTAGCTGTTTGGTTTCTGTAACCAACGTTTTTTTCTCTACCGCATTGCGCAAGGTTACCAGCAACCTTGGCAAATCAATGGGCTTCTGAATAAAATCATACGCACCCTTTTTTATGGAATCTACCGCCGTTTCAATGTTTCCATGCCCTGAAATCATGATAATGGGCATTTCAAAACCCCCTGCCAAGGCCAAATCCAGAAATTCCATCCCGTCCATTTTTGGCATTTTGATGTCGCAAAGAACAACATCTACCGAATTTGCTGCTAGGGCGTCCAATCCTTTTTGCCCGTCTTCGGCCTCCAACACCGTAAACGATTCGTATTCCAAAACTTCTTTAAAACTTTTTCGTACACTTTGCTGATCGTCAATGACCAAAACCGTTGCCATATTTCCTCTGTTTATTGAGCACCAAGGTAGCCAAAATATACCTAGATTCCCCTTTCAACCCAAAAGCCCCCGATGCCATAAACTCAACAAATCCATACTCCAAGCCACGGCAATATGCAATACCGCTCCCCACCAAATGGACCGGGAATGAAAACTCAACATGCCCAATACCCAGCCCGCAATTAATGAACCAAAGGCCTCAGGAAAAGGCTTTGAAAAATGAATCATCAAGTAGGGAACCATCATGACGGGAACCGAATACCAGCCAAGGGAACCCCGGCTGCCGTGCACCATGAACCCCCGAAAAAAAAACTCCAACGAAAAAAATTGAAGGGCATACGCCAACTCCCAAATCAACAATCCCGGCCACAGCGCATGGGTTGAATCGACCCGCCAAAATGGATACGTGAGTTGAAAAGACGGCAAAAAAGAAAACAGAAAAACCAAGGGAAGCATTGGCAGCAGCAACACCATATAGGGCCTTCCTTTTTGCAGCATTCCCTGAGTACCCAGCCCGTACAAGCCTAAATTCCGTTCCCCAATGGCCAACAAAAAGAAAACAGGCAGCAAGAAATAGCAGAAAAAACATAAAAAAGCCCACCACAGCAGGCGTTGCAAACCCGAATCTAAGAAAGGAAACAAGCCGTTCAAAAAAGGCTCTACAAGGCGGTAAACAGCATTTTGTTGGCCATAATTCAATACCATAAGCGAAACAGCCGAAACCAGCAGAACCCCCAGTGTTTTCGCATGGATAGGCTCGGAAGGAGTGATTTTTTGAAAAAAGCGCTGCATCATGCAGGCAAAATAACGCAAAAGGCCACATATCTTTGATGAAAATTTACCCCATGCGCCAATTGATTGAATGTGTTCCTAATTTCTCGGAAGGTTTAGATCTCCAAGTACTTGAAGCCATTGCAGATGCCATTAAAACCGTAGCGGGGGTTCAACTGCTGGACGTTGACCCCGGAAAAGCTACCAACAGAACCGTTTTCACCTTTGTTGGTGAGCCTTTACCGGTTATTGAGGCTGCATTTCGCGCCATACAAGTTGCCGCAGAACGCATTGATATGAGCCAGCATGCCGGAGAACACCCCAGAATGGGAGCCACCGATGTTTGTCCTTTGGTACCCATTGCCGGAATCAGCCTAGAAGAAACTGTACCTTATGCTCATTCGCTTGCCAAACGGGTAGGCGAAGAACTCGGAATTCCTGTGTATTGCTACGAATCCGCTGCACTATCGCCCCAACGAAAAAACCTGGCCGATATTCGGAGCGGCGAATACGAAGGACTCAAAGAAAAATTGAGTAAACCGGAATGGAAACCCGATTTTGGCCCCGCCGAATTCAATCCCAAATCGGGTGCAACAGCCATTGGAGCGCGGAATTTCTTGGTGGCTTACAATGTAAATTTAAACACTACATCTGTGCGGCGAGCCAACTCAGTTGCCTACGATGTCCGCGAAAAAGGACGAATCAAAAGGCAAGGCGACCCCATCAGTGGAGAACCCCTAAAAGACGAGAAAGGCGAACCCATTTGGGAGCCTGGAATGTTGAAAAGCGTCAAAGCCATCGGTTGGTTTATTGAAGAATATGGAGTGGCCCAAATTTCAATGAACTTGACCGACATCCGTGTTTGCAGCGTTCACCAAGCCTTTGATGCCGTGTGCCATGCAGCCCAGCGCCGCGGAATGCGCGTTACAGGCTCTGAATTGGTCGGTTTGGTCCCCTTGCAATCTATGGTTGAGGCCGGAAAACACTACTTGCGGCTACAAAACCGATCTACCGGACTTCCCGAACGGGAACTCATCCGAATCGCAGTCAAAAGTTTGGGCCTAGACGAACTTAAACCCTTCGATGCCAACAAAAAAATCATTGAATATGTGATGGCAGCCGAAAACCCGCCCGGCCTTATTCTCAAAACCATTCAAGAGTTCGTTTGGGAAACCGCTTCGGAATCCCCAGCGCCTGGCGGTGGTTCCATCTCGGCCCTGGCGGCTTCCATGGGCTGCGCATTAGCTACCATGGTGGCAAACCTAAGCTCGCACAAGCGCGGCTGGGACAACCGCAGCCCCTACTTTTCAGATTGGGCAGAAAAAGGACAAGCCTTGGCAGACCAACTCCTCTTTTTAGTTGACGAAGACACGAATAGCTTTAACCAGATCATGCAGGCCTTTCAACTTCCAAAAACCTCGGAAGCCGAAATCCGCATAAGAAAGGAAGCCATTGCCAACGCTACCCTTTATGCCATGGAAATTCCGCTTAAAGTGATGGAAACCTGCTTAAAAGGATTTGAAATTTGCCGCGAAATGGCAGAACAGGGCATGGCATCCAGCGCCTCAGATGTGGGTGTTGGAAATTTAATGCTCTGGGCAGGACTGCAAGGTGCTCACCTAAACGTAAAAATCAATGCCAAAGCATTAGCCAATGAACCTAGGGCTCAATCCCTACTGGATCAAGCCGAGGCCGCTTCCAATAAAGGATTTGAAGCTTTTTCCGAAATTCAAACGCGAATACAGGTGTAGTTGCTTTTAATTTCCGATCCATAGGGCGGCCAAGTTCAAAACGAAACCGCTGCATGGCGCAGAGAAGCAGCAAGCGCATATTAAAGGCGTTTTTTGCTAAATACTAAGGTTTTGGATTCCAGCATCCATATCCCAAAGGGATCATTTTATGTGGCCCAGTGCTACTAAACTCCCAATTTAGTACACTCAAGAATCCCGGCCCTTCAACGAATCTCGAATCTCAGTCAACAACTTAACCTCCTCACTCGGATCGGTGCTTTTCGCCTCCTCTTCTTCCGCGGCAATCCGCGCCTTTACTGTATTTATGGCCTTCACCGTTAAAAACATCGCAAAGGCTATGATCAAAAAATCCAACACATTCTGCAAAAAAACACCATAATTCAATGAAACCTCTGCCACCGCATCCTGAACCATTTTCCCCTGTTCCATTTGCTGCGAAACCCCCTTCTTAAGCACTATTTTTAAATGCGAAAAATTAACACCCCCAGCCACAATTCCCAATGGCGGCATTATAACATCGGCCACCAACGAAGACACAATCTTCCCAAATGCGCCGCCCATAATAAAAGCCACCGCCAGTTCAACCGCGTTGCCCTTCATGGCAAATTGCTTAAATTCCTTTAATATCGACATGCTTTAGTACTTTATATTTAAAAAATTAAACCAAGCTTTCGCAGTGCAAATGCACCGAAATAGCCGAGTTCAAAGCTAAAATAAATTAGGAATTATAAGGATGTGCTTAGGAGTATTCTTCAGGGGACTGCCTAAAAAAAAGGTGCAGAATTGGTATCTTTGAGAGTATGAATCTTACGCCGGATACCTTGCAAAATGAAAACGCCGATATTCTTCGCCGTTATAGAGGTTTGTTGAGGGCAGCCTCCAAACAAATTAGCGATCCAACCGACAAAAAAAAGATTCGAAAAGCCTTTAACCTTGCGCTCGATGCACACAAAGACATGCGCCGAAAAAGCGGGGAACCTTATATTTTCCACCCCATTGCCGTAGCCCGAATCGTGGCCGAAGAAATTGGGCTTGGAACTACCGCCATCATCGCTTCCCTTCTTCATGATACCGTTGAAGATACTGAACTGACCTTAGACGACATGGAACGGTTGTTCGGCAAAAAAGTACGGGAAATCATCGATGGCCTAACTAAAATTGAAGGGGTGTTCGATTTTACCGAATCCATTCAAGCCGAAAATTTTAAAAAAATCATCTTAACCCTTTCTGAAGACGTCAGGGTGATTTTAATAAAAATAGCCGACCGCTTGCACAACATGCGTACCCTTGACCACATGCGGCGCGACAAGCAACTTAAAATCGCCTCCGAAACCATGTACCTCTACGCACCACTGGCTCACCGCCTTGGTTTGTTCAACATTAAATCTGAACTCGAAGACTTGGCCCTGCGGTATGTGGAGCCAGATGTGTACACCGAAATCGAACAAAAACTGCAAAAAAGCAAAGAAGTACGCGATAGATTTATCTCTAGCTTTATTGCCCCTGTACGCCGCGCACTAAACGCCGATAACCTACATTTTGAAGTCAAAGGCCGTACCAAATCCATCCACTCCATCTGGAATAAAATCAAAAATAAGGGCGTCCCTTTTGATGAAATTTACGACATTTTTGCCATCCGAATTATCCTAGACGTTGAACCCGAAAAAGAAAAATTGGAGATTTGGCGAACCTATTCCATCATCACCGATATTTACCAACCTAAGCCCGACCGGCTGCGCGATTGGATTAGCTTTCCGAGAGCCAACGGGTATGAATCCCTACACACCACCGTTATGAGTCCCACCGGCAAATGGGTCGAAGTGCAAATCCGAAGCCGACGCATGGACGAAATCGCCGAAAAAGGATATGCCGCACATTGGAAATACAAAGGGGAAACCGGCGAATCTGGCCTCGATGAATGGCTGTTTAAAGTCAGAGAACTCTTAGATAATTTCAGAGAAGGGGAAGCATTGGATTTGCTCGACTCTTTTAAACTGAACCTCTTTAGCGACGAAATTTACCTGTTTACTCCTAAAGGAGAACTGAAAACCCTCCCCGCCGGAAGCACAGCTCTAGATTTTGCCTACGAAATCCACAGCGAATTGGGCGACCACGCTCTAGGAGCTAAATTAAACAACAAACTCATTCCGCTCTCCCATAAACTGTCCTCGGGCGACCAAGTAGAAATAATCAGCTCGGCCCGGCAACAACCCATCGAAGATTGGCTGAGCTTTGTTGTTTCTGGAAAAGCCAAATCAAGAATCAAATCTGCCCTAAAAGAAGAAAAAAGAAAGGTCGCCGATGAAGGCAAAGAACTCCTAAAACGAAAATTACGCCGACTCAAAATCAATTATTCCGATTCCGATGTCCAAAAAATGGTTCTGCATTTTGGCCTCGATGAAGCCCTTGACCTTTTTTACCGCATCGGAAAAGGAGGAATTAGCTCGCAACAAATCCGCGATTTCTATAAAAACGAGGGAATTCGAAGTTGGTACAAATACCTGAGCCTTAAATTTGCACGAAATCCCGAAATCAAAAAAAGAACCGCCGCCGGGGGAAAAGAAATTCTGCAAAAAATAAAACAAGAAGAAAACCAACTCCTGTTGGGCGACAACCTTGACTCCCTCAATTACAACCTCGCACCCTGCTGCAATCCCATTCCCGGTGATGAGGTTTTTGGATTTGTTACCATTAGCGAAGGCATTAAAATCCACAAAACAAACTGCCCCAACGCCGTCTCTTTGCTCTCCAATTTCGCTTACCGAGTCATTAAAGCCAAATGGACCGGAAGCCAAATCCCTGCCTTCCTAGTCGGAATTTATATTACTGGATTCGATGAAGTCGGTATGGTAAACCGAATTACTAAACTTATTTCAAATCAAATGAAAGTCAACATCCGTTCCCTCAGTTTTGACTCAAATGACGGTATCTTTGAAGGCAGAATGACCTTATTCGTAGAACATACCCGACACCTCGACGAATTGCTCGAAAAAATTAAGGAAGTGAAAGGAGTTCTAAGGGTTGAACGCATTACAGAAAATTCGCCCAACCCATGAGCAATTCCAATTCCCCAGAAAAAGTCCGGCAATTGTTCTCGGAACACCTCGAAAAAAATCAGCTCCGCAAAACCCCAGAACGGTTCGCTATCCTCGATGAAATTTACAGCCGAAACCAACATTTTGACGTGGAAGAACTCTTCGAAAGCATGAAGGCCAAAAACTACCGGGTTAGCCGAGCAACCGTTTACAATACCCTTGACCTCCTGGTAGAATGCAATTTGGTGCGAAAACACCAATTCATTAGCAGCTTGGCCCAATACGAAAAATCCGTCGGCCATAGCCAACACCACCACCTTATTTGCAATCAATGCCAAACCGTAACCGAATTCTGCGAACCTCGATTGCACCACATTCACCAAAGCATTGGAGAACTCCTCGGTTATTCCATCCGTTCCCACTCCTTTATCCTACATGGCGATTGCACCAACTCGGCTTGCCCCAATAAAACTCAGAACAGCCTATCCTAAAAAATTCAAATGATTGACCTCATTCCACCAGCCAATGCATTTAAATTCGAGGTGCAAACACCCAAACCCGGTAAATTCCTTGTCCATTTGCAAGGACGATTGCTCGATAAAACCAACGGAATGAAACTGTATGACAACCTGATTTTAGCCCTCAACAATGAAAAAAAACCACAGGTCCTCCTAAATTTACAAAACCTAGAATACCTAAACTCCGAAGGCCTCAATACCTTAATCCGATGCCTAAGCTTATCTCGAAAAAAAGGCGGAGATTTGTGGATAACCCAAGCCAACCAATCCCTTAATTCGTTGTTCCTTTCAACCCGTTTGTCCGATTTGTTTTTGACCATCGATAGCCCTCAAACCTGGATAGAACTTCCCCAAGATTAACACCATGCCACACACCGATATTTTACTGGGCCTACAATGGGGCGACGAAGGAAAAGGGAAAATTGTTGATGTGCTTAGCCAATCCTATGGCGTGGTAGCTCGTTTTCAAGGCGGCCCTAACGCCGGACATACCATTCACTTCGATGGCAAAAAATTCGTCCTTCATACCATCCCTTCCGGTATTTTTCGAGAAGAATGCCAAAACGTTGTGGGAAACGGGGTGGTGATTGACCCCGTTCGCTTTGAACAGGAAATTAAAAACCTACGTGCTGCCGGATATCAGCCCGAAAAAAACCTACACATCAGCCTAAGGGCACACCTGATTTTACCCAGCCACCGCCTGCTCGATGCCGCATCTGAAAAAGCCAAAGGCATAGAAAAAATTGGCAGTACCCTGCGCGGAATCGGCCCCACTTATATGGATAAAACCGGACGAAATGGACTTCGAGTCGGTGATGTGTTCCAAGCCGATTTTGAACAAAAATACCACCGGTTAAAACGCAAACACCTCGACATCGTTCGACCCCTCGATGCCGACGCGCACATCGACCCCAACGAAGAAGATGCTTTCTTTGCCGCACTCGATAACCTGCGTTCCCTCAATTGCCTCAATACCGAATATTTCCTGAACCAAAAGATGACCGAAGGAATATCCATTCTGGCCGAAGGGGCACAAGGCACTCTGCTCGACATCGAGTTCGGCACATATCCCTTTGTTACATCATCAAACACCACCGCCGCCGGTGCCTGCGCCGGACTTGGAATTTCGCCCCGATGCATCCGAAAAGTGATGGGTGTGTTCAAAGCCTACACCACCCGCGTTGGCTCCGGACCTTTCCCCACCGAACTGCTGGACGAAACCGGGCAAAAAATCCGCGACCAAGGCGCTGAATACGGCTCCACAACAGGCCGACCACGCCGCTGTGGCTGGCTCGACCTCGTCGCCCTCAATTATGCCGTTATGATCAACGGCGTAACCGACCTGATGATGATGAAAAGCGACGTGCTATCCGGCTTTGATTCCCTAAAACTCTGCACAAATTACCTGAACAACAATACCTTGTCTTCACAAATGCCAATGGAACTTGATCAGGTTATTCCCCAATATACCACCCTAAATGGCTGGAATCAAGATTTGACCCAAACCACTCAGAAAGAACACCTCCCAAGCCCTTTGATGAACTACATCGATTTCATTCAACAATTCACCCAAACACCAATTACTCTGGTCTCCGTTGGCCCAGGTCGGGAACAAACCCTCTTCCTTTGAAATACACCCTTGCCATTCTCCTTTTTTACCTGGGTTTGGGTTTGTCTTACGCTCAAACCGATACCCTGAAAACCATCGACATTAAAAATGCCGATGTTCTACTCGGCGAACAGCGAAACGGACAAACCCTGCAACGGCTCATTGGACGTGTTAAATTCGAACACCGAGGCGCTTTCCTGTACGCCGATTCCGCCTGGCTCTGGAGCGAAACACAAAGCCTCACTGCTTTTGGACACATCAAAATTGAACAAGGCGATACCCTGCAAATTCTGGGCGATACCCTACATTACTACGGCCCCGAATCCAAAGCCACGCTGTTAGGACGGGTAGATATGGCCGACCCTCAAATGCGCCTCAAAACAAATAAAATAACCTACCTCCGAAATCAAAATCGAGTCATCTACAACCAAGATGCCAAAATCAAAAACGGCAAAGAATCCATTGAAAGCAAAGAAGGTCAATACGATGCCGCTGCCCAATACTTTACCTTCCGAAATGGGGTGGTGATTAAAAGCAAAGATTACTTGGTCAAATCAGATACGCTCCGCTACGACGCCCGCCGCGACCTCAGCAACTTCTATGGCCCAACCTACATTTACTCCTCCAATTCCGTTATTTATTTTGAATCCGGTTGGTACAACCAAAAAAATGAGGTGGCCCAGTTTAGCCGAAATGCCTCGGTCTTCAGCGACGGCAAATGGCTCTACGGCGACTCACTGTACTACGAACAAAAAACAGGATACGGCCGCGGTAAAGGCAACGTTAAACTGATCGATACCCTTGAAAATCTGCAGGTTTTTGGAAATTTCGCCGAAACTTTCGACGAACTGAACCGATTTTATACCACCGATTCCGCTCAACTCCGCCTCTTTGAACCCGGAAAAGACACCCTATTCCTTACCGCCGACACCCTCTTTGGCAAAAAAATTGGCCAAAACCAAGATTTGGAAGGCCACGGCCAAGTGGCCTTTTTTCAACCTCAACTCCAAGGCCGTTCCGACTTTTTTCGATACCAAAAATCCGATTCCCTGATGACCTTGCTGGGCGAACCCGTGCTCTGGACCGATTCCACCCAAATGACAGCCGATACCATCCGGCTTCGCCAACGCAACAATGGAC
>Ga0208787_1001449_pt1 | contig 10304 bp, 11 predicted proteins | sample Wag4_2014_7_11_FD_187362 | JGI IMG/M metagenome (GOLD analysis project Ga0208787, IMG submission 187362) | Fresh water microbial communities from Ohio, USA - Utica-2 Time Series HT 2014_7_11 (SPAdes) (version 2) | ecosystem: Environmental > Aquatic > Freshwater > Water tank | place: USA: Ohio... | reverse complement strand
CTTGTGATGTTGCAGTTAGACTTGGTGGAAACGTTGTCTGTGCAGCTTCGGGTGATGGATGCGATGGGTCGTGTGGTGTACAGCGATGCTTCCCTAGAGATTCCAGCAGGATCCAATCAGGTGCAATTGCCACTCTCAGGCTTGACCAATGGATTGTATTTTGTCCAATTGGAACATAAAGGACGGGTGGAGACTAAACGCCTTTCTGTGCTGCGCTAAGGGCAAGCGCTCTTAGGTAGTGATCAGCCAGAACCAAAGCGGCCATTGCGGTGACGATGGGGGTAGCTCGAGGAACGACACAAGGATCGTGTCGGCCTTTACCCTCTAGTGTAACCGGATGGCCGCTTTTATTAATGCTTTCTTGGGGCTGCAGCAGGGTGGCGACCGGTTTGAACGCTACTCTAAAATAGATATCCATCCCATTTGAAATACCGCCCTGAATACCACCGGAGTAATTGGTTTGTGTAGTAAATCCATCTTTCCAAAGATCGTTGTGCTCGGATCCCCGCATCAGCACGCCACCGAACCCTGAACCGTATTCAAACCCTTTTGCTGCGTTGATACTAAGCATCGCTTTGGCGAGGTCGGCTTGCAGTTTATCAAAGACCGGTTCTCCCCACCCGGTGGGTACTCCCTGCACGCAGCAGGAAACAATCCCTCCGATCGTATCACCTTGCTTTTTTATTTGATGGATGTAATCGATCATTTGATCGGCCACCACTAAATCAGGGCAGCGTACCGCTGTTTGTTCGATATTGGAAAAATCTAGTTCTCTGTAGTTATTGGTGGTGGCGATGGGTCCCACCTGACTTACATAGGAATGTATTTGCACTCCCAAAGGCCTCAAAAGGAGTTGGGCGATGGCACCGGCTGCCACCCTCGCGGCGGTTTCGCGGGCAGAACTTCTTCCTCCTCCCCGGTAATCGCGATGACCGTATTTTTGTTGCCACGTAAAATCGGCATGGCTGGGGCGAAAAGCATCTCGGAGGTGGTCGTAATCGTTGCTGCGCTGGTCTTCGTTGGGGATAAGCAAGGTAATGGGCATACCTGTTGTTTTCCCTTCAAACACACCAGAAAGTAGTTGCACTTGGTCTTTTTCATCCCGGCGTGTGACGATTCGGCTTTGGCCTGGACGGCGCTTATCCATTTCCGCCTGCAGGAAAGTTAGGTCGATTGGTACGCCTGCGGGACAGCCATCTACCACACAGCCTATAGCTGGGCCATGTGATTCTCCGAAGGTGGTAACCTTAAAGAGTTGACCGAAGGAGTTTCCAGCCATTATTCTAGTATTATTTTAACACTCTCCTGTTGTTTTCGCCCGGCGGTGAGTTCAATGCGCTGTTCTTTTTTTCCATCTGAGATTAGCACAGCGGCGGTATTGGGTTCTGATTTTCCGAAATCATCAGCAAATATGGTGAGATAATGTTCCTTTCCGGCAGGGAGTTCCAGTACAAACTGTTGGGGTTCTTTGGTGAGGCGGTGACGGTCGACGACCTTTTGGTTACCTATATAGACAGATATGATGTCACCATCTTCAATTTGACTATCCCAAATAGACAAGGTTATCTTCCTATTTTGAACCTTAACGGTTTCATCTACTACAATAGCGCGGCCATTAATCTCTTTAGGTGGTTCGGGTACGTTGGGTGGAGTGACTACAATAGGCTCCGTTTTTTTAGGGGGCGCTGGTTTGGTGATTGGAAGTGGTTTTATCTCTTCGCAGGGGAGTTTAGCGGAACCACTGAAGGAGATCGAAAACCCACGCGGACCGGTAACATTGCTGATTAAAAGAACATATTTTTCTCCAGCTACGGTTTTAAGGGGGGCCAGCCAGGTGTTATCATCTTTATCCTTACAGCCGGCATCCTCGGAACTGTCTTTTTCGCCAGAACGCAATCCGGTAGCCCCTAGACACGGGCTCTTGGGATTTTCTACCCCGTCGTCCCCGGCGGCCATGCAGCGTACTATTTCTTTTCGGGCACAGTTACCATCGGAGGGAAGTCGGAAAACGACAAAATCAATATCGTCGGTTGCTCGATCGGGTGTGATGGCGAAGGAAAGTGTCCCTCCTTCCTTAATTTCGAATTGAATCCAAGTGGAATTTTCTTCGGCTTGGCCCATATTATCTCCATTTAAAAAGCAATGGATAAAATCGGCTTCGCGGCGGTCATTCCCCTCCCCTCTTGGGTTATTCATATGAATCGACTCTTTTTTACAAATTCGCTTGGCTTGAGAGCAATCACCGTACTGCGCGAGAAGGTTTGCAGAGAGGTTTAGAAAGAAAAGGGAACAAAGGAACAGTTTTTTCATCATCATCTAATCAGGCTTAATTGCTATTTTATTCGTAAATTGGTCTGCACTATAAACGCGTGAAAGCCTATTTTGATATAGAAAAGTGCTGAAAATTATCGGATAAATTCGAGACGCTCTCCATTTTTGCTCAAGTCCAGCTGTTCATTATGCCAAACGAGGTGGCCATTCACAAGGGTGCTGCATACTTTTCCTTTGAAACGTTTCCCTTCAAAGGGTGACCAATGACAGTGGTAAAGGAGGTTGTTTTTGGAAACAGTCCAAGTATACTCAGGGTCCACAAGCACGAGATCAGCCCATGCGCCCTCATCCGCAAATCCACGGTCTTTTACTTGAAAGGCGATGGCTGGAGCGTGGCACATTTTCTCAACGATTCGCTCTGCAGAAATTAGCCCTTTGTGATAGAAACCTAACATTACGTTTAGGGTATGCTGAATAAGCGGTAGTCCGGAGGGTGCCTTGAGGTAGGACTGTGCTTTTTCCTCCCAGGTATGAGGTGCATGATCGGTAGCAATGACGTCCAAGCGATTATCGAGTAAGGCAGAGAGCAATGCGTCATGGTGTGCCTTGCTTTTTATCGCTGGGTTGCATTTGATGAGGTTTCCGTAGCGCGCATAATCCCTGCTTTGAAAGTGCAAGTGGTGCACACATACTTCTGCGGTGATCCGTTTTTGTTCCAGCGGAATCGTATTGTCAAACAGCTCCAATTCATCTTTGGTGGTAATGTGAAGGATATGAAGTCGGGTACCGTGTTTTTTTGCAAGCTGAACGGCCATACTGGAGGAGAGCAAACAAGCTTCTGCATTCCTAATTCGAGGGTGGAAAGCTGCCGTTAAGCTATCTCCATATTTTGCTAGGTAGCGCTCGTTATTGGCGCGGACAGTAGCTTCATCCTCGCAGTGTGTTGCGATAAGAGTGGGAGCATTGGCATAAATACGTTCCAGGGTGGTTGGATTGTCTACGAGCATATTGCCGGTACTGCTTCCCATAAATATTTTTATTCCACAGACCGATTTGGGATCGGTGCGAAGGACCTCCTCGTAATTATCATTCGTTGCCCCCATGTAAAAGGAATAATTGGCGGCGGAGCTACGGGCACCGATGGCGTATTTTTCAGCGAGCAGCTGTTGGGTGGTGGTGGTAGGCTGCACATTGGGCATTTCCATAAAGGAGGTGACTCCACCGGCAACAGCTGCTCGGCTTTCGCTAGCGATCGAAGCTTTATGGGTAAGTCCAGGTTCCCGGAAGTGGACCTGATCATCGATAATACCCGGAATGACCCATTTTCCCTGTGCGTCTATGACCTGTGCGTTGGGTGCTGTAATCTGTGGTGCAATACGTTCGATTCGTCCATTTTTAATCAAAATATCACAGAATTGGATTTTCCCGCGGTTGATCAGTTGGGTATTGGTAAGTAGCAGCATGTGACAGTATTATAAACGAATGGTGAAAATAGTTCCATTGGGGTGATTATCGGAAAGTTGGATACTTCCGTGATGGGCTTCTACTACTTGTTTTACGATGTACAAGCCTAGGCCAGTTCCTGTCGCTTTTCGAGTTTCCTCGTTGCCAAGTCGGTAAAATTTATCGAAAATGGAGGTTCGTTCTTCTGGAGGAATGCCTTGGCCTTGGTCGGCTACTTGTAGGATAAATTTTGTTCCTTGATGGGAAATTTGAAGTTGGACGGGAGCTCCTTCTGGCGAGTATTTGATGGCATTTTCCAGCAAGTTCATCAATACGGAGGTCATACCGGATTTATCAGCCTGGAGCAACGGAAGATTTTCTTGGAGCTGACATTGCAGGTTGGCTTTTGGGAATCGAACGCGAAGGACTTCCTTGCAGGATTCTACCAACTGTTGGAGTGAAATAGGCTCATGCATCGGCCGCCAGCTGTCTTCCAGCCGTGCTGCCAAAAGGAGATCCTGGACTAGGTTCTGGAGTCGGGTAGCATTTTGCAGACCACCGTCCAGAAGTGGTTCTGCTTGTTCTTTGGAAAGGGTTCGTTTTTGGAAGGTTTCGAGCACCAGCCGTAAGGCTGCGATGGGTGATTTGAGTTCGTGGGTGATTGACAGCAAAAAATTGCGGCGCTGTCTCGCGAGGGAAAATTCTTTTTGAGCGGTTCGGCGAATGATATAAAGACCCAATACCATACAGAGAGAAAAAAACACCCCCTCACCGATGATCATCGCTTTTTTACGCAGGTTAATTACCTTCAGCTTCTGGTACTCTGGCCATAGTTGGAGCTCAGAGGTGGTAGTCTGTTGTTGCAGTTCCAGAATTTTCACTTCAAGTTCAAATTGCTTGTCGTATCCTTTCCACAGCAACACGGCCCACCAGCTGATGGCTAGCAGCATGTACCCAACCACGAAGCTGGACCTTATCCAAAATTTATTCATAGGAAAAAGTGGGGCCATTACATACCAACTGGTAGGTTTGTAATAGCCCCAATAAAGCTTACTTAGCAGAAGTGATTTCCAAGAGTTCTACTTCAAAAACCAAGGTAGAATATGGTTTGATCTTAGCGCCTGCAGCGCGTTCGCCGTAGGCAAGGTTATAAGGAAGGAAAAGTTTGAACTTATCGCCGACGTGCATGTATTGCAGGCCTTCTGTCCAACCTTTAATAACGCCATTGAGAGGGAATTCTGCTGGAGTTCCGCGCTCGATGCTGGAGTCAAAAACAGAGCCATCGATTAAGGTACCGTGGTAGTGTACTTTTACCCGGTCGGTTGCTTTGGGCATGGGTCCGTTGGGATCACCGGATTTTAGCACTTCGTATTGAAGGCCACTTGCGGTAGTGGTTACTTCCTTTCTTTTTTTGTTATTGGCCAAAAAGGCTTCTCCGTCTTTAATAGTTGCCTCGTGTTGTTTGAGGGAGGCTGCTTTTTGGTATTCTGCGTAAATGCGTTGTGCGTCTTCTTGGGTGAACGGAAGTGGGTCGTTCGACAAGGCTGCGGTTACCGCTTGTGTCACCAAAGCTTGATCGATATCAGCGGAATTCATTTGGCGCTTGAGGCTATTGCCAAGGACGATTCCATAGGCGTAGCTTGCAGTATCTTTTGCCGTTTTTAGAACGGGCATAGATGGTGTGGTATTCGTGTTTTTTTGGGCAAATGCGCCAAAAGTGAGCAGGGAACCTGCTAGAATGAATGCGATTTTTCTCATTTTACTGATTCAGCGTAATATTGATAAAAATAAGGAATAGTTGAAATGCCTTTGTAATAATTAAAAAGTCCGTAATGTTCGTTCGGCGAGTGGATGGCATCCGAGTCTAATCCAAAGCCCATTAGGATGGATTTTGCTTGAAGCACTTGATCAAACATGGCAATAATTGGGATAGAGCCACCGCCTCGCTGAGGGAGTGGTTTTTTTCCAAACGTCTTCTCCATGGCTTTTTCTGCGGCCTTGTATTCTTGGGAATTAGTGGGGGTCACTACTGGATGGCCACCATGGTGAGCGGTTACCTTTACCTGTACATACTTTGGCGCAATTTTTTGGAAATGTTTTTGAAAAAGCTTTTCAATTTTTTCCGGGTTTTGGCCGGGAACTAGGCGCATGGATATTTTCGCATAGGCTTTGGATGGAAGAACGGTTTTTGCTCCTTCACCGATATACCCTTTTGTATTCCTTTTCATTAAAAGGCACCTGGTTCATTTTTTTACGTTCTTTTGGACTTACTTTTTCTACATCATCATAGAAGCCCTCTACTGTAATCCGCCTTTTTTTATCGTGTAGGGAGGAAATCAAATCACAGAGGACATTGATTGGATTGGCAACTGCGCCCCCATACACACCAGAATGCAGGTCGCGGTTAGGACCCGTTACTTCTACCTCCATGTAGCACAGGCCGCGTAGGCCAACGGTAAGAGAGGGGGTATCGTTATTGATAATGCTGGTATCCGACACCAAGACCACGTCACAAGCGAGTTTTTGCTTATTGTTATGGCAAAATTCTTCTAGGTGTTTAGAGCCTACCTCTTCCTCACCCTCAATCATGAATTTGATGTTACAGGGCAGGTAGTTTTGCTTCATCATGGCCTCGAATGCTTTCACGTGCATAAACATTTTGCCTTTATCATCACAGGCGCCACGGGCAAAAATGGCTCCCTCAGGATGCAGGGCAGTTTTTTTGACTACAGGCTCAAAGGGTGGGCTTTCCCAAAGTTCGAGGGGATCAGCGGGTTGTACATCATAGTGCCCGTATACCAACACGGTCGGGGCCTTTGGGTCGACGATTTTCTCACCGTACACAATTGGGTGCCCGGGCGTATCATAGATTTCCACTTGATCGGCTCCCGCATTTTTGAGGTGCGCTGCGGTGGCTTCTGCCATTTTCCGAACGTCTTGTTTGTACGTTGGATCGGCGCTTACAGATGGAATTCGGAGTAATTCGAGTAGTTCCTCTAGAAAGCGTTCTTTATTTTCTTGAATGTAGGTTTGAACTCCTTGCATGAAACGGGTATGTTTGTCGTTATGTAGTAGAATCTGTGCGGCAAATTTCCATCTTTTTTTTCAGCAATCAACCGCCAGAAGGATAAAGTTCAGCATCTATACGAAAAAAGTCGCCTATTATTGTTTAGCAAAGTAGAATCGATCAGTCGTTTATTTTCTTTTTCTACTCGCTCACATAGGACTTTTGCGCAGACATTGACATTTTCATCACAAACTGAGCGATAAACGGTGACGGAGGAAGCACTTCTTTTGGGTTTACGTGGACAGGACAGGGCTGTTCAGAAATGGTTGTACGATCGGTACTCGCCCTTGTTTTTCAGTGTGTGTAGGCGGTACCTTCGGAGCAGGGAAGATGCTGAGGAAGCATTGGTGAGTGGTTTTTATAAAATCTATACGAAGATAGAGGGGTATACTGGAGCTGGGAATTTTGAGGGTTGGATGCGTAAAATCATGGTAAACGAAGCCTTAATGCAATTGCGGCGTCGGCAGCCCATCGTTTTTCCTGGGGAGGATCTTCCGATACTTGAAGAGGTAGATGGCTTTAATATTGTCTCTGAACTATCTGTTCAGGAAATAATGCGGGTAGTGGAAGAGTTACCGGTTGGGTACCGAACGGTTTTTAACCTATTTGTATTGGAGGGATACAAGCACCACGAGATTGCAGATCTTTTACAAATTAGTATCAACACCAGTAAATCACAGCTCATTTTGGCGAAGGAAAAACTAAGGAAACTGCTTCGTTCTAAAGGCTATTTATAAACTATGACAGATTTATTTGAGCTGATTAAACAGGGGGAGAAGGGTTTACAAGAAGTTCCACCTCCCAATGCGTGGAAAAAGCTGGAGGCAAAGCTGGAGCGCAAGCGCCGCAGGAAACGCAGGGGAATTCGATTCCTGCAAGTTAGTGCGGCGGTTGCGCTGGTCCTTCTTTTACTCTTGTTAGCCTTTTTGGTGGTGCATCAGTTGACCAGTTAAGCCTTAAAGGTACTTTCCCTTGTACTGCTCTTTCACTAAAGCGGTGAGCTGTTTTATTTCCTGTTCTTTACTTTTTGGGAAAATCATCAATACATCTGCCTCATCCACCACAATGTAATTGCTTAATTCTTGAATCACAAGCAGTTTGTCTGGATTGGAACAGCGCACCAAATTATTGTCGGAGTCAATCAAAAGGCTGTTGGAAGCGATTACGGCATTGTCGTTTTCGTCCTTTTCGCACTCAGCGTGCAGGCTCGCCCAAGTTCCAAGGTCAGACCAGCCTACTTCGGCCGGAATGGTGTAGACGTTCTTTGCATTTTCCATTATGGCAAAATCCACCGAAATATTGGGCGTATCGGGATAACGGCGGTTGATAAATGCCTGCTCCTCCGAAGTATTGTACACCGAATTGCCTTCAGAAAGCATGTGGTAGATTTCAGAAGCAAATTGTTCGAAAGCGGAGAGAATTGATCGGGCGCTCCATATGAAAATACCAGCGTTCCATAGGTATTCACCCGAAGCAAGAAAGGCTTGCGCAGTTTCAGCATTGGGTTTTTCGGCGAAGCGTCGCACTTTATGAATGCCGCATCCCTGCTCTTGCTGGTCAAATTGTATGTAGCCATAACCGGTATCTGGCCGACTAGGTTGAATGCCTAGGGTGACAAGGGCATCGTTTTCAGCAGCAAATTGAAGTCCTGCTTTTACTTTTTCCAAAAAGGCAGTTTCCTTCAGGATTAGGTGGTCTGACGGTGCGACCACCATCGTGGCCTCTGGATCTAGTCCAGCCAATTTCAAGGCTGTGTAGGCGACACAAGGAGCGGTGTTGTTCCGACTTGGTTCGCAAAGGATTTGGTTGTCGGTTAGTTCCGGGAGTTGTTCCTTAACTAGATCTTTGTAGGCGGCATTGGTGACCACAAAGATGCGATCTGCGGGACAGAGCGGTAAGAAGCGTTCGAAGGTTAATTGGAGGAGGCTTTTTCCTACCCCCATCATATCCAGAAATTGTTTGGGTTTTGCCTCTCGGCTACCTGGCCAGAACCGGCTCCCTACCCCACCGGCCATAATGGCTACATAAACATTCTTCATTTTTTGAAATCGTAATAATTGGACTGCAAAGGTATGTTTTGTTGATTAGACGCCTTCTGAGGCGCTCCGAATTCAGAACCCATCGAAGAGAAAAGGCCATTTTGGATGGATCCAAAATGGCCTTGCATTAAGTGGTCGTTCTTTATTTCTCGAACGGAATCACAAGTACCTGACCGATTTCGATCAAATCAGGGTTGCTCAGAATCCCGCGGTTTGCTTCGAAAATTTGCATGTATTTTCCAGCCTCGCCGTAGAAATGCTTGCTGATTTTGCCAAGAGTATCTCCTTTCACGACCGTGTATTTGGCATAGTAGTCGTTGGTTTCTACCGTAATGTCGGCGATGATATCGGTTGGATTGGCTCCTCCGATTTCTTTGATTTTATCCCAGATGGCATTTTTTTCATACTGGGTATGAACTAAACCAGATACTTTGAGTACACCATTTTCTTCTGAAACGGCGCCATTCTTCGCACCAAGGGCCTCGCCCAAATCAAGAGCGGCTTGGTATTTTGCTTGTACTGACATAAGGTTATGCTTTAGATTGTTTATAAAATTTATTGTACTTTAATGTTGTCGACGCGCCAGTTGGTGGTACCCACTGCTTTATCCCCTGTAAACTTGAACCCGACAAATACCTTTCCACCGTTAATAACAGGAAGCGCGATATTTCCGGAGGGTACCCAGTCACCAAAGTTACCGCTACCGTTGGATTGGTTCGCAATCGTGCAATTGATTTGCTGCCAATTGGCGGAGCCCGCATCCCGACCGTTAAAGTTCGTGGAGTACCATACGGTTAATCCCTGGTGCTTGTAATACGCCCACGATGTTTCAAAGCTTAATGTCTTTTGACTGCTTACATTGATGGCTGGGGTAACCAACCACGCCTCGTTGGTGACATCTTGACTTTGGAAAGCGGTTGCTTGGGCAAAGATATTTCCGGAGAACGAGGAGGCTCTCCACAAACGGCAGCCATCCGTTCCAACATTGGCCCAACCTGGGAGGTTAATATCTTGGTTGGCAGCGAAACTACTAAAGTTTTGGTCAATAGTTTCTACAGTAGTGGTACCATCAGCAGGGAACCCACAGATGATGCTACACCGGCTATTCTTCATGTCAATATCGTTGGTATTCCGGATAAAGAGCTGTGGCGTTCCTCCGAAGGTACCTAAAACTGCTGTTATGGAGCCGTTGGTGCCTGGAGTTAAATTGGCCGCAAAATCAGAATACCCACTCGTACGCATGATAAAGGTGGTGCCGTTGCAATCTTCCAACGTACGGTTTAGACTATTGCGCGTAACTGGATCCGCATACGTTTTACCAGTGTCTGCTTTGATAAACTGTACATTATCCAAGCGGATCAAGGTGCTGACCAAATTCGGGTCACTGAGTTGATTCACTGAGATTACTTTCGGTGCAGGTGGCACTTGGCTCACTAAACCTTTGAGGATTTGCTGTCGTGCTTGGACTTCTGTAATTCCGACAC
>Ga0208787_1001442_pt1 | contig 10320 bp, 7 predicted proteins | sample Wag4_2014_7_11_FD_187362 | JGI IMG/M metagenome (GOLD analysis project Ga0208787, IMG submission 187362) | Fresh water microbial communities from Ohio, USA - Utica-2 Time Series HT 2014_7_11 (SPAdes) (version 2) | ecosystem: Environmental > Aquatic > Freshwater > Water tank | place: USA: Ohio... | reverse complement strand
ACTTAAAAAGGTTCCGAAAGGCACATCGGAAACAAGGCGGGCATCTACCGATGATTCCAGTAAGGTTTGAAGGGTCTGCAATGCCGCTGACTCAGAAACCGGGGCCGCGCAATGCATGGGGGGACTCCACCAAACACGCGGCTCAGAGGCTCGACCCTGCTGTACCTTTAATACATGTCCGGGGGGCAAGGAAAATATGCCTTTGCGGATGCTGTTGTGGCCAGGAACGAAACCCAAGTGGAAGAAGGCCGCCACCGATTCGGGATTCAGCTCTGGTTTGGCGTCTGCAAATACCGAGAGGTCTGAGCCAAACCGGAAATTCTGCCGGGCATCCTGTCCATAATACAAGGGTTTTATGCCCAGTCGATCGCGGATAAGCCAAAGCACATCTTCCGCATGGTCGTAAATACCCAAGGCAAACATGCCGTTCAATTGAGGCAGCATGTCGAGGCCATAAACGGCGAACATTTCCAGCAACACTTCGGTGTCAGAACGGCTGTGGAAGGGGCTGTGCCCTCGGTCTTGAAGGCCTCGCTTTAAGTCAAGAAAATTATAGATTTCACCATTGAAAACCATAGAAAATCGGCGGCAATGGCTTTGGATGGGTTGGTTGCCCGCAGAACTAAGATCCAATATACTCAGGCGGCGGTGCCCCAAGGCCAACTTCCGCTCCGGGATACGCAGAACACCCTGATTGTCAGGGCCTCTGTGTTTAAGCCCTTGCGTCATCGCTTCGATGCGATCTGCCGCATCGGGGCCCCATATTCCGGCAATTCCACACATACATTTATCTTCTGTGCTGCAAGATAATGAGATTAGGCTGGCTGAATGCGGTTGTAGTGCAGCAAGAGCTGGTCAACATAGGATTCAATCCCAAAACCGGCAGCAAAAGCCATGGCCTGTTGGCGTGCTTCCTGCTGTTGTTTTTGGCTGCCCATCCAATCCTGAATGGCGGTTCCTACCTGCGCGGGCGTTGAATTCAACGGCAACAACCGGCCTGTTCTGCCATCTGAAATCAATTCCCGATTTCCGCCGGCATCCAGCGCAACTACCGAAAGGCCAGAAGCCATGGCTTCCATTAAAACCAGGCCGAAGGGTTCTTCCCAAGCGGTGTGCAAATACAGGTCGGCTTGCTTATACTGCAGTTCTATGTCAGTGATGTTCCCTAAAAAAAATACCTTTTCGTTTAAGCCCAGGGTTCGAACCTGTGCCTGGACTTCGGCTTTCAGGGGGCCATCACCGGCCAAGGTTAGCTGGGCGTCCAGGCCCAGTTTTAGCAATTCCTGCAAAACCAGTACCGCCAATTTTTGGTTTTTTTTAGGGACGAAACTGCCCACGTTGATGAGGCGAAGGGGGCTTCCGGGAATCCATTCCGCGCGCTGGGGATGGGAAAACCGAGTGAGGGGAATGGCATTTTTTAACAGGGCAACGCGGGAATGCATTGCAGTGGGTAGGACGGTTTTCAGGTAGGCCTGGGTGTCTTCGGAGATGGCCAGGAAGTGGTTGTTGGTTTTGCGGTATAGAGATAGCGTGTAATGCCGCTCCCAAAATGCGACCAAATCTCGTTTGCTGCAAAATCCTAGGCTAGGCTGCAATTGCCGAATGTTATCGTGCACACTTGACATGTATTTTATGCCTTTTTGGGGAACACACCTGGCCACCCATTCGGCTTGGAACAAATGGGAATGGATAACATCGGGTTTAAATTTTTGAATAAAGTCCTGAGCGGGAAGAGTATGGCCAACACCAAACCGCAAAAGTCGAGAAGCAAACTCAAAAGGCAATCTATGTGTATGTGCCCGGTCTTTTTCGGCATGTTCAAAAACAGGTTCCCAATAGATCAACTCAGCGTGTACCCCCGCTCTCTTGTTTTGCTCATGCAACATATCCAGCACCAACCGTTCTGCCCCACCAATACCCAACTTAGGAATAACATGCAATACCCGCATCTACCATGAAATAACGTTACCTTTATGCCATTACACGAACGGCGTAAATGCAAAGGTCTTATTTTTCTGCCACATGTGCTCTTTTTCTGTTGGGCTTTCTGCTTGCTCCCGCCCTAATTGCCCAATATCGACGCAGCTACCAAGCGGCGTTTTTTTCTGATTTAATCCGCTCCGACCTAAGCCTTATTAAGGTCAAAAAAACAAGCGTCGATTCCAAATTGGGGCAAGGAATCCGTGTATTAGAACACATTGCAGGCCCCAGCATACGCGCCAAAAAACTCGGAATCTCATCCTATTTTCTAACGCCTCCCTGCGATGCAAGCCGCGGAGATTTAGCTCCATTTCGGTTGGTCAACGATACGGCTTACCTGCTTGTGAAAGACCTGGGGCGAGGCAGATTGGCCTTGCCCGGGCCCGACAACGGAGTCATATACGCCTCGGCCGGCTGGGTGGCATGGGGTTTCCTTCACCCGGCCCTGCCGATTTATGTTTCTGAACGAATTTTCCGAGCCACCTTTTTGCCCGGTTGGACCTGCCTGATGAAACACAAGCCCGGCAGCGAGGGTTGGACCTCCGCCCAAAAAGCCCTTTCAAAAAAGGTAATGCCCTATCTGTTGGAGCCCCCAGCCCCCATGGGTGGAGAATTAGACACCTTGCATTACCAGCAGAGCTATGCCCTGGAATGGGTGGCCCTGCTGGGAATCCCCCTGCAAAAAGAAATCCTGTACCCCTTTTGGGAAAGCCAGCACGTCAAACACCGCTTGTCGGCAATACGGGCCGCTGCGGGCCTTCCCGAACAACAATCGACCGAATTTTGGTTGAACGGGCTTAAAGACCCAAACTGGAAAGACTACGAACGACTGCTGGCCCTGCAATCCCTGATTCAACATAAGGCCGAATTGCCTACGCCCGAATCCCTTCAGCGGCTGCGCAATACCCTGTCGTCTCAAAACACCCGACTTCCCTTGACCCTTGACGACCCCCGCTTTTGTTCCTCTTACCCCTCCCTGCAATCGCTGGTAGAAAAATGGGTGCAATTGCACCAACATTAAGGAAATTCGCTCAGTTTTATGCACATTTGCCCCAAGAAACAAAACTTCATTCATCATATACCCCTGCTGTCATGAATAAAATACGCGTTGCAAACCCCGTAGTGGAATTGGATGGAGATGAAATGACCCGCATCATCTGGAAATTCATCAAAGAAAAATTGATTCTTCCTTACCTAGATATAGACATCAAATACTATGACCTCGGTATTGAATACCGCGATGAAACCAACGACCAGGTTACCATTGATGCCGCCCATGCCATCCGCACCTACGGTGTTGGTATTAAGTGCGCTACCATTACGCCCGACGAACAACGGGTGGAAGAGTTTGGTCTTAAAAAAATGTGGAAATCCCCCAATGGGACCATCCGGAACATTTTAGACGGCACCGTTTTTCGGGAGCCCATTGTTATGGCAAATGTACCACGGTTGGTTCCCAACTGGACCGCCCCCATTTGCATTGGCCGCCACGCCTTTGGCGATCAGTACCGGGCAACGGATTTTGTGGTTTCAGGCCCCGGCAAACTGACCATGACCTTTAGCCCCGAAGACGGAAGCGCCCCTCAAGAATTTGAAGTGTATCAATTCAAAGGCGCCGGCGTGGCCCTGGGCATGTACAACACCGAAGAATCCATCATCGGCTTTGCTCATGCCTGCTTCAATCAGGCCCTAATGAAAAAATGGCCCCTGTTTTTGTCCACCAAAAACACCATTTTAAAGCAATACGATGGTCGATTCAAGGACATCTTTGAAGACATCTACCAGCGCGACTACAAAGCCCGCTTTGAGGCCGCCGGCATCTACTACGAACACCGCCTGATTGACGACATGGTGGCCAGCGCCCTGAAAATGAACGGAAACTTCGTCTGGGCCTGCAAAAACTACGACGGAGACGTTCAGTCCGACACCGTTGCCCAAGGCTTTGGCTCCTTGGGATTAATGACCTCTACCTTGGTTACCCCAGACGGAAAGGTCATGGAGGCCGAGGCTGCACACGGCACCGTTACCCGGCACTACCGACAGCATCAACAAGGCAAACCCACCTCGACCAATCCAGTGGCTTCGATTTTTGCTTGGACACGAGGCTTGGAGTTTCGTGGCAAATTAGATGGGAACAACGAGCTTATTCACTTTTGCCATACCCTAGAGCAAGTTTGCGTGGACGTTATTGAATCGGGAAAAATGACCAAAGATTTGGCCATTTGCATCCATGGCAACAAGGTAAACCACGGAGAGCATTATTTGTACACCGAGGAGTTTCTAAGCGCCTTAGATACCGAGTTGGCCAAACGCCTCTCGGCCTAAGTGCTTAGTCCACTTTCAAAATAGGTGCCGAGTCCGTAACTTCGCCCCATGAAATGGGGCATCGTAACCTTCCCGGGGTCCAACTGCGACCAAGACATGGCCGATGCCGTTCGGCTGCTTCCCAATGCCCAGCCCATCCGGCTTTGGCATAAAGACACCGATACGCAAAACGTAGATGTGCTGGTCCTCCCCGGCGGTTTTTCCTATGGAGATTACCTGCGTTCCGGTGCCATTGCCCGTTTTTCCACAATCATGCAGGCGGTGGAAAAGCATGCGGCTTCCGGCCGACCTTTAATCGGGATTTGCAACGGCTTTCAGGTGCTGGTCGAGGCCGGTTTGTTGCCCGGAGCCCTGTTGCACAACACCCAACGGCGATTTATCTGTACCGACATACATGTGCGCGTGGAGCAAACCCATTCTATTTTGACGCAAAATACAAGCGTTGGTCAGGTGCTTCGCCTGCCCATTGCCCATGGCGAGGGCCGGTATTTTGCTCCGCAAGACGATGTAAAACGCTTGGAAGACCAGGGACAAGTTATTCTGCGCTATTGTTCCGCAGCGGGTGAATTGACCGAGGACGGGAACCCGAACGGCAGCACAAATCACATTGCTGGCATTTGCAACCCCGCCGGCAACATTTGCGGATTAATGCCTCATCCTGAGCGCGTTATGCACCCCAACATGGGGCATACCGACGGCCGTACTTTGTTGGAGTCGGTGGCGAGCCGTTTGAATCTGCTCGAGGTATAATTTTTTCTTTTTTTGGGGCCCTTATCCGGCTTTTGGCTGTAGCCGCTGGCTCCGGTGCTTGGCTGCCTGCGGCGTGCGTGGGCTCCCCCTGGTCGCCTCCGCAGCCGGGCAGCCATAGCTCCGGCCCTGCGCGTCTGCCGCCGCAATCCGGGGGCCGGCGGCATCGTGCTTAAATCTCCCTCATTTTATTTCACCTTCCTCCACAACAAACCCGCATCTCCATAACTCAAAAACCGATAGCCCGAATCCAGAGCATGTTGATATACCCTCTTCCACTCTTCCCCAATCAATGCGGCCACCAACATGATTAAGGAACTTCCCGGTTGATGAAAATTGGTCAGTAAGGCATCCGCCACGTGCAATGGTCCGCCCGGGTAAATGAAAATCTCGGTTTCTCCCTCCAACCCATTCGGATAGGCTTCTGCCAAGGCCAAAAATGCCAATTTCCGGTTGGGAAAGCGAATCGGAAATTCCCGTTCCGGGTACTGAGGAACCGCCGTCAATCCCGATTGAGCCACCCAAAACAAAGATTCCAAGGTGCGGAAAGCGGTGGTTCCCAAAGGCACTACCGGCCCGTCGTGATTGGCCAATTGCATCAACGTTTCTCCTGAAACAGCAAAATATTCGCTGTGCATTTTGTGCTCCAGCATGTTCTCGGCCGTTACCGGTTTAAAGGTCCCTGCCCCCACGTGCAAGGTTACATTGCAGCGCCCAATTCCTTGCGCTTCCAATGCCGTCAATACCCGCTCTGTAAAATGCAGGGAGGCGGTAGGTGCTGCCACGCTTCCCCTTTGTTTGGCAAAAATGGTTTGGTAGTTTTCTTTGTCTTCGGGCTGTGCGTCCCGATTTAGGTAGGGAGGCAGGGGAACCCTGCCGGCCCGTTCCAGGATATCGGCCATTTGCATGTGCATGGCTTCTTTCCATTCAACGCGCACGGTATTTTCCTCCCTATTCTCCCAGGCAATTTTCACTTCCGGCAATTCGGTAACACAAATGGATTCTCCCTCCTTCCATCGTTTTTTGTTGCCCACCATGGCTTCCCAAACCACAGCCTTTGTTTCCGACAGCGCCTCTTCCATGGTTTTGCCTTGAGGTTTTAATAAAAACACCTCAATGCCTGCCCCGCTTTCCCGCTGAGCCAGCAAACGTGCAGCTACCACTTTTGATTCGTTGCTTACCAACAAGGCGTTGCTGGGCAATTCATTGGGGAGGCCTAAAAATTGGCTATCGCTGATGAGGCCATTTCGGTACACCAACAGTCGGGAGGCGTCGCGGGGCTGAACCGGAAATTTAGCGATTTGTTCCTCCGGCAAGGGATAAAAAAAGTCAGATGTAAACATGATGACCGCAAAATTACGGAAGCTTTCCTACTTTGCAGGCATGAAAACCTTGTCTGAGCTCTACGCCGCCTTTTTGTCGGGCAATGGAATCAGCATCGACACGCGGAAAATAATACCCGGCGGTCTGTTTTTTTCCCTAAAAGGGTCGAATTTCGATGGGAATGATTTTGCCGAAGCGGCATTGGCCCAAGGCGCTAGCTTGGCGGTGGTGGACCGGCCGGCGCTGGAACACCTTCCGGGGATGTGGTTGGTAAACGACGCATTGAACACCCTGCAAGAATTGGCTGTGCTGCACCGCAGAACCCTAAACACTACCCTAATATGCATTGCGGGTTCCAATGGAAAAACAACGACCAAAGAATTGACCTATGCCTGTTTGTCGGCAGCGGCTCCCACCTTGGCTACTCCCGGTAATTTTAACAACCACATTGGCCTTCCTTTAACCCTACTGATGCTGAAGCCGGAACACCGCTGGGGCATCATCGAAATTGGAGCAAACCATGCCGGCGAAACGGCGTTTCTAGCTCAATTGGCCCAACCCAATGCCGGATTGATTACCAACAACGGCAAAGACCATTTGGAAGGATTTGGGAGTGTAGAAGGAGTTCGGGCCGCGAATGCCGAACTCTTTGAATACCTACGTCAATCTGAAGGCACCGCATTGGTTCCCGATTTCCAGTCCGATGTGTTGGAAGACAGCCAAAACTTAACCCGAATTGTTTACGGCTGGAACACCGATTCAACCTGGCATGGAGTTCCCGTAAAATCGGGACATTTGGCGGGTTTGCGCATGTCCGATTGGGACCTTCCTGTTTGGTCGCAATTGGCAGGAGCTTTCAATAGTGAAAACATGATGCATGCCTTGGCGGTAGCTCGCTGGTGTGGGGTTCCCGATGAAATAAGCAAAAAGGCCCTGGCTGAATATGTTCCCCAGCTGATGCGCAGCCAATATATCCGAGGAACGCACCTGAACATCTTGCTGGACGCCTACAACGCCAACCCCAGCAGCATGGAGGCGGCATTGCGGAGCTTTGTCGCCGAAGCCTCGCGCCCCTTTGGGTTCATCTTGGGCGACATGCTGGAAATGGGCGAAGCGGCATCGGAAGAGCATAAAAACATATTGAGCCTAGCCGCGTCGTTCAAGCCCGACTTTATGTGGTGCATCGGACCCGAATTCGAACGACAAAAAGAGTGGGGACCAGCATGTACAAAGTATTTTATAAATACCGAAGCCGCTAAGGCGCATGCCACAGCTGGACATGAGCTAAGGGGCGAGGTGTTGATTAAAGGTAGTCGGGGGTTTAAACTAGAAGGATTACAAACGGTTTTTTCGTGAAAGGATTCATAACCTTTGCCCACCAATTCTCATTAAGAATGAAGCGATTTTCGCCCCCGCTGCTGCTTCCTGCCATTAGCCTTATTTCTTTCTTGGTATTTCTAGCTATGAGGATTCTGCTTGTTTTTTCAACAGAGGCAGATCTGGGAGGAATTGAGAACAATGTGATTTATAGCATTTGTAAAGTTTTAGAAGGGGGAGCACTGTATGAGAATCCTGAAAACGGAAATTTCAATATTTCTCAATACTCCCCTTTGTATTATTATTTGGTGACGGGGCTGTGTCAGATATTTAGGTTGGAGCCCATTGAAAACCTATATGAAATTTACATCGTTGCTCGATTTTTGAGTTTGTTCTTTAATCTTCTAAGCCTTGTTGTTGTGTTCATTATTTTGCGAGGTATTTATAAGATATCTTGGCCATTTTTGATGCCCGCCTTGGCCTTCTCTTTTTTGCAGTTCAGTCGAATTCATTTTTCGGCACGCCCAGACGCCTTGGCCTCCTTTTTATTTTTGCTAACCGTCTTTTTTATTTTGAAAAGTTTAGCCTTAGACCAAAAAAACAGCAGGAAAATTACAACCCTAATTCTAGCCACGTTTGTTATAAGCATCGGTGTTTTCACGAAACAATCGGGAGTTCAACTGCTTTTTATCCCACTTTTTTATTTTTTCATCGGCGAAAAAAAATTATTTTACATTTCTTCCGTTGGAATAGTTTTCTTTTCCCTGACTATGTTTGGCTGGTTTTATTTGATTTATGGGGAAGCCTTCACGCAGAATACTGTTGGAGGGCTTAACAACGGGGTTTCATTGGCACAAGGTTTCGACGTGTTCAGCCATTATTCTTCTTTGTTTCAAATGGTAATTCTGGTTGCCGCCGCCCTCATCTTGTTGAAAAAATCAAGCGCAGTGGATAGGAGCAGGCAATTCCTTCGATTGCTTTTGGTCATTACGTTTCTATTTGCTGTGATTTCAAGTATTAAATTAGGCTCTTGGATAAACTATTACAATGAATTCACCCTTGCGGCCGTTCTATTCATCACGATAGAATTAAATCAACTTTTTGCTGAAAATTTGACCAAATCATTTTCTGAAAACATCTCGGCTCTTTTTATCAAAATTTGTTTGGTGTTCATGCTCCCCAATTTGGTAATAACCCGGTATTTTCATGAGAATTCGAATCAATTTTTGTTTGATACAGTTGTTTATGAAAAGCGGAGGCGTTTAGCCCATTCTTTGAAAGAAGAATTAAATGTGAATCACTATTTTGTCTCTTTTGATCCTTACCTTAATGCCATGTTACCATTAAATGCAGCCATTCCAAATAAAGATTTGCTGCCCCCCGTATCAAAATTTGATTATTCGAGGTTTTCTCAATTAGCTGCTCTTGGCAAAGTTAAGTTTTGGGTGTTTCCTGCTCAGAATAAAACAACGGCATTTTTAGGTGTCAATCTCCAAGAATATACACAAGAGGTAGTCGAAGATGGTTTACTTGTGCTTCGACCTTAAAAAAATCGATATCATCTCTTATAGGTTTACATAGCATATTGTACTTTAGTCTTCAAATCCACCCCTATGAACCTGCGCCCAACGCTGCTCTTTTTGTTTCTTTCCTGCTCCCTACTCGCCCAACAAGTTGGCATCAACACCCAACAACCCGATGCCTCGGCCTTATTCGACATTTCAGGAACCGCGGGCGGGCTGCTCATTCCGCGCATGAGCACCACCCAGCGAAACTCCATCCAAAATCCGGCAGAGGGACTTTTGATTCTCAACACCAGCACCTCTTGCCTTGAAATTCACTATGCCGCCAACGGCTGGCAAGCCATCGCCTGCAATTGCACGGTAGCGCCGCTCAGCTCTGCATCCATTTCCGGATATGCCGATGTGTGCCCGTCTCAAGCCAATATAACCTATGTGGCGGCACCCAGTTCGGGCGCGACCACCTACACCTGGCAGCTGCCCAGCGGCTGGAGCATTGTGAGCGGACAAGGAAACGACACTTTGGTGGCTACCGCCGGAGCCACCGGGGGCACCATTTCGGTGGTCGCCTCAAACCCTTGCGGGACCTCTTCGCCAACCCTACTGCCCGTCACCGTACGTACGCCAAACGCCGGTTTCACCAATGCTCCGGCCACCGTTTCAGTAAGTTCCAACATTCAATTTACCTCAAATACCGCCAACGCTTCGGCCTATGCTTGGAACTTTCAGAACGGAACTCCCGGAACATCGACCGCCTACAACCCCACCGTTTCTTGGAGCCAAACCGGAAATGCCACGGTTTTTCATCGGGTAACCCTGAATCCCCAATGCAAAGACTCCAGCAGCACAACCGTTAATGTGATCAACTGTCCGAGCGGTTCGCAAACCTTTAATTATACGGGCGCCGTACAAACCTTTACCGTTCCCGCTTGTGTAAATTCGGTCAACATAACCTGCAATGGAGCCGCCGGCGGTGATGGACACACTCTCGGCAGCCAGCCTAAAGGTCAAGGGGGTATCGCCTCAGGGACCCTTTCCGTAAGCCCTGGACAAACCTTGCATGTGTATGTGGGTGGGCAAGGACAGCGGTCCAGCAGCTCGCCCATGC
>Ga0208787_1001441_pt1 | contig 10322 bp, 12 predicted proteins | sample Wag4_2014_7_11_FD_187362 | JGI IMG/M metagenome (GOLD analysis project Ga0208787, IMG submission 187362) | Fresh water microbial communities from Ohio, USA - Utica-2 Time Series HT 2014_7_11 (SPAdes) (version 2) | ecosystem: Environmental > Aquatic > Freshwater > Water tank | place: USA: Ohio... | reverse complement strand
AACTGCAGCATGTGTTGCAAGACGGCCCAAGACCACATCTTGTGCATCGATGATGTGCCAGTTACGGACCGCATCACCGGCTTTTGGACTGTATGTACGCACGCTTTTGCCTACCTTCTTTTTAGTGTTTTCTGACGGTGCCTTCTCAAGCACAGAGGAGTAAGGGTACCCGCGTCAGGCTCAGGGGTCAAAATCGCCCTTTAATCCACGCTTGGATACTCCACCTGGCGAAGGGTGAGTCCGCAGGCTGGAAAGACCAAACTATCTGAGATCCGAACCTTGTTGGCTAGGGTCTGCTCGATCCATTCTGGACCAAATCGTCCATCAGCGACGCATACAACCGCACCAACCAAGTTGCGAACCATTGAATAACAGAATGAATCGGCAACGACATCACCAATGAGAAAACCGGCAGAGTCTCTGCTCCATTCAAAACGTTGAAGGTTGCGAACAGTTGTGGAGCCTTCACGGAATTTGCAGTACGCCGCAAAGTCATGGCTGCCCAGCATTAACGCACTTGCCTGATTCATGAGATCAACATCTAGTACGCGGTACCACGAGGCCACATCTAAGCGATCCAGCGGCGAGATGGTTTGATTGCCATCCAGAATCTTGTAGGTGTAGTGACGTCGTAGCGCAGAAAAACGTGCATTGAATGGGCCATTAACAACCGCAACCTTCATAACCCGAACATCGGTATCTAACATGCGATTTAACTTGTAACTCAAATCATCTAAATTCAAGGTGTCGGGTACATCAACATGAATGACCTGACCTGTGGCATGTACGCCCGCATCTGTACGCCCCGCAACAATAGTTTCAATCCTTGATTGAGTTGCAGTTGTTAACGCCTTCTCAACCTCTTCCTGCACCGTTCTGCGATCTGGTTGTTTTCCCCATCCAGAAAAGTTTGTTCCATCGTATGCAAGATCAATCCGTAAACGAAGAAACCCACTCTCAGGGTAGAGAGTGGGTTCCGTCATGAGAATAATTTCTAAGGATTAAAGACTTAGTTAGCTTTCTCTGTTACTAATTCAATTACTGCCATAGGTGCGTTGTCACCCTTGCGAGGACCGACCTTAGTGATACGTGTGTAGCCACCTTCGCGTGTTGCGAAGTTTGGACCGATTTCAGTGAACAGAGTGTGTACAACACTCTTGTTCTGAATCTGTGCCATTACCTGACGACGTGCAGCTAGATCACCCTTCTTAGCGAAAGTAATTAACTTTTCCGCTAACGGACGTAGGCGCTTAGCCTTTGCCTCTGTTGTTGTGATCTTGCCGTGCTCGAACAACTGCTCTGCGAGTGTGCGTAGAAGTAGTCGCTCATGTGATGGGCCTGAACCCAGACGAGGACCTTTACTTGGTGTTGGCATTTCTTATCTCCTAGGCCTGCTCTGCATCGACGAAATCATCGTCGACTGATGCGTTGTAGTTCTGATGTTGGGTTGGATCGAAACCAACTGGGCTGTCCTTAAGAGACATTCCCATTGAGACAAGCTTTGCCTTGACCTCATCAATTGATTTTGAACCAAAGTTACGGATATCTAGCAAGTCAGCCTCTGAACGGTTAACCAGCTCGCCAACTGTGTGAATGCCTTCGCGCTTCAAGCAGTTGTATGAACGAACTGTTAGATCTAGATCTTCGATTGGAAGAGCAAGATCTGCAGCAAGTGCTGCATCCATTACAGATGGCCCCATCTCGATGCCTTCAGCATCAAGATTGAGTTCACGTGCAAGACCGAATAGCTCAACCAATGTACGACCAGCTGATGCAACTGCATCGCGTGGCTTCATTGATGGCTTTGTTTCTACATCTACAACAAGGCGATCGAAGTCTGTGCGCTGTTCAACGCGAGTTGCTTCTACCTTGTATGTAACCTTCAAAACTGGTGAATAGATTGAGTCAACAGGGATGCGACCGATTTCTGCGCCAGCCTGCTTGTTTTGTACCGCTGTAACGTATCCACGGCCACGCTCAACTGTAAGTTCAATCTCAAGATTGCCCTTGCCGTTAAGTGTTGCAATGTGAAGCTCAGGGTTGTGAACTTCTACGCCAGCTGGAACCGCGATATCTGCACCAGTAACTGCACCGGCACCTGACTTGCGGATGTAAACAACTGCTGGCTCATCGTTATCTGATGAAAGCACCAAGTTCTTGATGTTCAAAACGATATCGGTGAGATCTTCCTTGACTCCTTCAAGAGTGGTGAACTCGTGAAGTGCACCTGCAACGCGAATGCTTGTAACTGCTGCACCTGGAATAGATGAAAGCAATGTACGACGCATGCTGTTGCCAAGTGTGTAACCAAAGCCTGGCTCTAGCGGCTCAATGATGAACCGTGAGCGATGCTCAGAAACTACTTCTTCGCTGAGAGTTGGACGTTGTGCAATTAGCACTGCTGCTCCTCTTCATTCGGGGAAATCCACTATTTGATTTCCGCTCTTTCCCCTGATCCTTCAATCAGGGGCCCTACTAAGTACTGCCCGCATGTCTTGTGCTTTCGCACAAGACTTTCAAAAATTACTTGGAATAAAGTTCAACGATTAGCTGCTCTTGAACCTGTGTGTCGATGACTGCACGAGCAGGTACTGAGTGAATGATGATTCGCATCTGTGAACCAACAACCTCCATCCATGCTGGAACTGCCTTCTCGCCAAGCTCTGCGCTAGCAACGATGAATGGTGTTAGATCCAATGACTTTGGAAGAACATCGATGATGTCCATTGCAGAGACACGGAATGAAGGAATGTTTACCTTCTTACCATTTACCAAGAAGTGACCGTGACGAACTAGCTGACGTGCCATGTCGCGGCTCTTTGCAAAGCCTGCACGGAACACAACGTTGTCGAGACGTGTCTCAAGAATGACAAGAAGGTTTTCACCAGTCTTACCCTGCTTGCGGTTAGCCTCTTCGTAGTAACCACGGAACTGCTTTTCTAGAACACCATAAATACGTGCGCACTTTTGCTTTTCGCGCATCTGCAATAGGTACTCAGATTCCTTTGAACGGCCACGGCCGTGCTGTCCTGGTGGATAAGGACGTGATTCGATAGGACACTTTGGTCCATCGCACTTTGAGCCCTTAAGGAAGAGCTTTACTTTTTCGCGACGGCAACGCTTGCAGTCTGCTCCGGTATAACGAGCCATTTATTCTCTTCCTTCCTTAAACTCGACGTGGTTTCGGTGGGCGGCAGCCATTGTGTGGAGCTGGAGTTACATCAGAGATGGCTCCAACTTCTAGGCCTGCTGCTTGCAATGAACGGATTGCAGTTTCGCGACCAGATCCTGGTCCCTTAACAAATACATCAACCTTCTTTAAGCCATGCTCCTGTGCGCGACGAGCTGCTGCTTCTGCTGCAAGCTGTGCTGCGAATGGAGTCGACTTACGTGAGCCCTTGTAACCAACCTGGCCTGATGAAGACCAAGAGATAACAGCACCCGTTGGGTCTGTAATAGAAATAATTGTGTTGTTGAAAGTGCTCTTGATGAACGCCTTACCAACTGCAATGTTCTTCTTCTCTTTCTTACGAAGCTTAACTTTGCCCTTTGCTGGAGCAGCAGTCTTTGATTTAGGAGCGGCCATTACTTAGTCACCTTCTTCTTACCTGCAATTGCCTTACGAGGTCCCTTACGTGTACGCGCATTTGTATGTGTGCGCTGACCACGAACAGGTAGCCCCTTGCGGTGACGAATACCTTGGTAGCTCTGGATTTCAACCTTGCGACGAATGTCGCCGGAAATTTCACGACGAAGGTCACCTTCGATTTTGAAGTTTGCTTCGATGTATTCGCGAAGCTTTGCTAGATCTGCTTCTTGCAGATCCTTAACGCGAATGTCTGGACTAATGCCAGTTGCAGCTAATGTTTTTTGTGAACGGGTAAGACCCATTCCAAAAATGTAAGTGAGTGCGATTTCCAAACGCTTTTCGCGTGGAAGATCGACACCGACGAGACGTGCCATGTATCTACCTATCTATATCTGGAGGTCCTCCGCATTACTGTTCTCTGGCCTACCAGTCCAAAGGTCTTCGGTAATTTCTTACTGAAGTCGTAATACGAGTTATTTATTAAGTTGTACTGCTTAGCCTTGACGTTGCTTGTGACGCAGGTTTTCGCAAATGACCATGACGCGACCCTTGCGGCGAATGACTTTGCACTTATCGCAAATCTTCTTAACGCTTGGATTAACCTTCATGTCTATTGCTCCCCTTGTTACTTGTAACGATAAATAATTCGACCCTTTGTTAGGTCGTACGGACTCATTTCAACGATCACACGATCGGCAGGAAGAATACGAATGTAGTTCTTTCGCATTTTGCCGCTAATGTGAGCGAGGACTTTATGTCCGTTAGTTAGCTCCACACGAAACATCGCGTTAGGTAAAGCTTCAGCAACGGTGCCTTCCATCTCGATGGCGCCATCTTTTTTAGCCAAGCTGTACCTACATTTCTGTTTAAGCGTGAAACAAGCGAACTCGTAGTTTAGGGCTCAGGCTCAAATAAGGGAAATCCGCCTAATGAACTACAAGGCTGTAATTCAGCCCACAGATCAGTTGCGTTTTACGCTGAAAATCGAGCTCCCCAGCAAGACCGCCAAGCCGATAAAGACCGCCCCTGCCCCAGATGCTGCAGCCAAGGCGCCGGCACTTGCTGGCACTAGAAATTGGCCAAATCGATTGCCCATCAATCGGGCAGAAACTGCAAGTGCGCGTTCACTACTCTCTGTTTTTTGCGAAACCAATGACATTGTTAATGGTTGTCCTACACCAAGAGAAAAACCAGCAATGAAGACAACTACACCTAAAGTGATTGGCGTATGTGTAAATGCCATCGCTGCGCAACAAACTGTTGAAATTATCGTGCTCCACCACAGTAATTGGAAGGTAGAAAAACGCTGACTTAAGCGCCCCAAAAAGAAACGGGAAAGCATGGTTGTACCTGCGCGAATTGCTAAAATTGCACCGATTGCATATGGCGAGAAATTGTTTTCTGTTCCAAATAGTGGCAAGAAAACAACCAAAACATCGGCTGCAGAGGAAATCGCTAGCGAAATATAGATAGCGGCCATAATTCCAGGACGCTTTACTAAATTAAAAGCTGCTTTGAAAGTTCCTTCGCTATTTTCTTTACCCTCAACGGTTGGTCTTTCATTACGCCACTTAATGACCGGCACTAAAGCAACTATTGTTAGAACAACACCAAGCAAGAAGGCGTTGGATGTTGACTCAGGAAGTGTTCCATTTGATCCAGCAACGATTGTTGCAATGATCGGCCCCAACATGTGGCCAACAGATGCGCTAAATGTGTAAAAGCCAAAATATCTGTCATAACTCCTTCGCGGCGCACGTAATGCAACCATCGACTGCCCACCAACCATGCAGGCCAAATGTGCCAGACCGGCGGCAGCTGTTGCCATGCCTAGGGTTACAAGATTGTTTGCAAAAATTAAAGCACCAGATGTCACCATCATCGCCAGAGTTCCGTAGATGATGAACTTAGCTTCACCTAACTTGCCGACCCATGAACCAAATTGCAGTGCTAGCAAAACTGGGAACAATGCATACAGAGCAGCGATTAATCCGATTTGTGCGCTGTTGCCATCCAGTTCAATCGCACGGTACGTGATCATCGGGCGAAGAACGTAAATTGTTGCTTGGGTTAGCGTCGATGAAACCAAGAGCGGTTTGGCCCACGGAAGTAACTTTTCTGCAGCCATTTACTTCTTAATTGCAAAGGTCTTTTTGAAGTTCCAAATAAGGGGTCCGATGATCACAAGAATTAAGATTGCATAGATTATTTTAGGAAATCCGCCTGCGATCAGAATGGAGTAATCACCTTGGCTAATTTGAAGAGCTCTTTTGAATTGTGTCTCTGCAAGTGGCCCAAGAATTAGTCCAATGATTAGAGGGGTTACAGGAACTCCAAATCGTCTGAATAAGTATCCGAGGATTCCGATTGCAAGGGCAACCTGTAGATCAAAGGTTGAATTGTTCAGCGCATAGGCGCCAAGAAGAGCGAAGGTTGTAATGCCCGCATATAAATATTGGTTAGGAATCTTCAACAAAAGCACCCAAAAGCGAATTAGAGGTAGATTCATAACCAGAAGCAAAGCGTTACCAATAAATAACGAGGCGATTAATCCCCAGACAACGACAGGGTTGGTCATAAACAACATTGGTCCTGGCTGTATATCAAAGGATTGAAAGGCGACTAAAACAACAGCAGCTGTGGCTGATGTTGGCAAACCAAGTGCAAGAAGTGGAACTAACGCACCTGCTGCATTTGCATTGTTGGCAGCTTCTGGGCCAGCAACACCTTCGATAGCGCCCTTACCAAACTCTTCTTTGTTCTTGGATAATCCCTTTTCGACACCGTATGACAAAAATGTAGGTACCTCAGAACCACCAGCAGGAATTACCCCTAATGGAAAACCGATTGCGGTTCCTCGAAGCCATGGTTTCCATGAACGCTTGAAATCTTGCTTAGTCATCCACGCCTTACCCTTTAGCGGAATCACTTGAATTCTTTCATTTTTAAATCTACTTGCGATGTATAGAGCTTCTCCAAGTGCAAAAATCGCCACGATTACAGTAACTGTTTCAATTCCATCAATAGCATTCATATTTCCAAATGTTAAGCGGAGCGCTCCAGATTGCAGATCGGCTCCCACTAAACCAATCACTAGTCCTACGCCTAAAGCTGCTAAGCCGCGAATTCGCGAAGAACCCAATAAGGTTCCAACCGTCGCAAATGCCAAAATTATGAGGGCTAAGTAACCCGCGGGCTGAATGGTGAGAGCGAAATCAGCCAATGCTGGTGCACCAAAAGCCAGTGCAAGGGTTGCAATAGTTCCAGCTACAAAAGAGCCAATAGCAGCGGTCGCAAGGGCAGCTCCTGCTCGCCCAGCTTTTGCCATCTTGTTACCTTCGAGAGCAGTGATTACAGAACCACTCTCACCTGGGGTGTTCAACAAAATTGAGGTTGTTGATCCGCCATACATCGCCCCATAATAAATTGAGGCAAACATGATCAATGCGGAAGTGGGTTCAATTGAGAGCGTAACTGGAAGTAATAATCCAATAGCTAAGGCAGGACCAATGCCCGGTAGTACTCCAACAAGAGTTCCTAGGAAAGTTCCAAGGAGACCAAAGAGGATATTTGTAACTGTGAAGGCTGTCCCAAAGCCATCCATCAACATATTAAATGAGTTACCCATAATTATTTTCCTGTAACTCCATCAAATATGCCTGTTGGGAGATTTATATTTAGTCCAATTGAAAAAGTCAGATATACAAGAATGGCAAAAATCAATGAAATGAAGAAATCCTTTAATAGCTTTCGTGAACCAAAAGCAAAACTCACACCCCAAAATGAAATTGTCGCAGCGATTACATAACCTGCCTTTTCCAATAAAACTACATGGATTGCAATTGCCGCGGCAAACAAAGCCATAGTTCTAAAATCCGCTGGTTGAAACTCCTCGCCCCGTGAGGTGCCTTCCGGAGTGCCGTACTTGCCCCGCAAAACTTGGGAGATTAAGCCAACGCCTACTAATGTTAAAAATCCGGCAACCAAGTATGGAAAAGTTTGCGGGCTAATAATTGAGCCACCTTGAGGAACATCCATACGGGATGTATCCCAGGCAACAAAAACCCCAAGCAGGGTAAGGAAGCTAGCGAATACCAGCTCCCCCTTACCCTGCTTGGAGGGTTTTTGAAGAATCAATTAGATACCAAGTGCCTTAATTACCTTGGTAATTTCAGGGATGTGCTTCTCAAGGAATGACTTGAACGCCAATCCTGATGAGAAATCATTGTCCCAGTTGTTCTTCTTGACCTCTTCAAGCCAAGAAGGACTTACGCGCAAAATATCCATTGCCTTAACCATATTGAGGTAATCAGCCTTTGAGATATCTGCTGGTGCCATCACTCCACGCCAGTTTCCGTAGACCAAGTCATACCCCTGTGCGGTGAAAGTCTTAGCTTTGAAACCTGCTAGTGGCTTAGCTGAAGAGACTCCAAGTACGCGCAGCTTTCCGCTTGTGACGTAAGGCTTAATTTCAGATACACCAGTTACTACAACTTGGGTTGCATTACTGAGAACTGAAGTGATCGCATCTAGACCTGAATAAACAACGTAATTGAGCTTTGTTGGATCAATGTTTTCAGAATCTGCTAGCAGACCAATTACTTGGTGATCGATTCCACCCTTGCTGCCACCAGCAATAGCTACGCTGTTTGGCTTTGCTTTCAAATCATCCATGAACTGCTTCAATGTACGGTACTTAGATGAAGCAGGAACGGCGATTGCATCATATTCACGCATTACCTTAGCGATTGGAGTTGAATCCAAAAGTGTGAGGTTTGATTTATTGGAAGGAATTCCACCAGTTAATGCGACTCCTACGATTAGTGCAGACTCAGGCTTTGCCTTGATCTCCTGGAATGCGGCAAGACCGACAGTTCCACCTGCACCTGGCTTGTAAGTTGTTGAGTAATCTCCCAACAATCCTTCAGCCTTGAGTGAATCACTGATTGCGCTACTTGTTAAAGAGTAACCTCCAGGACCAGCAGGAACGGTCCAGTTAATGTTTTTTAGTGGCTTAACATCCTTGTACCACCACATTGTTTCGCCCTTAAATGATCCTGTTGGAACAACCATGCAAGTGAGGTCGGTGCCATCTACTCCACGGCCCTTAGAAACTTTGCCAATCTTTGCTGCAGCAGCTGTGCACTCTGCACCAACTACCGCTTTGTTGACAGGCTTAACAGCAGCCTGCGCTGGAAGAGTTGTGCTTGTGACAACAGCAACTGCAGTTGCTGCAACAGCCAAGCGAATTAAAGAGTTTTTTCTCATCGATGAGTTCTCCATAGTTAATGACCCCCGAGGGTGAGGGATGGAGAGAAAATACAGGTTTAAAGGCTGAGATGTAAGGGGTTTACGTCTCAAAAAGGTAACGAATTCCTTGTAATTACAGTTGATTTGAGAGTTCAATACCTAAGCGGCCAAGTGCTTCCGCGCCACCATCAAATGCGGTTAAAACAAATGGTTTGCCATCAGGCAGGATCGCATAAGTATGTTCAAAGTGTGACCCACGCGACTTATCTGCTGAGACAACGGTCCAATCATCGCTTAGAACCTTAGTGCGCGATGAGCCGCGAGTAATCATTGGTTCAATCGCTAAAACAAAGCCAGGAATTATTTCGGGACCATTACCCGCTTTCCCAAAGTTAAGTATATGTGGTTCCTGATGCATCTCTGTTCCGATGCCATGTCCACCGTACTCTTGCAAAATTCCATACTTACCTTGCGAGATTGTGTACTGCTCAATTGCATATCCAATATCGGAAAGTCTTGCACCATTCTTTCCAGCTGCGATTCCGCGCCACATCGACTCTTCACAGACATCCATCATCTTTTGATCCTCTGGATCAATTGTGCCGATACCGATTGAAAAAGCTGCATCACCATGCCAGCCATCAACAATGGCACCGCAATCAACTGAGACAACATCACCATCATTGATTATGCGATCACCAGGAATACCATGAACAATTTCATCATTGATTGAAACACAGATTGTTGCTGGGAAACCGTGATAACCCTTGAAGTTTGAGGTTGCGCCATTGCGCTTGATAACCGCTTCAGCAATTGTGTCTAATGCATTTGTTGTCATCCCAGGCTTGATTGCATCGCGAATTGCCTTGTGAATCTCTGCAACAACTAAACCTGCACGACGCATTGTCTTTAGTTGATCAAGGGTTTTTACCTGAATAGCCATGAGTGAAAACTTACTGTGCTACGCGGCTTAGGGCTGAGATTGCGCTAGCGGTAATGTCTTCAACATTTCCTGCGGCGCTAACAGAGATAAGTAATCCCTCGTTGCGATAGAAAGAGATAATTGGAGCGGTCTGCTCTGCATAGACCTCAAGGCGTCGTGTAATAACCTCAGCCTTGTCATCCTCGCGCTGATAAACCTCGCCACCACATGTTGGGCACTTATCTACGCCAACTGATGGAGCGCCACAATCGCGGCAGGTGCGACGTGATGAAAGTCGAGCGATGATTTCCTCATCTGCTAGTGAAAACTCTAGAACTGCATGAAGTGGAGTCTTCTTATCGGCAAGAATTGCGCGTAGAACTTCAGCTTGTGCAACGTTTCGTGGAAAGCCATCAAGCAAGAAACCATTTGCAACATCATCATGAGTTAGGCGATCTCTGACCATCTCATTGGTTACAGAATCTGGAACTAACTCTCCACGATCCATGAAACTCTTAGCTTGGTTTCCAAGATCAGTTCCAGCCTTCAAATTAGCGCGGA
>Ga0208787_1001434_pt1 | contig 10371 bp, 10 predicted proteins | sample Wag4_2014_7_11_FD_187362 | JGI IMG/M metagenome (GOLD analysis project Ga0208787, IMG submission 187362) | Fresh water microbial communities from Ohio, USA - Utica-2 Time Series HT 2014_7_11 (SPAdes) (version 2) | ecosystem: Environmental > Aquatic > Freshwater > Water tank | place: USA: Ohio... | reverse complement strand
ACAATAAATAGAATGTCATTAACACCCTGAATCATTCCAGTTGGAAAAAATGGATTTGTAGTTAGCAATCTTTCAATGGTAAAAAATAGTGCTCCCACGGCAACTAAAAATAGAATTATGCCCAGCAGGCCATGAAAAGCGTCTTCTAAAATATCGACAAAGTGTTCAGGAAGAATTGATCTTTCATTTGAATTTTTAGCTCTTGCTTTTGATTCCATTTAACACCCACTTTTGTTTAAGGTGATCTAATTTTAATCTATGATTTAGTTTTTAGCCTGTTTAAAGTTAGTTAAGCCTTGAATAATCATTTTGTGGTCTTCTACCTGAGGCAAACCACTCACTAAAGCCACGCCCACCATCCCGCTTCCTGAAACAATAATTGGAAATCCTCCCCCGTGAGCTGCATAGAGTTCATTATCTAAACCTGAATCGTCTTCAAAACTTTGATTCTTTTCCTCAAAAGAAACTCTGACATACATACTGGAGTGTTTAAATTTTTCAACGACTCGATATTTTCGGTTGATCCACCAATCGTTTTCACTTGAACTGCCTGTTAGTGCTGAATGAAAAATTATTTGCTCACCAATTCTTACTTGCACAATTACTGGTGCTTTTTGAGATAAAGCTAACTTTAGTAATTCTTGACCTAATTTGATTGCATCTTCATTTGTAAATGAAGAAAGTGCTAACTCTTCTTCTTGTTGTAATAATTCTTTAGTTGAATAATCCCCAGTTGTCATAACCTTTAGCCTAAAGTGTGCTTAAAGATTTACCTGCAGTTGCCGCTGATTTAACTATGTTTTAGCCTTAAGGCTAATTAACTCCAAGGAGAATCCTGTGATTGAAGTTCGCGCCTATGCCGCCCAAAAAGCCAAAGCTGATTTAGCACCTTGGACATTTAATAGAAGAGATCTAGGTCCAAACGATGTTTTAGTTGAAATTGTTTATTCCGGAATTTGTCATTCAGATATTCATCAAGTAAGAGAAGAGTGGGGCGAAGCAATTTTTCCTATGGTCCCAGGACATGAAATTGCTGGAATTGTGAAAGAAGTTGGAACAAGTGTTACCAAATTTAAACCAGGCATGAGAGCTGGTGTTGGAGTATTTATTGACTCTTGCAGAAAATGTGAAAACTGTTTAGCTGGAGAAAATCAATATTGTTTAGAAGGAATGACTGGAACCTATAACGGTTATGAAAGAGATGGCAAAACTGTTGCGCAAGGTGGATATGCAAGCGCTATCGTTGTTAACGAAGATTATGTTTTGCATTTGCCAGAGAATTTAGAAATGGCAGGAATTGCGCCTCTTCTTTGTGCAGGAATTACTTTGTATTCACCCCTTAAACATTGGGGTGCTGGTCCTGGTAAAAAAGTTGGCATCATTGGTTTAGGTGGCCTTGGACATATGGGCGTTAAATTTGCTCATGCTTTAGGAGCTGAAGTCACAGTCCTTTCTCATTCAGCAAATAAAGAAGCAGATGCTAAAAACATGGGTGCAGATCATTTCATTTTGACCAAAGATGAGGCTGTGTTTGAGAAATACAAAAACCATTTTGATCTTCTGATTAACTCAGTTTCTGCTCCAATGGATTTAAACAAATACGCCAATATGTTGAAACTAAATGGATCTTTAGTCATGGTTGGTTTAAGTGGCGAGCCATATCCAATTGATGCGTTCACCATGTTGAACCAAAGAAGAAGAATTGCTGGTTCCATGATTGGTGGCATGAAACAAACTCAAGAAATGCTTGATTTTGCCGGTAAACACAACATCGTTAGTGATGTGGAAATCATCAAAGCTGATGAAATCAACAAAGCTTATGATCGAGTTGTAAATAGTGATGTCAAATACCGTTTTGTGATCGATGCCAAAACAATTTGAAATCAGACCAGCACAATTAACTGATTGTGCTCAAATTCTTGATTTAATCAAAGAATTAGCACTGTATGAAAAAGAACCAGATGCAGTCGAAACAACGGTTAAAGATTTAGAAGAAGCACTTTTTGTTGGTTCTAATACTTTTAATAATCAACCTGCTTGTTATGCCGTTGTAATTGATGATCAAGACAATCCAGGACAATTATCAGGTTTTGCTCTTTATATGTTGCATTTCTCAACGTGGACCGGCAAATATGGAATTTATCTAGAAGATCTATATGTTAGAGAATCAAAACGTGGTCTTGGGATGGGCAAAGCTTTATTAGAACATTTAGCACAAATTTGTGTGAAGAAAGGTTACGCCAGATTTGAATGGTGGGTACTTGATTGGAATAAACCAGCTTGGGATTTCTACTTAGCTAAAGGTTCAATTCCGATGACTGAATGGACAATGCATCGCATGCAAGGGCAAGCTTTAAAAGATTTGGGTAAAAGTTAATTCTTTTTTTCAGCCAATACTGCTGCCAAAATTGTGGTAATCGGCACAGCTAGAACTAGTCCAATAGAACCAACTAAAGTTCTCACAATTTCCTGCGATATTGCTTCACTGCTTAAAATAAAACCAGTTGGTCTATCGGCTAAAACAATTAGTAACAAAGTTGGTAACGCTGCACCTGCGTAAGTAAAAAGAAGTGTGTAAACCGTGGAAGCAATGTGATCTCGACCAATTCTCATTCCAGATACAAATAATTCCTTAGCAGAATAATTTGGTTGAGACTCCTTTAATTCCCAAACCGAACTAGCTTGAGTAACAGTCACATCGTTTAATACACCAACTGATGCAAAAATAATTCCTGCTAGTAATAATCCATCAAGTCTTATTTGGGTAACCCCTGCTAAGAGAAAATCATCATCACTAGAAATTCCTGAAAAGTTTCCTACCCCCACTACTAAATATGAAATTAATGCAGTTAGTGCAATACCAAATAATGTTCCTAAAACTGCAACTGAAGTTCTTATTGATAAACCGTGTGCGGTGTAAAGCAGGATAAGAACTAATCCCGACGCTGCAACAACAGCTACCGATAGTGGATCTTTGCCTTCAAGTAAAGCTGGGAACATAAAGTAGAGCAGTACGACAAAAGTCAGTACTAGCCCAACAATGGCACCGATTCCTCGCCAACGTCCAATAAATATCGTCACTATCGCAAAAACTATGGATATCCAAATTAATAAATTAGATCTGTTTAGATCCATATATAAATATGTATCTTCAGTTAATTCTGCTTCAGGTATTCTTAAAAGTTGCATTTTAGTTCCAATGCTTATTTCAACTCCAGCATTAGCGTAATCAAATTCAACTAAGCCTTCAGAACCTTTTCTTTCTCCACTTGTTATCAACACACGTAACACATCACATTTTCCACCTGCTACTTGATCAGGATCGGCACCTTCTTCATATCCTTGACATTTTTGATCAGTTATTTCTAAGACATCACCTTTTACGTATTCAGATCCTGAAATGGCATCTAAACCACCGGAAATTTTTATAAAATTTCCACTTGGTTTTAAGAAGAATGCGCCCAGTAATACAGCAATTATCGAAATTACTATTGCAGTTATGGTAATTCGGGTTCTAATTGTTTTCATAATCTATTTAACTGGGGTTCGCAAAGCCCATTGAATTAAGGGTATTTGTAGAGGTAAACGTAACCATGAACCAAGGATTAAAAACCAACTTGATTCAAGATTAAATGTCACATCAATTGCATACCACCAGTTGCCAACCCAAATAACAATTAGCACTAAGGCTGTAAATTTTGGAGCCCATTTTTGCTTCGTCAATATTCCAAGAGCAGCAATTATTTCTGTCACACCACTGCCCAAAACCCATAAAGATGCGTTTCCAAGAAATGGTGGGATTAAGGCTTCGAAAACACTGGGGTTTACTAGATGAGCGAAGCCACTTAATAGAAAGATAAATACAAGTATTTTGGAACCGATTGGTAAATCTTTTAAAAATAAAATCATTTATTTTTGAATAAATACTTTGGACGTTTTTGCTGAGAAACATAAATCTGTCCTATATATTGACCAACAATTCCTAATAATAAAAGTTGGACGCCGGCGAATAAAATTACAGCAGCGATCAAAGAAGACCAGCCTTGAATTACCCACCCTTGTAACTGAGCAATCAATACATATGAGATCCAGACTAAAGACAGAACAACGGCCCAAAGGCCAATCCAAATCGCCCAGCGAAGTGGTTTTATGGAAAAGCTTAAGACACTTGATATCGCCAAAAAACCCATTTCCTTTATTCCGTATTTGGAACTTCCAAACTTTCTTTTATCAGCTTGGAAAAGAACTTCAGATTCCTTATAGCCAAGACTGGGAATCAACAGTCTAAACACTTTGTTTTCCTCCTGAAGATCTACCAATACATCTCTTACATTTTTGGTTATCAATCTAAAGTCTGCAGCATTAGTTCTAAGATTTATCCCACTTAGTTTTCTAACTAGACCGTAATAAAATTTAGCTGTTGTTCTTTTAAACAAACTGTCTTCTTTTCTTGAATCTCTAATTCCATAAACAACGTCTGAGTTAGTTTCCTTTTGTTTTTCTATGAAATGCTTTATATACTTAGGAGGGTGCTGCAGGTCTGAATCCATAGTAATTATTAATCTTCCACTACTTTTTTCAAATCCCGCCTCTAATGCTTTCATGTGGCCTGCATTGAACTGAAATTCAAAACTTTTTAGTTCATTCCACTTAATCGAGTCTATTTTTTCTTGGGTTGCGTCTGAACTTCCATCGTTAATAAAAATAACTTCATATTGAATTTGCAATTTATCTAAATCAATCTTTAACTGATTAGCAAATTCAACTATTCCAAGTTCCTCATTATAAACAGGAACTATAATCGAGAGATCAGTTTGCATTGTTTTCTCCCGAATTTGAGAAATTCCATATTTCATTACCGTTAGGTAATAATCCTACTTTCTCTGGATCGATTACTTCGTATCCGGCTTCCTTTAAGTAATTAAATAGATTCAAAGTGGTATTTGGCACAGTCGGTCCCGACCATAGAACATTTGGATTTGAAAGAAGATTATCGGTAATACTATTTTCGTCAAGTCCTAATTTTTTTGCTCTTTTTTCCCAGTGAGGTGAAAAAGTATCCCAATTTCCTACCATAAAGACGTTTGGATTTAGATCCTTCTTTACCGCAATATAAGGATTTAAATTTTGCGAATACTCCTGATTTCCGTGAATAAAAACGATCTTATTACTTAAATCATTAACCAATGCTGATCTATACTTTTCAGAATCAATTATTTTCTTTTCATTAATATTATTCAATTTAAAGAAAAATGTGGAAAAAATTAACACTAGGAGTAGATTTATACTCATTACAAATCTTTTATTCACAGTTGGATTTATTGAATAAGAAAGTGACAAAATAAAGATTACTATAAACGGAATGGTTACTCTGGAAACATTGTGAAGAAATAGTCCACTCAAAAGATGGATCGACCCAAAATTAAGAATGCTGATAATGAGAACTATGGGTTGCCGAATTCTTCGCAAAGAAAGCAAAAGTAAAACTCCTACAATCAAAAGTGCATAAATAAACACCGTTGTTGAGTTTATATATTCTTTAACAATAATTTGAATTTTTTGGCTGTTAACTACTGGCCGGTTGTTTAACTTTTGCGTTGATTTTATACCTGAATCTATCCAATTATTATTAAATGTTTTCTGATCAAAATAAGCTAGATCAACAAATAGATTGTACTGGCTTGGTGTCCATCCAGATTCTCCAATTACTTTAGCTGCAGCTTCCATTCTCGGTCTTCCAGCAAACATTTGTACCTTCTTTGCCCAAATTCTATAGTCCATAATTTCTATACTTTCATTTTTTTCTAAAAAGTAATTTGTAATAAATGTTATTAAAACTACAATTATCAAAGCTACTAATTTCAATACATTAGTCCTATTCAACTTAAATTGTTTTAATAGAAAAGGAATTACTATTAATGTTGCTCCTATAAAACTTTCAGGCCTTATTATAATCGAAATAAAAATTAAGATGAAACCATAAGTAATATTCCTTTTAACTTCTTTAGTTAGCGACTCAACAATTGAAATCCACCCAGCAACACCAGCGATAATTGCAGTAGCGGTGTAAGTAATACCAAGAAAGCTCCATGCTAAAAATGAGATCAGTACTAGATAATTTAAGTATTTAATTCCTTGTTGCAAGGATTCAGAGTTTTTAACAATTTTTGTTAATCTAAGAATTGATAAAAAAGTAATAAGAAGTAGCGTAAGCGGATACCAAGAAATTGCATTACTTAGTTCGTAACAAAAACTCATAAGATTTGAAAAAATTGGAGTAATAAAAATTGATTCATTTTCTTGATTTCCTGTATACGAACCATTAAGCCATGAATTTAAAATATAATCGTCAGTAGTTCCATAAATTGGTTTAAAAAATGCGGACAGAAAAATGATTGAACCGAACAAAATAATGTAGATTGCATCAATTTTTGCCTTAGCATTCAGCATGTGTTGAATTATGTCACGATTTAGCATCTGTCGACCTTAAGCAGTTTTGAATAACGAAAGAGGGGCCTGTCGGGATCGAACAGGCGACCCACAGATTAAAAGTACAATCGCTACTTCTCGCTATAGACCTGCGATTTCCCTCTTGAAAACGATCATTCTCTTTCTGTGAGAAATGATACGAATTTCTCTTGTTACACTATTTCTTACAGGGTCCCGAAACAAGTTTTCACAGTAAAAATTATTGAACTTCAAGTTTCGATAATTAGGTTTTGTAGGACGGTTTTATTCGGAAACAGACTATACTTAAAAACAATGAAATGGCCAAAATCTATCCTCTTTGCAATCTCATTTTTCCTTATTTCTGGACTAGCAGGCTGTGCTAACATTTTTGGCTCTGCAGATTCTGGAGCCAGCGGTCCTGGGGTACCCCCTGTTTCGCAAGAATTTTTACTTAACTGTCAAGAATTAAACTTTTCTAGCTTACCTTCAGATCCGACGACGGCACTTCCATCAGAAGTGGAGAAAAATTATCTTGCCTCGTATAACCGTTTTAGGGGGTTAGAAGTTGAAAGATTTCAATTGCCACCTGGCGCAGATCTCCCTCGAAGTTTGGTAGAGATTTGTCCCGATGTTTTCTTGTTTGTAAATAATCTTGGTAGGTCATATATATTCGATGCTGGGAATTCAAAAACCTACGGTTTTGATGAATTGTTAGTGTCAAGAGCTTTAATTGATAACCAAGAACCCATCACAGAGTTTTTTAATACTCCAGAGCGCGTTGATGATTTGGGTCTGCGAGACTTATTGATACATGATTCAAAAATAATCTTTAGTAGTGTTGAATTCAATAAGGAAGAGAACTGCATTGCAACAACGCTTTATAATGTTGAAATAGATTTTTTACAGAATACGTTCAGCAAACCTAAAAAAATATTTCAAATTGAACCATGCCTTTCTCAAATCCCAGGGCAGAGACAAGAGGGATTATTGAACCCATCAGAATCTGGTGGCAGGCTACAAAAATATTTGGATAATTCCATACTTCTAACTACTGGCCCATTTGCTTTTGGATATTCACTTATTAGTGAAGAATTTGTTTCAACGGTAACGCCATATGTTGAAAAATATATAGATTTCGAGGACTCTCTTTATGGTGCAGTGCTCAGAATTAAGAACCTAGATAATGATGCCTCAGCTGAAGTTTTTGCAAGAGGATTTAGAAATCCGCAAGGATTAACAGTAACGCCATTTGGTGAAATATGGTTGAGCGATCACGGTCCAGCCGGTGGTGATGAGCTCAATTACATTGAAGCAGATAAGCATTACGGTTGGCCGTTTCAGACATACGGACTTCCATATGACGTTGGCAATTCAGGAAAGCCTTGGGAAATTAATCAATTTTGGTCTGAAAGATATGAACTAGATTCTGAAATTTATGAAGATCCAGTTTTTTCTTGGAAACCGTCGGTAGCTCCATCTGAAGTCGTTTACTATTCCAATCCAGAAGGGGAGTTTAAAGATTTCTACGGCAAACTCTTAGTTTCTACACTGCGTGATACTTCAATACGAATAATGACAATCAAGAGCGGAAGAGTGGTAATCGATTCTCCAATTCTTGTCAACGAGCGAATAAGAGATCTGGCTGTGAGCAGTAAAGATGGAAAAATTTACGCACTCACTGACACATCACGAATATTGCAGATCTCAGCTTCAGACTTAACCCCTGTAAGTTAACATTCTTAATTGGCTGTGCAGATTTCGTATAAATAAGTTTCTAGCGAAAATGGCCCACACATGGCAAGTATTTAAAAATAGTGATTCTGAAACTTTGCTCTGATTAATAACAGGCTTTACCCCCCAGTGATCGGCGACATCTTGGATCAAATGGGATATATGAAGCAGTTTTTGTTTTATGAAATTAAATCCATGCATAAGAGTATGAAGGTAGTTTGCCAAGCGATGCCGTGCTCTGAACAGCGAAAACGCAAGTGGGCCCTGTCGGGATCGAACCGACGACCCACAGATTAAAAGTCTGTTGCTCTACCGACTGAGCTAAAGGCCCGCTGGACTAATGCTAGTCAGATTACAAATCCTGACTAGAAACGGCTTAACGTTCTAGTTTGCCTGAGATAAATAGTTCGGTGTTATCTCTTGCTTCAGAATCGTCAAATTGCACTGGAGGAGATTTCATCAGGTAACTTGATGGAGAAATTAGTGCTCCACCAATTTTTCTATCCTTGGCAATCTTGGCGCAACGAAGAGCATCAATGATGACTCCTGCTGAGTTTGGTGAATCCCACACTTCTAATTTGTATTCCAAGTTCAACGGCACATCACCAAATGCACGACCTTCAAGGCGAACATAAGCCCATTTGCGATCATCTAGCCATGAAACATAATCACTTGGACCAATGTGGACGTTACCTTTGCCCATGTCGTGATCAACTTGAGAAGTAACAGCTTGTGTTTTAGAAATCTTTTTTGATTCCAAACGATCTCTTTCCAACATGTTCATAAAGTCCATGTTGCCACCAACGTTTAATTGCATGGTTCTATCTAGTTGCACACCACGATCACCAAATAATTTTGCTAACACACGATGAGTAATTGTTGCTCCAACTTGAGATTTAATGTCATCACCAATGATTGGTACTCCTGCATCTTTAAACTTCTTTTCCCAAACAGGATCAGATGCAATAAATACCGGCAATGCATTAACGAAAGCAACTTGAGCATCGATTGCGCATTGGGCATAAAACTTAGCTGCTTGTTCTGAACCAACTGGTAAATAACAAATCAAAACATCTGCATTTGTGTCTTTCAAAACCTTAACCACATCAACTGGTGATTCAGTTGATTCTTGAATCATTTCTTTGTAATAGCGGCCAAGCCCATCGAGAGTGTGTCCTCTAGAAACCTTTATTCCTAAAGGTTTTACTTCAGCAAATTTAATTGTGTTATTTTCACTTGCCCACATGGCATCTGCTAAATCTAAACCAACTTTTTTGCCGTCAACATCAAATGCAGCCACAAATTCAATATCTTTAATGTGGTAGTCACCAAGTTGCACATGCATTAAACCTGGAACTTCTGCCTTCACATCGGCGTTTTTGTAATACTCAACACCTTGAATTAATGAATTAGCACAGTTTCCTAAACCAACTATTGCTACCTTTATTTTACTCATACTTGCTTCCTTTCACTAGAGATCATTTCGTCAATCCATTTCAATTCACTTTCAACAGAATCCAAATTGTGGTTCTGAAGTTTTATGGTGTATTGATCCATCTGTTTTTCTGTTTTTTCAATTTGTGATTCCAGAAGTGATACTCGTTCTTGTAAACGAGCACGTCGACCTTGCAAAATTTGTAATCTAACAGCTGAAGCAGTTTTGGCAAAGAAAGCAAAATAAGTTAAGAAGTTTTCATCATCCCAAGACTCAGGACCTGCTTCTTTTAAGAGAGAGGCAAATTTATCTTTTCCAGTTTTGGTTATCTTGTAAGCAATACGAGCTCTTCTGGTTAAACCAATTTCTGATTCTTGAGTGTCTTCATCAATAAAGCCAAGTGATTGCAATCTTCTTAATTCTGGATATAAAGATCCATATGAAATCGCAGAAAGTGGCCCAAGGGTCAGAGATACTCTTTTGCGTAATTCATAACCATGCATTGGTCCTTGAGACAAAAGTCCCAAAACCACTACTTCTAGAGAAGTATTTTTCTTGGCCATTTAAACGCTTTTCCCTTACTTGATATATCGAATAGATATATCAAGATAGCACCTAGCTAGTCCTTGTTACTAGATGCACTTGTGATTGGTGGGGATGGGTTTGCGTACACTTAAGTGCTCACCTAAAAATATTTTTAAGTGAAAAAGCGGCCTAACTAGATCAGGCCCCTGTCGTCCAGTGGCCTAGGACGC
>Ga0208787_1001429_pt1 | contig 10385 bp, 11 predicted proteins | sample Wag4_2014_7_11_FD_187362 | JGI IMG/M metagenome (GOLD analysis project Ga0208787, IMG submission 187362) | Fresh water microbial communities from Ohio, USA - Utica-2 Time Series HT 2014_7_11 (SPAdes) (version 2) | ecosystem: Environmental > Aquatic > Freshwater > Water tank | place: USA: Ohio... | reverse complement strand
GCCGACACCCAGCCGGGGCCACGAACTTGGATGATCGACTGCGGCAGCAGCTTCAGGCTGGGAACGCTGCACTCGAGCTGCCAGATCCAGTCGCCGCATTCCGCACCGCTTCGGACGAGGATCGCCTCGCCGCAGGGCGTGATGAGTTCTTCGGACGCCGTGCCGCGTACCACGACCTCGATTCCGACGGGCGGCTCCGGACCATCGCTCGCCGCAAGGACCAGAAATCGGAGCAGCCCTTCGACCGACGGATCATCGCCTTCAGCCGCTGGCGGCACGACGATCTGCCGCACACTCAACTGGCCGCGCGCCGACGCGCGCACTGTGAAGTCAAGCCTCGTGGAGCCGCCTTGATCGTGCGGCACTTGGACACCGATCGCGAGTCCTGCTCCGGTACCCGCACGATGCAGAACAAGCGACCAAGTCGCGTCACCGCCCGGGGCAAGGTCGCCCGCTGTTTCGAGAACCGCGCACCCACACGAAGTGCGAGCCATCGAGCCGAGCAGGGCAGCCGTCGATCGATTCCGAATCTGAATCTCCACCGCACAATCAGCATCGGCATCCACCGCCCCGAGATCGAAGTGCCCCCCTGGCGCGAGTGATTCGTCGGTGGCGGTCCAGTCGATGGAGATGCGCTCGATACTTCGAGCAAGGGCGTTCACGGCTGCAACCCGCGTCGCACCGTGCGCCGGGGCGAAGGAGTCGTGCATGGCGTTCGAAGCATCGTGGGTCGGTCCTTGCGCGTCCGACTCGCCGTCGCGAAGAGCCCGCGCAACCATGACCCAAGCCCCGGCCAGCGCGATCAACGCTGCAGCCCACCGCCACGAGAGGAGTCGGGGCGCTCGTTGACGAGTCATGAGTTCCACTCCAAGCCGACGAGGCGCGGCGCGCCTCGATCATTGGCGACGCATCGACCCCACTTCGTCTCCCGCGCCGGAACGACAGATGGCGCAATGTAAAGAAATACGACCATTATATATATAGTAATCCCCGCTCGTTCTTGTGTCAAGCAGATGCCGCAGTCCGAGCGGAGCAGGCTTCGAATGGGAAGTTGGATTCCGGCTCCCTGGTGCACTGCACAGTTTCCTGAGACACCCATCTGGGACTCGAGGGCACAATGCACGACCCCATGAAGAAGCCACGACACAAGACGCCTTCGAATCGCTCGAAGCCGCCGAGGAAACCTTGACTTCGTGGCGGAGCGATTACAGCGCAGTGCGTCCACACAGCGCCCTGGGGATGCTGACCCCAGGGAATTCACTGAACTCGGTCAGTGGAACGCAGGCCGTTGATGGCCCGAATTCCTCGCAGCTCGAGTGGCATCAAGACGGGGTGAGGACCAGGGCCGGTCGGGATTCTCATAGTGCTGGACCGGAGATCGGGCGCAGGTCAGCGAGCAGCCTCGCCACGCTCGCCACCCTCACCTCCGGCGGCGGGGGCTCCGGCCGAGGGGCCGCGGAGGCCACGACGAGCCGCTTCCCCGTGGGGGTGTTCCTGACCTCGATCCGCCGCTTCACGCTGATCATGCTGCCTCCTCGCTCTGCTCCTTGTCGTCGCAAAGGTCCTCGCCGCGGAAGACCACCTCGATGCTCAAGTCGCTGCTGTCGAACTCGACCCGGCCGATCGCAAGCCTCACCAGCTCCACTTGCTCCCGCGGCTCGAGCGTGGCCCACACCGCCTCGAAGTCGGCCAGGAGGGCAGCGAGCCTGCCGTCGGACGGACGCCCACCGCGGGCGAGCGACGCCCGCACGGCGCGCTTCACGTCGGGTCGCTTGCAGTGCCGGCGGAGCTCGTCGACCACGAGCTGCTCGATCTCCGTCGCCGGGAGCGTGGGATGCGGGCAGGTCTTGCGGCCGAGCCGCATCGCGGAGTCGCAGTGCTTGCAGCGGAGGATGCGCTTGAGCAGCGCGTTGTAGCGATTCCTGAAGTCGTTCCCGCCGAGGCGGCCGTTCTTCTGCAGGAGCGCCTGCACCGATTCGAAGGTCTCGGCGTCGATGATCGCGGGGTGCTCGCCCCTGAACCACTGCCCCTTGTGCGCGACCTCGCCGAGGTAGATGCGATTGACGAGCAGCGCGTAGAGGGTGCTCCGGCAGAATGGCGCGCCGCCGGTGATGCGGCCGTTCCGCATCAGCACCTTCTTCGTGGCGAAGCCCCGCTGGCCGACCTGGCGCGTGCACTCGATCAGCGAGCCCGTCCGAAGGTAGATCTCGTAGATCTCCCGGACATGGGCGGCCTCGGTCTGGTTCAGCACCAGCCTCGGGCTGCGGACGGTTCGGTCGACGTCGTAGCCGAGCACCGGCCTCCCGCCGGTCCACTTGCCCTTGCGCTTGTGGGCCGCGAGCTTGTCGCGGATGCGCTCGCCGATGATCTCGCGCTCGAACTGCGCGAAGGAGAGCAGGATGTTCAGCGTCAGCCTGCCCATCGAGTGGGTGGTGTTGAACTGCTGCGTGACCGACACGAAGGAGACCCCGTGCGCCTCGAAGACCTCGACGAGCTTCGAGAAGTCCATCAGCGACCGGCTGAGGCGGTCCACCTTGTAGACCACGACGCAGTCCACCTTGCCAGCCTTGATGTCGTCGAGCAGCGCCCGGAGCGCCGGTCGCTCGAGGTTGCCGCCGGAGAAGCCGCCGTCGTCGTAGCGGGTGGGAACGAGCTTCCAGCCCTCGTGCGACTGGCTCCGGATGTACGCCTCCGCGCTCTCGCGCTGGGCGTCGAGGCTGTTGAAGTCCTGGTCGAGCCCTTCCTCGGTCGACTTGCGGGTGTAGATCGCGCAGCGCACGGTCTTGCGCGCGGCGGGCTCGGGATTGCTCGAGCGCCTCGGCTTGATCACGCGGCCTCCTTCAGCAGCCGGAAGAACCGGTAGCCGTTGACGTGCGATCCCGTGACCGCCTTGGCGATGGCGGAGAGGGAGTCGTAGCGCTCCCCGCGGAACTCGAAGCCCTGCGACAGGACCGTGACCCGGAGCGTCTCGCCCTTGTAGCGGCGCACGATGGCGTGCCCCGGGCGGGGGAGGCGCTGGTCCCGCGTGGCGTCGGCGTTGGGGGCTTGGACCCCGAGCACGCGGGCGCGGGGCGGCGAGGCCCGGATGCTCGCGTCGTTGGCCAGCGCGGCGGCGAGCGCGAGGGCGTCCTCGCCCAGCCCGCCATGCACCGCGGCCTGCGCGATCCAGATGAGGCGCCGAATGAGGTACTGCCGGTTCCGCGTCTTCGAGTCATGTCCGGTCGCCTGTCGGTAGCGGCGCTTCAGGGCCGCCATGGTCAGCGATTCGAGCTGCTCGAGCTCGCTCGTGACGTCGAAGGTCTCTTCAGTCGTGTCGCCAATTGGGGTCATTCGGTCTCCTGCCGTCGGTCCTGCATGCGCGGGGTTTCCGCGTCGGGCACAGTGACGCTCGACTCGGGCTGAAGATCAAGGCATGTCGTGGGTACTTGGGCGTGGATTTCTTCACGCGCCTTCTGCCGCTTCATGTCGTTGAGCCTGCGGATGCCGCGGGCCAGGAGGTCGCCGATCGCCTGCATGCGTGCGGCGTTCGGGAGCGAGGGGTCGAGTTGGCGGTCGGGCTGCTCGGCCATGGCGAGTTCGGTGGGCGAGGTCGGAAGCGTGTGCCTCCATCCCTCTATCTCCGCAGCCGAAATCAAAGTCCTCCGCTTTCTCGCCGAGCGGATGCGGAATCTCGTTTCAACCCTCTTGGCCGTTCATGCGTTCGTGTCCGCGCGCCTCGGGAACACTGAACCAGAGACAGAAACACGCGCGAGCCCGTCCGATGCTCGGAGAGACAATCCGCCGAGGTCGCCGCGACGGTCGGCCAGGTACTCGGCGACACCTCGCCTCTGGCCCACCCCGCGAGACCTCCGCGTACGCAACCCCTTGTCGAAAAAGGCCGTACGCACGCCGCGAAACGCGAGCGCCCCGACCGGGGGGCAGGGCGTTCACTCTTAACCTGTTGGCGCGCCGGTTTCACGCGCGCCTCATTTTCTTCACGCGGCCTTCGGCCGCTGATGGGAAGTTGAACGACACGCACTTGCCCTCGCTGTCGACCATCACGGGCATAGGGGCCTCCGTGAGGTACCGACGGGGAGCCCCGACGGCCCCAGACTGCAGATTGACCAGTTTCAAAAGCTGTTGCCAAAAGCGGTTGACAGCAAGGTGGCGACTGGTCAAGGTGCCCTCGACGGTAATCCGGCAGTTGCAATCCGCGCCTCGAGGGGTCGGCAATCCCGGCGCGGAGAATGTGGGATCCTGAAACTCACTGGGGAATCACATGACGAAGATCAATTCGGTGCGACCGGCGTTTGGACTGTGGTGCGCGTTTCTGGCGGTGGCAGCTTGGCTGGGTGGCGCGGTCTCCGGGTGTCGGCGATTCGCTCGATTCTGGTTGCGCGACAATGTTCGTCGGCGCTGCGAGGGCAGTACGTGCTTCCTTCGCAACGCCTGGTTCGCGTACTTTCACGATTGCGTCGCACAACTTCCCCGAACCGCGGGAATCGCGATCAGCGTCGCGGCGATCCTTCCGTGGTGCCAGCCTCGACTCCAATCATCTGCTGCCGCTGACTGGACGATCGAGGACCTCGACGGGGATCAAGAGGCGGAGAGGCTGCTGCTTCGGCTGAGTTCATCTCACGGGGCCGCTCCGTTGGCGGAAATCTGGCTGTCGCATTCTCGAGGGCAGCAGCTGCGGATGCTGGTACTCGAGGCGGGGGAAGCGCCCGCGTTTGAATTGTGCGGAAGCATTGACGACATGGACAACGATGGAGCGTTCGACTTCATGATTACGACGGTGCGCGCGACCGAGGACGGTGGCCAGCAGGTCCGGGCAAGATTGCTTCTTGGTCCGCAGTTCACATATGCAGCACAGATCGTCGGGGGTTGGAGTGGATCGGGAGTCCAGGTCCCAACCCTGATCCAGATGCCCGGTGACATCGTGCCAACCGGAGCGGTCGACGACGCGGATTTGGAAGCCTTCCTCGCCGCCGCCACGGACCCGTACTATGACTCCAGTTGTCGCGCCGTAGCACTCGCCGCCGACTGGGACAGTAATGGAGAGTTGGACCCCGTTGATACGATTTGTATGCTGGAAAAGATTGCGGCCGGCCCTCGCGGATGCGAGATTGCGTTGAGGTTCAAGCTTGAGCAGATACTGTCAGGGCAGATTCTCGACATCGGGGCGATCCTTCGACTTGTTCTACGGCTCCTCGGCGCGGTCGACTGCGTGTGGTGCGCGGAGCACTTTGCGCAGGAAATGGACGACGCACGCGCTTGGATTCAAGAAACGAACGTGATGCTCCGGGAGTGCATTGCTTGCTTCGAGAGCGGAGATTGCTCGATCGAGCAGGAGGTTGAGTGCTGGCAGCTGTACAATCGGGTCCAGCAAGAATTGGCTGAGAGATGCAGTAGGCTCGCTCAAGGAGCTGGCCCTTGCATACGAAAGTGTGCGGGTGCGCTGGAGGTGTTCCCTTGAAGTTGTCCTCGCGCCTCACCCGCGCAAGCGCGTCGCTGGTCGTCTGGTCAGGCGCACTCTGCACCTCCTGCGGTCGCGAAGCACCGCTCGACGAGTCGGAATCGTCGGTGCGCGCTTCGCTAACGGCTTGTGGGGCACTCAGCGGTTCCCTCACTGCTCGTACCAACGAAGAGATCGCCGCGCAGCTTCTCTTGCTAGGTGCCACTCCGTCAGCATCGAGCCGCCCGTTCGCGAGATCGTGGCGGTCGGAAGCCGGTGACAGAATCGCGTGGATCTTGCAGGATGGAACCGCAGTGGACTTGTCCCCTGAGCTCGTGGCGCGGCTCCGATCGGCGCTGGCATCGCTCCAAGATCGGCGCGACATCACGTCGGGGCAGAAACTCGGGGTAGCTCGCGCGCTCGCGGCAGTAGGGAGAGGGGTGAGCGAGTGTGCATCGGCACTTCCGCCTGAGTACGTAGAAGCTGGCGTTGTCAATCCGGCGGCACTCGCGGCGAATGCGCGTCGCGCACGCATGGACGCAAGAATGGGAGGATTCCTCTTGAAGCAGCTTGCGGCGGAGTTTCTGCGTGTGCTCCCCGAAGACGACGACTGCCGCCGTGAGTTGGAAGCACTAGATCTCGCCATCGTCGCGGACCGCGCCGCGGTTGCCGAAGCGTTCCGCGAGCTTGAAGCAACGCTCGATGCTGCGCGTGAAGCTGCGGGTGATTCATCGCAGTGAGGTTGATACGACGCTCGGCGGTGCTCGCGTCGAAATGCCTAGGGGCGACGGAGATGACGATGTATCACTCGTTTGGGCCGTTCGAGGCGCTGCTATTGACTCGGGTGCGCTGAGCAGTTCCACCCTGTCTAAGAGGCTCTCGCGTGACGGGGTCGCGCCCATCGGTCCGACAACATGGACGCACGGAGACGCACCGCGTGAGCCGCGACAACGCCCAACCCGACTCATCACCCGAGACTTCTGTGTTCCGCGGCCTCCGCGCCGTCCGGATTTCGGCCGAAGCGACTCGGTTGCTTATGAGTTCGTGCAATTCGGGCGCGGGAACCGTGAACCAGAGACTTTTCGGGGCGCGAGGTCTCTCGATGCGCGGAGAGACAATCCGGCGAGACCTCCGCGAGCGTCGGCCACGCACTCGGCCACGCCACTCCGCTGGCCCACCCCGAGAGCTCTCGACGCACGCAACCTCTTGTCGCAAAACGCCGTACGCACGCCGCAAAACGCGAACGCCCCGGCCGGGAGGCCAGGGCGTTCACTCTGAACCAGCGGGCGCGTCCATTTGGCACGCGCCTCTTGAAGTAGTCCGAGCGGAACAGGCTTCGAACAGAAAGTTGGGTTTCGGCTCCCTAGGCGGACTGGATGACCCCTCGTGGGACGCTCAGAACGGCGATTTTGACCCGTAGGGCGTCTCCGGGCACACAGACGAACCGCCAGCACGCTCCCCTCGCGTAAGCGGAGGTAGAAAGTGCGCTTTCACTGATCCGGCTGGTACTTCAGACGCTCCGTGACTTGGCCCGCCGCGTCAACAACCACTGGATCATGGGGCGGATCGGCTACGGAACGCCCGCGGCGCACAGGCGCTTCCGCCTCGGGGAGGCGGCGTGAACACCGACTTCAATGTGTAGCATAAACTTGAGAAAGTACACATGATTACAGAAGAAAGTCATGGGAATCAATGAAACATACTTGACGGGAGCGCGGGGGGGAGGGTACGCTGAAGCAGCTGTTCCGTCCCGCAGCCCGTCGGACCCGCCACATGCTTTCAAAGCGTCTGCCATGACCCACATGAAAGCCGTCTTTCGCCTCTGCGTAGCTTCATGCGGCTTTGGGCTGCCTCTCGTCAGTGGGTGCGCGAGGTCGCAAGTGCTTGCGGAGGCGGCGGTGGCGGAGGGTTCCCATCCGTCAAATGCGGAGACTGGGGCTCGTCGAGCCGATCCGCCCTCGGGCTCGATGCCCACCTCGGTGCTTGTCGCCGAAATTGCCGCGCAAGTCGCAGGCAATCTTGCATCGTCGACGACATTGACCATCCATTCGTCCCAGACCGTCTCGTTCGCGAGGGAACCGCTCGACGGCGTTTCGCGGGAGGAGTGCGAACGCCGCCTTCGCGAACCTCGGCTGGCGATTGAGGCGCTTCCGCACATCCGACTCGACGTCGAGGTGGATGCAGAGATGACGCCAACATCGATGCGGGCCGCCTTTCGGAAGGTCGGTTCGCCACAGCCGGAGATGATCCTCGAGCTATCGAGAGTAAACGGCCAACCCGTGTTCCGGGAATCGCACTGGTACGCAGGGCTGAGGGGTTATCTCCGCGGCGAGCCGTACGCGATCGAGGATCCTTCGGGCGTTGAGGGCCTGCAGGTCGACCACGCACTTTGGAGCGAGATCCAGGCGCAGGGCGCGCCTGTGTGCGCGCTTGCCGAGTTCTACTGCACCTGGATCGGTAGCGAGAGCATCAGGGTGCGGAGTTTCCGAGAGATCATCGGCGAAGCGGTCGCCGTGTCGCGCGAGCGTCTGAACGGAGAGGAGGTCTATGTGCTGTCCCGGCCGTGTTACGACATTCACAACGACTCATCGCGATCAGTCCGAACCGACCGCTTCGTCGTCACCAACGGCTTCAAGCTCGTTGCTTGGAGCAGTCACTACACAAACCTTCGATTCGGCGCGCGGGTCGCCTACATGATCGTCGACCGCGTCTACTCCTATCAGAAAGGTGCATAAGTTATGAGATTGAAGTTTAGTTGACTCGTCGCTCTCAGCAGTGTGGCGATCGCGCTGGTTTCCGCGGTATCTGGTGCCGCCGCGGATGATGGGATCGACCCGCATGTCCTGTATCAGTCGCGAGCGGATTCCGTCGAGTTGCCCGAGCTTGGAGTCGTGATTTCGCATTCGGAAGGTACCGTGTCCATCGGCGGCGATTCTGCAGGAGAAGCGTCGAACTTCTTCGTGATGCAGGAAATGGACGCTCTGGGTCGGGTGCAGTTCGTTGGGTTTGCCTACCCGGGCGGGGATCAGCAGGTCGGAGAGATCAGCGGAATGCTCATGATCCTGCCCGACGGCAGTCTTCATGCTGAGTATGAAGTGTGGAGTCCGTCGGCCGAGTCTTCGGCCGGTTCCGTGACAAAGTTTGCGATTCCCGGGGCGGTGATACTGCTGAAGAAGGTCTGTCGTTGCGAAGACCCGAACACGGGCGGATGCAGTCCGGGTCCGTGCAATGACGGCGGGCCATGCTCTCAGAGCACCACAATTCCGAAGGAAAAGTGTGGTTGGTTTGATGATCACATCGTCGTTCAGCCAGCGGTTGGTGCGCAGACCTGACGCACGCAGTGCCGACCCGTCCTTTCTTGGGATCAGTGTTCCCTGGTGCGCTGTGGTTCGCTGCACAGTTTCTTGAGACACCCATCTGGGACTCAAGGGCACAATGCGCGACACGATGAAGAAGCCACGACACAAGACGCCTTCGGCGGCGAAACGAGCGCGCAGCGCGAGCGGAGCCGACGAAGGCGACCGCCACGAGAAGGGCCGTTGGTCCAGCCGCCGCAAGACCGAGGTCGTCCTGCGCATCTTCCGCGGCGAGACGCCCGGCGCGCTCGGCCGCTCGCTCGGCGTCACGTCGGGCAAGCTCGTCCAAACTTGAAGCATGGCGTCGGCCTCGCGGAGCTTGTTGATGACCTGCTCAGGGGTATGTCGTGTCTGTTTCATCGAGAGTCTCCAGGGCTCAGCCGGGGCCGGTCGGGACTCTCATAGTGCTGGACCAGCGATCGGGGGCAGGTCACAACCTAGACTCACGGGGACGCGCCGCGTGAGCCTCGATAAAGCTCACCTTGACTCATCACCCGAGACTTCCGCGTCCCGCGCCCTCCGCGCCGTCTAGATTTTTGCCGCAGCGCCTCGGTTGCTTATGAGTTCGTGCATTACTGCTGCGGGAACCGTGAACCAGAGACCTTTCTGGGCTCGTGGCCTCGCGATGCCGGATCGACCGCCAGCCCCATACCCCTCCGCGTGAGCGGAGTCATCACCCGCGGGTTCTTCGACGCTGTCGATCGTGGTTCCGATCACGCGCGGTAGCACGTGGAGTCCATCGACTGGTTCGATGCTCCGCTTACTCCTATGGCGACTTACTCGGAGAACCAGTCGATCCTGCAAAACTCAATTCAGACTCCCAGTCGCGCAATCCGGCAATCTCGGTCTGGCGGAAGCCTCGAACCCTGCCGTAATCGGATGCAACCTCGAAAGCCACTTTCACTGGTTGCTCGCCTCTGGTACGGAGATAAGCCGCCAACTCATCGGAATACTCCCCTATGTAGTGGCCTGGGAAATCCACAAACGACAAGACAACCTCCGATTGCTTCATTGAGTTTGCGGGTCCCGTCTTGATCTCCCACGTCATCATGTGTGTGCGAGTCTCCTTCTGGTCGATGAACGGCCCGAGACCCGTCAAGAAAATTGAAAACAGAACCGTGAAGGCAAGCGCGGAAACAAAGGCCACGCTTGCCATCTTGAGCCTTGACTTGGCCAACCAGCAGACGAGCAGGGCAAGGCCGATGGACAAAGGCAGTCCGCCAACAAACAGGAGCGGGCGAACGTCGATGTAGCCGAGGAGCGTCATTTGTTGCTCTTCATCGAACAAGTGAATCCGCGGGTATGACGAGAAACGCTGCGAGTTCAGATGTGCACGGGTGACGGGGGCGCTCTCATCGGTCCACCCTCGGACGCACCATACCCCTCCGCGTGAGCGGAGTCATCACCCGCGGGTCGCAGTTCGCAACGGGTCGGGACCGAACCAGCGGGGCCGACCCCGGGGGTAGTGACCCCTCCAGCGGGACCGACCCAGTCTTAACCCAGCACCCTGCGCCGCGAGAGACCCGGAGAGACTTTCGGCCCATCCGGTCGGCCAGCGGGGGGGTCGGGCGACCCGGCGGTTAAGACTGCGAGAC
>Ga0208787_1001428_pt1 | contig 10388 bp, 10 predicted proteins | sample Wag4_2014_7_11_FD_187362 | JGI IMG/M metagenome (GOLD analysis project Ga0208787, IMG submission 187362) | Fresh water microbial communities from Ohio, USA - Utica-2 Time Series HT 2014_7_11 (SPAdes) (version 2) | ecosystem: Environmental > Aquatic > Freshwater > Water tank | place: USA: Ohio... | reverse complement strand
ATGATGTAGTGGCGATGGCGCGTAAAAAACTTGATACAAAAAAAGTGGGCCATGCTGGCACATTGGATCCAATGGCAACTGGAGTATTAGTGCTTGGTGTCGGTATTGCGACCAGACTTCTCACCTACATTACAGATGGCAAAAAGGCATATGAAGCAACTATTAATTTGGGAAGTGCAACACATACTGATGATAAAGATGGCGATGTAATCTCAACTGCCACTGCTGATCAAATCGCTAATGTGGATGATCAAGTCATAACAAATGAGCTGGCAAAGTTTGTTGGAACAATTAAACAAAGACCTAGCTCAGTCTCTGCCATAAAAATTGATGGAAAATCTGCACATGCCAGAGTTAGGGCAGGGGAGAGTGTTGATATTCCTGAGCGAGATGTAACTATTGATGAAATAGTTGTTAAAGAGATTAGACACACAGCCACAGCGATCGAAGTTGATGTATCGGTCACCTGCTCGGCCGGAACTTATATTCGAGCAATTGCAAGAGATTTAGGGGAAAGATTAAATCTTGGTGGCCACTTAACCGCACTACGTCGTACATTAGTTTCACCATTTACTTTGCAAGATTGTCATCCCTTAGCGCAGGCGCCATTAGTTTCTATCACTGAAGTAATTGAAAAGTTGTTCCCAATCAGAAAGTTAGATTTAGCCCAAAGTAGAGAGATCACATTTGGTCGAGTGATTGAACAAAATCAGCAAAGTGGCATAGTGGCGGCCTTGGATTCACAAGATAATTTCCTGGCCTTGCTAGAAAACAAGTTACAAGGTTCTCAAGTTGTGGCTGCCCCAATTTTAGTTAAGGTCAGTGAGTAATTATGTTTTATGAAACAATACGCAGATGAAGGTGTTAGCTGTTGGAATCTTTGATGGAGTTCATGCTGGCCATCAACAGATAATTGCCACCGCAAAACATCTAGGTGAAGTAACGGTTATGACCTTTGATCCACATCCAACCTCGGTGGTTGCACCTGAGCGCACACCTTCGCAATTGATCTCTGTTAAAGATCGAATTGAATTGCTCAAGCAAGCAGGTGCTACTTATGTGGAGGTAGTTAACTTCAATAAGGATTTTTCACAGCTATCGCCAGATCAATTCATTGAAGATGTTTTACTTGGCAGATTCAAAGCCGAACATGTTGTAATTGGTGAGAACTTTAATTTTGGCTTTAAAGCCCAGGGTTCACCAAAGTACTTATCAGAGGTTGGGCCTAAGTATGGCTTTGGTGTTTCTATAGTTAAGTTACAAGAAGAGCGTGGTTCAACAATTTCATCTACTCGAATTAGAAGTTTAATAATTGATGGTGAAATTGAGCGGGCAAATGAATTACTAACCAGAAGATTTTATTTAAAAGGTCCAGTTGTGCATGGTGAAAAGCGGGGAAGAGAAATTGGCTACCCAACTGCCAACCTCGGCTTAACTTCACTTGCCACAATTCCTGCTGATGGTGTCTATGCCGGTTGGTTAAGTGTTGGTGAAAGCAGATGGGCAGCTGCAATATCAATCGGAACAAATCCAACTTTTCCAGGAGTTAGAGGAAGACAAGTTGAGGCGTATGCAATTGATCAAGTTGGACTAGATTTATATGATCAGGAAGCGAAGATTGAATTTGGTTTTAGATTACGTGACACCTTAAAGTTTGATGGATTAGCACCACTTCTTGAGCAGATGAAAAAAGATTGTGATCAGGCTAGGGAATTGACCAGTAAATAACGCTCAAATACGCGTGGATTTTAAGTATCAACTACTGCGCTGGTAATCTTGCCTTTACTAAAGCGAGAAGGTGCGCCTTCGTGAATAACACCGAGGCCCTCGTGACAGACAGAAGGAGCAATACAAATGGCATTAACGCCAGAAGTTAAAAAGGAAATCGTAAGTAAGTACGGCTCATCTGCAACTGACACAGGTAGCCCAGAAACACAGGTAGCACTTCTTTCAAAGCGTATTGATGAGATAACACAACATTTGCAGACAAATAAGAAGGATCATCACAACCGTCGTGGTTTGTTATTGATGGTCGGTAAGCGTCGTCGGATTTTGCAGTACCTCGCCAAGACGGATATTGAGCGCTATAGAGCGATTATCGAAAAGCTCGATCTTCGCCGTTAAATAACAATCAGCAAAAAACTTTATCGCTAAGAGTTTTGGTCCTCGGTAGTGGTTTCCGGAAAACGATTTTCCGTGAACTTCGATCGAAGATCCATTCTCTAGATTTAAAGTGTTGAGAAATGGAGATGACCCATGGAGGGTCAAGATGTGCAATCAGCCGTTGCAAAAATAGACAACGGTAAATTTGGAAAGCGGGAGATCCGCTTTGAAACTGGCCGACTAGCTCGGCAAGCAGCGGGAACAGCCGTTGTTTATTTAGATGATGACAGCATGTTGCTATCTGCAACTACTGCATCAAAAAATCCGAAGGATCAATTTGATTTCTTCCCACTAACAGTTGATGTGGAAGAGCGAATGTATGCTGCTGGAAAAATTCCAGGATCATTTTTCCGTCGTGAAGGACGTCCCTCTGAGGATGCAATCCTTACCTGTCGATTAATCGATCGCCCACTACGTCCATCCTTTATTAAAGGATTGCGTAATGAGGTTCAGATTGTTGTAACAGTTATGGCGTTAAATCCTGATCACATGTATGACGTGATTGCGATCAACGCAGCATCAATGTCAACACAATTAGCAGGACTGCCATTTTCTGGCCCAATCGGTGGTGTGCGAGTTGCACTAATCGAAGGTCAATGGGTTGCTTTCCCAAATCACTCTGATTTAGATAAAGCAGTCTTTGACATGGTAGTTGCTGGTCGAATTTCAGATGGTGATGTTGCAATCATGATGGTTGAAGCTGAAGCCACTGTTAAGACAATTGAATTAATAAAAGGTGGCGCAACAGTGCCAACTGAAGAGATTGTCGGTCAAGGACTTGAGGCAGCAAAGCCATTTATTCGCACACTATGTGAGGCACAACTTGCATTAGCGAAATTGGCAGCAAAGCCAACTGGAGAATTTCCAGTATTCCTGGATTACCAAGAGGATATTTACGCAGTAGTTGAAAAGGCTGCTAAAGATGATCTAGCTAAAGCGCTAACAATTGCTGGTAAGCAAGAGCGTGAGACTAAGTTAGATGAAATCAATAAGAGTGTTACTGAGAAAATCACAGCAGATTTTTCAGAGCGCACTAAAGAGATTTCAGCAGCGCTTAGATCTGTAACTAAGAAATTAGTTCGTCAACGAGTATTACGAGATAAAATTCGTATTGATGGCCGCGGGTTACGCGATATTCGTGCATTAACTGCTGAGGTTGAGGTAATTCCTCGAGTCCATGGCTCTGCAATATTTGAACGTGGTGAGACTCAGATTTTGGGTATTACAACATTAAATATGCTTAAGATGGAACAGCAACTAGATACTCTGTCACCAGAGGATCACAAGCGTTATATGCATAACTACAACTTCCCACCATATTCTGTTGGTGAAACTGGAAGAGTTGGATCTCCAAAGCGACGAGAAATTGGACATGGTGCACTAGCTGAGCGAGCTCTTGTTCCTGTTCTACCAACTCGCGAAGAGTTTCCATATGCAATTCGTCAGGTTTCTGAAGCACTTGGATCGAATGGATCAACATCCATGGGATCAGTTTGTGCTTCAACAATGTCGTTGCTAAATGCAGGTGTGCCACTTAAGGCTGCTGTTGCAGGTATCGCAATGGGACTTATCTCTGATGATGTTGATGGTAAAACTGAATATGTAGCATTGACCGATATCTTGGGTGCAGAGGATGCATTCGGCGATATGGACTTTAAGGTTGCTGGTACAAAAGAGTTTGTTACCGCACTTCAGTTAGATACAAAACTTGATGGAATTCCTGCATCAGTTCTATCTGCTGCACTTTTGCAAGCAAAAGAAGCAAGACTTGCAATTTTAGATGTTATGAATCAAGCAATTTCATCACCTGATGAAATGTCACTGCTAGCGCCAAGAATTATTTCGATCAAGGTGCCAGTTGACATGATTGGTGCAGTTATCGGGCCTAAGGGCAAGATGATTAACCAGATTCAAGATGAGACTGGTGCTGATATCACCATCGAAGATGATGGAACTATTTATATCGGAGCAACTGAAGGATCAGCTGCTGAGGCTGCGAAAGCGCAAATTAATGCGATCGCAAATCCAGTGCAGTTATCAGTTGGCGATAAGTTCAATGGTTCAGTTGTGAAACTGGCAACCTTTGGTGCTTTCGTAAACCTTGCTCCTGGTAAAGATGGCTTGCTACACATCTCGCAGATTCGCAAGATGCACGGTGGTAAGCGAATTGAAAACCTTGAAGAGGTAATGAAGGTTGGAGAGAAGATTGAAGTTGTAATTAATGAGATTGACCCTAAGGGTAAGTACTCATTGGTTCCTGCAAATCTTCCTGAGGAAGCTAAGAGCGAGTAATTTGGCAAGAACAGTTCTTCCTAGTGGCTTGCGAATAGTCACAGAAGAGGAAAAATCTGTTCGCTCTGCAGCTTTTGGTATTTGGGTCAATGTTGGCTCCCGCGATGAATCACTTTCAACTGCGGGAGCTTCACATTTTCTAGAACACCTATTGTTTAAAGGAACCAAGCGAAGAACATCTCTAGAAATTTCCTCAGCGATTGAAGCTGTTGGTGGTGAAACCAATGCATTTACATCTAAGGAGTACACCTGTTTTTACGCACGGGTTATAGATAAAGACTTGCCTCTGGCAGTTGATGTCATAAGTGATTTGATTACCTCCTCAGTTGTAAAACAAGAAGATGTTGATGCAGAGCGCAAAGTAGTTTTAGAAGAGATCGCCATGCGAGATGATGATCCAAGTGATTTGATCCATGATCTATTTCTTGAAAAATACTATGGAGATACACCCCTTGGTCGGCCAATTTTGGGCACCGTTGAATCAATTAAATCTATGCAGCGAAGCACAGTCTTTAATTACTACAAAAATCGATATCAACCAAGTGATCTTGTGGTGGCAGTTGCAGGAAACATTAAGCACAAAAATGTTGTGAACATGGTTGAAGATGCTCTTAGTAAAGATGGTTTCCTAGATCAACCAAAGAGTGATTATGCATTGCGAACCTCTGGAAAAATTAAAGTACCTGGTCGAGGTGAAGTAACTTTGCTTGATCGCAAAACTGAGCAGGCTCACATAATTTATGGCGTACCGAGCGTGGCTAGAGATGATAAGAAAAGATTTGCTTTAAGTATTTTATCTTCAGCACTTGGCGGCGGAATGTCCTCTCGTTTATTTCAAGAGATTAGAGAAAAGCGCGGACTGGCTTATTCAACTTATGCCTACAATCAACAATTTGCAGGCAGTGGGGTTTTATCTTTCTATGTTGGTTGCAAACCAGAAAAAGCTGAAGAGGCGATTAAGATCATTCAATCTATCTTGCAAGATGTGGCACATAATGGATTAACAGATGAGGAGATTTCTCGCGCAAAGGGGGCTGTCTCTGGGGCGCTGGTTCTTAGCCAAGAGGACACTGGTTCTCGAATGACTCGAATTGGTAAAAGTGAGTTGGTATATGGACAAGTTCTTAGCTTTGATGAAATTCTCCGTGAGATTGCCGATGTAACACAGGATCAAATAAAGGAAATTGCCCGCCAAATCCTGCCGGAATCTCCTACCCTTGCGGTAGTGGGACCATTTAGATCTACAAGTAAATTTGAAAGGCTGATCAAATGAAGGTTGCAGTATTAGGCGCTAAGGGAAGAATGGGCGCAGAGGCAGTGGCAGCGATTAATTCTGCAACTGATTTAACGCTAAGTGCTGCATTAGATTTAGGAGATTCACTAGATCAACTACTTTCAACTGGTACTGAAGTGATAGTTGATTTCACTACACCTGATTCAGTTATGAAAAATCTTGAATTTGCTATCAATAATGGTATTCATGTTGTAGTTGGCACTACTGGCTTTGATGATAAGAAACTTGCGCAGCTTAAAACTTTGTTAAGTAATCATCCAAAGGTTGGCGCGCTAATTGCCCCAAACTTTGGCTTAGGCGCGGTTTTGATGATGCAATTCTCCCAAACCGCTGCAAAATATTTTGAAAGTGCTGAAATTGTTGAGATGCACCATGCACATAAGGTGGATGCCCCATCTGGAACTGCAATTCGAACTGCCCAAATGATTACAGATGCCAGAAAGCAAAGTAAGAAGGCGGCTATGCCTGATGCAACAAAATCTGAGCTACCTGGCGCACGTGGTGGAAAAGTTGGGGATGTGCCGGTGCATTCAATTAGATCTCATGGATATGTTGCACATCAAGAGGTTATTTTCGGTGACGCTGGGGAGACTTTAACAATTCGCCATGACTCAATAAATCGGGCAGGATTTATGCCAGGAGTACTAATCGGAGTTAGAAATGTTGCAAAAAATCCGGGACTTACCGTAGGTTTGGAAAACTATATGGGAGGTATGTAATGAGTGAGATAACAATGTACGGCGCCGAGTGGTGTGGAGATTGCCGTAGATCAAAGAAGTTCTTAGATGCAAATAATGTTCAATACAACTACATCGATGTCGAAGCAGATGTATCAGCCTCAGAAAAGGTTATTGAAATCAACGGTGGCATGCGATCAATTCCAGTAATTCTATTTTCAGATGGAACACACCTTACCGAGCCATCAGATGCGGCATTAAAGGAAAAACTAGAGGCGCTGAAAGTTCTTTAAAACCAGTTATAAATTGCCGCAGATGTGATTGCAGCTGAGATAACAACCACTGGAAATGGTGCTTTGAACTTAAGAGCGATTAGAGATACTAGTACGCCAGCAAATCTTTGATCAATAACTAGCTCCTTTTTATTAGCAAAGGTTTGCACTCCCACTAATGCACTAAGTAGAACTATTGGGACTAGTGCATTTATTCTCATAAAGCTTGGTCGATTAAGCCATTTTTCTGGAACGCTATGGCCGATATATTTATTTAGAAAAGCGGTCAAACTTGCCCCTATAACTGCAATCCAGATGGCGCTCATTTTTTCAATCCAAAAATTACAGCAAGTAGCACTGTAGTAATAATAGGAATACCAGCTGGTGTAATTGGAGTTAGTAATAAAGCCCAAGCAATAGCAACAGCTGAAACTACAAAGTGAGTTTTGTTCTTAAGACGTGGCCAAATCAAGCCGCAGAAAGCTGCTGGAACTGCAGCATCTAATCCCCATACAGATGGATCTCCGATTGCGCTAGCACCTAAAGCGCCAAGGAAGGTGAATAAGTTCCAAAAGATATAAACGCCAACTCCAGTTATATAGAAACCTCTTCTGCGATCAGCATCATTTTCCTGCAAGGTTGCAACCGCCGTTGATTCATCAATAGTTATTTGTGCAGCAAGAATTCTTTTCAATCCTTTAACTTTTAAAATAGGTGCCATTTGCAGGCCATAAAGTGCATTTCTAAATCCAAGTAAGGTTGCAGTAGCAATTGCGCTAACTGCCGCTCCACCAGCTCCCATAATTCCAACTACTGCAAATTGCGATGCACCTGAGAAGAGCAAGATTGAGAGCAAGCAGGTTTGCAGGATTGAAAAACCTGCAGTCACACCAGCGGCCCCAAAGGCCGCGCCGTAAAGTCCAACGGTAAATGCAACGCTAAGGGCGGTGCGATCGACCTGATTTCTCTTTGGATTTACTGACACGCCGACACTTTAATCCAGCCAATCACCAATCACCAAAGATAGGGTCGCAACCATGAGTGATGAGATCATATTTAGAGACGATATGTCGGTAGAGCTTGTTAAATCAAGTGCAAGTGATGCTGATGTTATTTGGGCAGCCCGTGTTTCTACCGCTGGCGATAAATCATTGGAAGATGTCGGCGCAGATGCGGCGAAATCTGAAGGTCTTATTAATTATTTAGCACGTGAGCGCCATGGCTCTCCATTTGAACATACCTCAATGACTTTCTTCATCTCTGCTCCTATTTTTGTTTTCCGTGAGTTCATGAGACATCGAATTGCCTCTTATAACGAGGAGAGCGGAAGGTATCGAGAGTTAAAACCTGTTTTCTATATTCCGAGCAAAGAACGAAAGTTAGTTCAAATTGGTAAAGCTGGCGCCTACACATTTGTTGATGGCACACCAGAGCAGTTTGAAATTACAGTTGCCGCAATTAAAGAAACTTGTAATTTAGCCTATGCAAACTACCAAAAAATGTTAGATGCAGGTGTGGCACGTGAAGTGGCTAGAGCAGTATTACCAGTAACTTTGTACTCATCTATGTATGTCACAATGAATGCAAGAGCATTAATGAATTTTCTTTCATTAAGAACTGCACGTGAAGGATCACATTTTCCCTCATATCCACAACGGGAAATTGAGATGGTGGCGGAGAAAATGGAAGCACATTTTGCCAAGTTAATGCCGATTACCTACGGAGCATTTCAAAAATCTGGCCGCATAGCCCCGTAAATAAGCGGTAGCCTTAACCCATGCAAATCACACCACCATTTGGTCGGCTAATCACCGCCATGGTCACTCCATTTTCAAAATCAGGTGAGATTGATTGGGCAGGTGTTGAAAAGATTGCGGCACATTTAGTTTCAACTGGCCATGATGGAATTGCAGTTAATGGCACAACAGGTGAGGCACCAACCACCTCTGATGATGAGAAAGACCAAATTATTAAAGTCGTCCGCAAAGTTGTGGGAGATAAAATTAAAATTGTTGCCGGTGCTGGAAATAATGAGACATCTCATTCAGTTGAGCAAGCACAGCGCGCTGCCAAAGCAGGTGCAGATGGATTACTAGTCGTTACCCCTTATTACAACAAACCACCACAAGCAGGAATCGAAGCTCACTTTAGAGCGATGGCAGATGCCACTGATTTACCAGTCATGATGTATGACATTCCTGGTCGCACTGGTGTTGAAATTGAGTCAGATACGATTGTAAAACTTGCAGAACATAAAAATATTGCAGCGTTGAAAGATGCAAAGGGAAACCCAGCAGCAACCTCATGGGTAATAAAACGTTCTTCTATCCCTGTTTACTCTGGTGATGATATTTTGAATCTGCCATTACTTTCAGTTGGCGCAGTAGGTTTTGTTTCAGTTTGCGGCCATACTGTTGGCGCAGATTTAAGAATCATGCTCGATGCTTGGTTTGCTGGAAATTCTGCTAAAGCATTAGAGGTGCATCAAAAGCTTCTGCCAGTATTTACTGGAACATTCCGCACACAAGGTGCGATATTAACTAAAGCTGCTTTAAATTTGATGGGCCTTCCTGGCGGATTTACAAGATTGCCACTTGTTGATGCAACTGATGCGCAAATTGCGCAATTAAAGGTTGATCTGCAAGCAGGCGGCGTTAAATTAAAATAATTAGATGAATCATCCCCACCCTGGTCTGCCTTACCCTGCAAAGTTAGCTAAAAAAACTCTTCGAATAGTTGCTCTCGGCGGCTTAGGCGAAATTGGCCGCAACATGACAGTGTTTGAATATGAAGGCAGATTATTAATTGTTGATTGCGGTGTCTTATTTCCAGGCGATGATCAACCAGGTATTGATTTAATTTTGCCTGATTTTTCATACCTGAAAGATCGAATGAATGATATTGAGGCAATATTTCTAACCCATGGCCATGAAGATCATATTGGCGCTGTTCCTTACTTACTTAGAGAACGAAGTGATATTCGGATTATTGGATCTCAACTAACACTTGCATTTGTTGCCCCTAAATTAAAGGAGCGCCGAATTACTGCGCCAATGACCCAAGTTAAAGCTGGGCAAGTTGAACAAGTTGGACCATTTACTTTGGAGTTTGTAACAGTTAATCATTCAATTCCAGATTCATTGGCGGTTGCGATTAAAACACCGGCCGGAGTTATCTTGCACACTGGAGATTTTAAAATGGACAAAATGCCACTAGATGGCAAAGTTACAGATTTAGAAACCTTTGCCAGGTTAGGAAAAGAAGGAGTTGATTTATTCTTAGTTGACTCAACAAATGCTGATGTGCCAGGACTGACTGTTGCAGAAAAAGATATCTATCCGGCGTTAAAAGAGGCAATCGATAAGACGCCAAGAAGAGTGGTTGTTACCTCATTTGCATCTCATGTTCACAGAATCCAGCAGGTATTAAATGCTGCTGATGAATCAAATCGCAAGGTTGCCTATGTTGGCAGATCAATGATTCGTAATATGAAATTGGCTGAGGACTTAGGTTATTTGAAGGTGCCAAATGGTTTAGTTGTTGATTATAAAGATATCGATTCTTTCGGTGACAAAATCGTATTGGTTTGTACTGGCTCACAAGGTGAACCACTTGCAGCACTTTCTAGAATTGCAAATGGTGACCATGAAATCCAGGTTGGTAAAGGTGACACAGTAGTTTTAGCATCAT
>Ga0208787_1001425_pt1 | contig 10408 bp, 4 predicted proteins | sample Wag4_2014_7_11_FD_187362 | JGI IMG/M metagenome (GOLD analysis project Ga0208787, IMG submission 187362) | Fresh water microbial communities from Ohio, USA - Utica-2 Time Series HT 2014_7_11 (SPAdes) (version 2) | ecosystem: Environmental > Aquatic > Freshwater > Water tank | place: USA: Ohio... | reverse complement strand
GTTCAAACAATTGGCACTGGATGAACAAGGACTGCAAGCAGCTTTCCTCGCAGACACAGATACCACAAAAGCTGTCTTGCGGCCTTGGGTACTTGCTTATGCCGACCTCCAAAAACGGGACACCGCTCAGGTAATAGCCGATAACTTAAGCCCTTTCCTCCCCGCTCAACCTGCGGAATCTGCTCGTCAAGGACGATGGATCCTTAGCGAACACAGTCAACCACTCTTCAATAAAGCAGGAAATCGCCTCTTCTTCGGTATCGCCCCGCCCGAAATAGAAGTGGATACCACCCGACTACCCGAAGAGATGGCTAAGGTAGAAGTCTGGTCGTCCAATGCACCCTACCTTTATACAGTAATGAACAAACGGTTAAAAAACGATCAAAAAAAAGCATTTCCAGCCGTTTGTTTTCTGAAAGAACAATTTCGTTTGGCTTCCCTTGCCAACCCGTTCCAACAAGAACTCCGCTATAGTTTCACTGAGCACAGGGATTCCGATTACGCCTTGGCTACCAATGATGAGCCCTACGCACTTTCCGCCCAATACCTCGGTAAATCAGCCAAGGATGTCTACTTGTTAAATATCAAAACAGGTGCGTTCCAACTCGTACGTTCCGAACTGGACGGCGATGTGTACCTTTCTCCAGAGGGCAACCACTTGCTTTGGTGGTCACATGCCGACAGTGCTTGGTACTTCCGTCCTGTTGGGGTAGATGTAGATCCAATTCAGCTTACGTCCAATCAAATCTCACCCTTTTACGACGAAACAACTGATGTGCCAGATGAGCCTGGTCCTTATGGAATTGCTGGATGGTTGGAAGGCGAAAATTCGGTGCTTCTCTACGATCAGTATGACATCTGGAATTTCAGCTTGTACCAACGGCGGGCTCCGTTCCCAATGACCAATGGTAGAGCTTCTCGTACCATCTACCGAACCATACGACTGGATCGAGAAGCGCGCAACATCCACCCCGATTCGCTAATGCTGATACACAGCTTTAATAAAATCACCAAAAAGGAGGGCTATCATTTGTTGCATCCCACCCGAGGTGATTTCAAAACATGGATGGAGCAAGACCTGAGCTTCAGCCGCAGCCCCATCAAGGCAAAAAAAGGACCTGCCTTTTTGTTTACCCGCCAAAATTTCCAATCGTTCCCTAACCTCTTATATGCTCCTTTGTTCCCCGACTTGGCATCGGTGGGCAGTTCCGTTCCATTTGAACAAATATCTGATGTCAATCCACATCAGTCAGAATACCGTTGGCCTTCTATTGAAATGGTACAATGGATTTCCCTTATGGGGGACACTTTGTCTGGCTTACTGATCAAACCAGCGGGCTTTGATGCCAGCAAAAAATACCCCATGATTGTTAATTTCTACGAAAAGCTGTCGGATGGCTTACACCAGCACCGAGCACCCAACTTTGGCAGGTCCCAAATCAGTCCTGTACAATATGCCAGTAGAGGATACGTCGTGTTTATGCCCGATATCCCTTACCGGATTGGATATCCTGGAGAATCAGCGTATGACGCAATTATGAGCGGGGTCACTTATTTGATTCAACGGGGTGGTATTGATGCCAAACGGATGGCACTCCAAGGTCACTCATGGGGTGGATACCAAACCATGTACTTGCTTACCCGCACTAATTTGTTCAAATGTGCAGAAGCAGGAGCCGCTGTTGGAAACATGACTTCTGCCTATGGAGGCATCCGGTGGGAAAGTGGACTCAGTCGCCATTTTCAATACGAACATCAACAGTCGCGCATCGGGGGCTCTCTCTGGGAAAAACCTATGAACTACCTGGAAAACTCTCCCCTGTTTTATTTGCACAAGGTGGAAACGCCTGTCTTGCTTCTTCACAACGATAAAGACGGAGCGGTTCCTTTTGAACAAGGAATTGAATTATTTACGGGTCTTCGTCGACTTCAAAAACCTACTTGGTTGCTGAACTACAACGATGAGCCGCATTGGCCGGTTAAACTTCCTAATCGAATTGACTTCCAGACCCGTATGCTGCAATTTTTTGACCACTATTTACTAGGAGAGCCGCAACCTCGGTGGATGAAAATGGGAATTCCCCCAATTGAAAAAGACTTACCCTCTGGATTGAAATAAAGCAAATGAATTCTACAAAAATGCCCTTTACCGTTTATCGGAGAAGGGCTTTTCTATTATTTGGGTCCGCTACTCTTTACCAATGACCCGGTACCAGAGTTGTTTCATCGCCTGCTTGTTCATCTCCGGGTCCGATACCCGCTTATTATCTTGCAGGACATCCCATTCTCCGCGTTCATTTTTGTACAACAAGAACGGAAAAACATAGTTATTTCCCTTAAGAGTATCGCCTAATAATCCAAACCGGAGGTCATTCACTTGAAAGGTATCTCCCCGGTGGTGTAGTACGTTGAAATAGCCGTTCGTAAACCAGCGCAAAAAACGTTTGGCTCGGTCGGTCTCTGGAATATGGTCTAATAAATAGTGGTTCTTTGGTATAGTTGAAATAGGGCGAAGTGCCGGCACCACATCGTTAAAGCCATACAGCCCAAAATAATAAACCGAGTCCGCCTCAATAGTAGCTGTCCAAACCATATTATTAAAAATTGTGGGATTGGTCTGAAAGCGGGAATACTTGATTTCCCGTTCGGCCAGAGTGGCTTTAACAGCCGCTTCTACCGCTTGCTTATGCTTCCAAGTATAGGCCAAATACCCCAATCCCCACAACATCCCGGCCCAAGCCAAGGCATACCGCACCTTTGATACCCGAACTAGCCAAGCTGCCACCAGCAAAAAAAGTGCAAATGGTATGGTGTACAAAGGATCTACAACTGAAACCGTATTCCACTGAATCCTGGTATCAGAAAAAGGCTGCCAAATCTGCGTCCCATAATTGGTAAAACAATCTAGCAACGGATGCGTAAAAATACTCCAGAAAAATACCTGGACCCATGTAATATAGGGCATACTGACCGATTCCAAATCTCGCTTCCGGTAGTCAACCCACAGTTTTTGGACCAACCATATCCCCAAAAGTAACGTGGGAATAAACGTCCACCAACTAAACGCCTGGTTAAGTAGTATTGGAATAAAATTAATGCCCGTCGCCGCAACAAGGTAAAAGACAAGCCAAAACAGAGAAAAAAATAGTTTATAACCACGCCTTCGATAAAAATCGGTGCTGTAAAATCGATGGCTTAACCAAGCTAAGCCCCACGGTGCCATCGCTGCAAATAAAAAAGAGTGCATGAATCCACGGTGAAAAGCAATCCCAGTAATCTCATCCGTAAAAAAACCGGCAAAAACATCAAAATCTGGGATCGTTCCTCCCAATGCCCCCCACAACATCGCCCTGTTCCCAATTTTCCTACCGGCCACCAATTCTCCGCAAGCCGCCCCCAACACCACTTGTGTCAATGAATCCATATATTTAATTTATGTTTATCGACTAAAACAACGCAAACGAGATTATTCCTCTTTTCGCTTTACCAACTGAATATCTTCCGACATGGCTTTGTAAATAAGCTGCCACGCCCCGTATCCCTCCAATAAACGAACATGGCGCTGAAGAGTTTCCAAATCACCCCTTACTGCCGGACCAGTCTGCATTTTGGAAGGAGAATCCACTACCGCCTTCGCTATCGTTTCCTCCATCAGTGGATGTAGCATCTCAAAAGGCAAGTCAGCCTCATCCAGTATTTTTTCGGCAATGGTAAAACAGTGATTCGCAAAATTATTGGCAAAGACCGCCGCCACATGAAGGACCGCCCGCTGCGCATCGTTTACTTGGTAAACTAAGTTGCCAATTATTTTAGCCATTTTCCTCAAAAAAAGCACTTCCTCCGGCAGACAGGCATCCACACAAAATGGAATTTTTGACCAGACAGGTTGCCGCTCCTTGGTAAACGACTGTAAGGGGTAGAAAACACCATACCGCTGAAAATACTGTGACAAAATATCTCCTGGCGTCGCTCCAGACGTATGTGTAACAAGCGTCGCTTCCGACACGTATTCAGAGAGTCCGTCCGCTACCATTGCTATGGCATCATCACTAACGGCAATTATTAACCAACGAACCTCCTTGACTAGGTCTGCTGGATCGGAGCACCACGCGCAGCTCAAGGCCTGTGCCAACGCAGAGGCATGTTCCGGGTTGCGCCCCAATACCTGCGTAATTGGAAGCCCCTTCGACCTCAATCGCTTCCCCAAACTCCAGGCAATTCTACCTGTGCCTACAAGCACAATTTTTGGAGTACCGTGTATCATAAACACCTATTTCTTACCGTGAAACACCTACCACTCACCTTTATTGAACGGTGGGCAGCAGCGACTGCTTTTCCTTCAAAATCCGCTCTGATTCCGTCAATATTCGCTCCATCCTATCAATATCTCCTACCAAAATTCGCAAATTATCCTCGTATTCTTGCTTATTGGTGTGCTGCTTAGCAAAAACCTCCTCATAATACACCGACGCAATACTATCCCGTTTGTACCCATTGATCATCACGGTCGCCCCCTCACAAAGCAACAATTCAGCCATAATTGAAGCCATTTGTGCATCGTTTAACGTGGTGGCAACGGGTGGAGGCGTACATGCCATTGTGTAGACCAGCAAGCTCAAGAATAATAATTGAAAAAAGTTCATTCTCTAAAGAATCTGTAGACAAGCGTTGCAAAGAAACGAATTAAATAATTCTCCCACGGAACATTTCGTATTTCGTATAACAGAACGCAGCGAAAAACGTTTATTAACGTACCTTTGTCTGGCAATTTGCCCCTTTTTTATGCCCAACTCAACGGTTCCAGAAAATACACCCTCCAAAGCACCCAAGCAACCGGGCACTTCCAAGGTGCTTTTTGGTTGGCTGCTTCAATTCTGGCGAAACCTAGAGAATGCTGCCTTTGTGCTGGTGCTGCTCCTGATTGGGCTTTACTTCGTTTTGCAGTCCAATTGGGTCCAAAATTGGCTAATCAGCCGAATTACTAATTACCTTTCTACCGAACTACAAGCTACAGTCCAAATCGGCCACGTCGATATCGCCTTTTTTGACAACCTTGCGTTGGAGCAAGTCTTTATTGCAGACTTACGAGGGGACACGCTGCTTTATGCGGGCCAACTTTCGGCTGGATTAAAAAACAATATTTTTTCTCTGTTTCGAAACCAGTTGGAATTTGACGAAATCACTCTAAATCAGGCGAGGGTAAACCTCCGCCGCTACGCTGGAGAGTATGATTTCAACTACCAGTTTCTAGCCGATTTCTTTGGTGGAACCAATAAAAAACCTAAAAAAGAGAAGCCGCCTTTTTCCATTAAAATTAGAACCCTGCGGCTAGACGATGTTATTTTCTTGCAACACAGCGAGGTCAGCGGTCAGAAAATGACAGTTCATATACCTCATGCCCTAGCTAAAGTCAATAACTTCGATCCGAACTCCAAAATAGCAGATATCGAATCCATCGAATTAGTCGGATTTTTCTTTGATTTTGAAGATTATCCCAGTCAGAAAATGCCTCCAAGGCAACTGCCTCCTCCTGATACCAGCCTCTCTGTTACACCATCTGTTCCCTTCCAGTTTTACCTCCGCCATTTTCAGCTAGAAGCAGGTCGATTTGACATGGATCGATTTTTTGTTACACCACAAAAAACAACCCCTCTTGGGGTAATGGATTACAATCACCTCTCTGTCAAAAACATCGAACTAAAAGCCGATAGCTTCCACTTTACCTCCAACTATGACTTCAAAGGCATAGTTCAGCACTTAGCTGCCGAGGAACAATCTGGTTTTACTATTCAACACGCCCACGCTCACCAACTTTCCGTTACCGATACCGCAGCCGCCCTTTATGGGACCCTTATTCAAACCAACCGATCTTCTCTGGGCGATACTATCCTATTTCATTACTCAGAATACCGAGACTTTTACCGCTTTAATAATCAAGTCAATTTTGAAGTCCGCCTCAACGAGAAAAGTTATCTCACCCTCGGTGACCTGCGTCCCTTACAAAGCAGGCTCTACCAAAATTCCTTTTTTGAAAAAAACGACGCCCTGAAAATTGGGCTTACAGGAACCCTACGTGGAAAAGTCAACCAACTAGATGGAAGAGGGGTAAAAGCTACCCTCGGAACCTCCACTCAGCTGGAGTTCGATATGGATGGAGAAGATTTGGCGAAAGGGACAGACTTGATGCGGCTTGAGATGCGCTTTAAAAAACTGCAGTCTAACCTGAATGAGATTGAAAAAATAATTCCTGGCCTTAATTTACCCAGTCGATTCGATCGGCTAGGCAACTTCAGCTTTGCCGGAAACTACAATCTATTATTTGGTTATAACCACATCCTTGATGGCAGCCTTCGGTCGGATATCGGAGCTGGCTCCCTTGATATGAAGCTCGATCTGAGTCGCGGAACGGACAATGCCTATTACTCCGGACGCCTAAACCTACACCACCTAAAGCTCAATACCATTACCAATAACCCAGATTTTGGGGAGGCTTCCTTCAATCTAGAAATCGAAGAGGGCTCGCATGGACTAAAATCTTCTAATATGCACGCACGGGTAAAAGGGCGCCTTGATTCCTTAGAATTTAGAGGCTATTCCTACCATGCCGTGGTGCTTGACGGGTTATTTAGCCCCTCTATTTTTGAGGGAAAAGCCAGCATCAATGACCCCAACCTTCAATTTGCATTTGATGGAACATTGAACCTCCAAGGCTCGGTACCCATTTATAAGTTTTCAACGGATCTCAAACGACTTGATTTAAAAAACTTAAACCTCTCAAAAGACGATTTAGTCATTTCTGCCAATGTAGATAATGTCCGACTTACCGGAAAAACCATTGCGGATTTAGCAGGAAAAGCAGCTATTTACGATATTCGAATTCGCCAGCAACTAGAAGATAAAACCCTATACCACCATATCGACTCCATCCGTTTTGAATCCAGCTTTCTGTCGGACGACTACCGGCATTTTGCCATTCAATCTGAAATTTTGACGGCAGAGGTAGATGGTCGATATAACCTTGGTACGGCCGTTAATAACCTCCTTCGACTTTTATCTAGGCACTTTCCGGTGTTTGCGGAGCAGCTTCAACTGCCAAAAGCCGACAGCGCAGTCTTAAATGACCAATACCGTTTCGGTATTCATATATCGAACACCCAAGACCTTACCCGGTTAATTGACCGCCAATTAGATACTATTTCAAACGTCTCAATTGGCGGCCAAGTGAATGCCGAGGCAGGATTCACTGAGCTTTATGCCCAGATACCGCGAATCAAGTATGGAGGAACCTCAATTAATCAACTTGCACTGAACTGGCGCAGTGAATTAAATACCGCTGCATTTATTTTAAATGCCCCTTCCACTTCCTTAACCAAAAAGAACCAACTCCCCCCGATTCTTCTAAAGGGCAGTATTAACCAGGATACCCTCCATTTCAAGTTGGATAGTAAAGATCCGAATGCATTGCTTATCAATAGCGTCTTGCTAAAAGGCGCCATTACTGTGGTCGATTCGCTTTGGCAAGTTCATTTTGATACCTCTAATTTTGAATTTCTTGAACATGATTGGGTCATAGAAAAAGACAATTATATTCGATTCGGAAACCAATACATTGAAGCACATAATGTAGAGCTGTATTGTTTTAATCGGCGTATCTTTTTTGAAACCTTCAACCAAGGAAAAGGATTAAAGCTCCTTTTCTCCAACTTTGAGCTGGATTTCTTTAACCAGTTTATTCCACTAAAAAACATCAAGTTGGATGGGATGCTTTCCGACTTTGACCTTAGTATCCAAAATGTATTCAACTTCCAGGATGCTGAGCTGAATATTGGAATTAATCAGCTGATAATAAACAACACTTCCTACGGTGAACTCTTTGGAAGTATTGGATTAAAGAGCCTGAAGCATCCCTTGGAGTGGAAAGTTACGAACCTCAACTTGCCGTCCGGGGTTTCGCTCATCACCAGCGGAGCCTATATGCTTTCTGGCGATACACCGGGCTACTCTCCACAAACCAACCAATCCCTCCGTACAGGTGATCTATACGCCGCTATCACGGCCGAAAATTACCCAATGCAGGTATTGCAGCTCTTTATCCCCGGTATTTCAAAAACCAATGGCCGACTAAAATTGAATGCAATACTCGATAACCGAGTCCCTAAGCGCGCACCAAAAATGAACCTGGACGGCAAGCTAGAGATTCAAGAAGGAAGCTTTGTCATTGACTACCTGAATACCCCATTTCACATAAAAAACCAGCCGCTTCGTATCACCCACGACAGCATATGGGCCTACGGAAAGCCCCAAACCACCGGTGTTCGGTACGACACGATCTATGACGATTCTAAAAAAAGCATGGCTCTCGTGAAAGGTGGCTTAAAACATGACTTTTTTACAAGCTGGAAAATAGAATGCGAAGTGCAATCCGTAAGCGATAACTTCAAACTTCTTGATACCCAAAAACCAAATAACCCAGACTACTATGGCACGGGTTATGGCTCCTTTAAAGCCGTTTTTGGAGGAACATTCTCCAGGACAGATATAAAAGTGGACGCCACCGCAAGAGCAGGTTCCCGATTATTTATTCCACTAACCGAAACCAGTGAAGCCCCCGAAATCACTTTTATCAATTTCAAACCTAAAACCAGTCTCCCAGAAGCGCCCCCCTCCTCTTCTACTCCACGAAAAAAACTGAACCCTGCGGAATCTTCCGGGTTAAATATTGAAATGAACATCACCTTGACCGATCAGGCAGAGGTCCAATTAATTTTTGATGAAAAAGCAGGGGATATCTTGAAAGGAAAAGGCGTCGGAGACATTACCATCCTAGCGACCAGGGATGGGGACTTTAAAATGTACGGGAGCTATACCATTCGAAACGGAGAATATTTGTTTACCCTACTTAATATAGCTAATAAACCCTTCACAGTACTGAATGGAGGAACCATCTCCTGGTTCGGAGATCCGTATGGTGCTCAAATTAATATTACCGCCACCTATTCTGAGACTGCCCCACTCTACGACCTCATTCGGGATGAACTGGCCATTGTTGGCTCTAACCCCGCCTTGATCGCAGAAGCCAACAAATCTACCCGGGTATCTGTCAACATGTTACTCACGGGTGATCTATTCAAGCCTTCTATTGCCTTTAGTTTGGCTTTCCCCAATGTAACCGCCCAGCTTAAGAATTTTGCGGATAACAAACTTCGGTTATTGGCTCAAGATCCCAATGAAATTAACCGTCAAGTATTTGGCCTGATTCTATTTGGATCCTTTTTACCCCCTGATCAGTTTACCCCAAAATCGGCAGGCGAGTACGTAAGTACCTTGACTCAGTTTGTTTCCAGCCAGCTTTCACGGTATTTGACCGGTATCGTTTCAGAATACTTTGGAGGTTCTGTCTCCAGCCTAGACCTCGATATTACCTATAAGGATAACGCGGTTGATTTTACGAGCGCCAATGCCATTACATCTGGCAGGGATTTACAATTACGGATGCGAGGTGGATTTGCAGAAGATCGAATTACCATTCAAATTGGCTCTCAATTTGGTATCGCTCGTCCTGGCGTTAATGTGCAAGATGGGTTTATCGGAGAAGACATCGTTATTGAAATCCAGCCAATTAAGGACAAGCAATGGCGCTTTAAAGTCTACCAACGTTCCGAACCGGACTTAGCTGGAGGCGGCTTTAGAAATCGATTCGGCGTGGGCTTGAGTTTCAGTCGGGATTTTGACTCATTTGGTGACCTCCGCTCTGGTATTTCTAAATGGATTTCTAGTGTGAGAAAAGAGAAACATCCACCGTATCAATAGCCTTACATCCCGGGGTTGGCACCTTTGTCTACATCTCCTAACTTAACGCCAAAGAAGTGAACTCCAGTAGCAGTTTGAACCACATTGGGTAGTTCAATAAATTCGTTCGGCATATTGGCAAAAGGATTAGAGGGATCCTGAAATACCGTATTAGCTGGAAAATACCTCCATGATTTCTGGGCTGGGAACTGAGGAAGCGAGCCCAATAATACTTTTCGGGCATCCACGTTATCAAGCGTCGTAACAGTTCCGCCTGCATTCACATCGGCGGCAATTAATTTCCAGGCAGGTTCAAGCGGCTCCAAATTTAAGATATGCCTCGAAACCAATATTAAATCATAGGCATCTACGCCGTTAAGGACCACGGGCCTAGATAAAGGGGTTATTTTGTACGTTCCTCCAGAGGGCAAATCAGAAAAAGTATAGTTACCATCCGAATTCGTAAGGACAGTATCAGAGGCAGCCCCAGATAAAACTACCTGTACTCCTGGCATATTTCCTCCCCACCAAGCTTTCACAGAACCGCTAATAGAAACCGGAGTGGCAGGAGGTTCGTATCCATCCTTTGTAAGTGCCCCGGTATTGGAGGGATCTAACC
>Ga0208787_1001423_pt1 | contig 10410 bp, 6 predicted proteins | sample Wag4_2014_7_11_FD_187362 | JGI IMG/M metagenome (GOLD analysis project Ga0208787, IMG submission 187362) | Fresh water microbial communities from Ohio, USA - Utica-2 Time Series HT 2014_7_11 (SPAdes) (version 2) | ecosystem: Environmental > Aquatic > Freshwater > Water tank | place: USA: Ohio... | reverse complement strand
TGAAAATGGGGTCACCCAGTGTGGTTTCATCGGTGAAAGCAAGACCATCCGATTTCCAACGGTTCAAATCGGAACCTGTGAAATTTCCAAGGACAGAATCGGTGTTGGACTGCACCTTATTTTTGGAAAATTGATCCATCCAGTTCAAAAGAACCAAATCCTTTAGCGAATCCTGCACCCCTTTTAGGGTCTCAAATCTCTTTTTGGATTCATAAATATGAGGTGAAGCCGGAGAGAACCTGGTTCCTTCCATAACGCCGTACAGCGCATAATAATCTTTAGTAGAAATGGGATCAAATTTATGATCATGGCATTTTGCGCATGAAACCGTTAAACCCATGAATGCTTTTCCTGTGACATCTATTAGGTTATCAATTCTGTCTGCCTCATCCTTTCGGATATCAACAGGACTATGGGTCCCTTCCGGAAATGCGAAAAACAAGGTTCCCAATTGGGATTCATTGATTTTTCCTACCCGGTTAATCCTGGGTTGTCGCAAAAGATCTCCTGCCAAATGTTCTTTAACGAGCTGATTGTAAGGAACATCTCCATTAAATGCACGAATCAGGTAATCGCGATATCTCCATGCACCCGGAATGGCATAATCAAACTCATGCCCTTTTGTTTCGGCAAAACGAACCAAATCCATCCAATGTCGTGCCCATCGTTCCCCAAAATGAGGCGAGTTCAGGTATTTATCTACCATTTTGGGATAGGCATCTGAAGATGAGTCATTTAAAAAGGATTGTACTTCCGAGGGTGATGGCGGTAATCCCGTAAGAAGGAAAGATACCCTGCGAATGAGGCTATTTTTTGATGCTTCTTCCCCTGGAGTAAGCCCCTGATTTTTCATCTCCCTGTCTATGAAATAATCAATGGGATTTTTACCTTTTTCGGGTATATTTTGTTTTTCGGGAGAAATAAAAGCCCAATGCGGTTTCCATGCCGCACCCTGTTGAATCCACTTTTCTAATAATTCTTTTTCCTTTTCGGTTAATACCAATTTCGAATCAGGCGTTGGCATAATCATATCAGGATCAGAATGATTTATCCTGAACAGCACCATACTTTTTTCCGTATGTTTCAGGTCAATGGCTCTATTTCCCGATTTCAGGAGGGCGGTTGCACCTTCATAAGTGTCTAATCTTAAATTTGCTTGACGGCTACTGGCATCAGGACCATGACATAAATAACATTTTTGAACTAAAATGGGTCGGATATGATAATTAAAATCTACCGTAGCGTGCATCCTGTTTTCAATGCTTCTGCAACCCCAATAGCAGAGTAACAAACAGAGCGTAAATCCTGATAAATAAGCATAGCGAATAAACATAGCCGCAATAATTTACCTTTAAAATAACACATTTTTATTTATCCATTCTTTTTATTATTATTGTTTAAAAAGGAAAATGATAAAAACGGGCATTATTGGAATTGGCAGAATGGGGCGCATTCATCTGGAAAACTTATGTACTCAATTTTCAGATGTAGAGGTACTTGCAGTAATGAATCCGGGTAAGGAAGGCCAGCAATTTGCTGAAAAATGGGGCGTTCCAATAATCACCGATGATGCGGACCTAATCCTTAAAAATCCAGACATTGATGCCGTAATTATTTCCTCTTCTACGCCATTTCACGCCGATTATGCCATTGCTGCCGCAAAGGAGGGAAAGGCTATTTTTTGCGAAAAACCTTTAGATCTTCATCTTGGAAAAGTAAAAGAGGCATTGGACATCATCGAACAACTTAAGGTTCCGTTTATGTTGGCATTTAACCAACGTTTTGACCCTCATTTTAATGAAGTCAAAGAATTTATCAAATCTGGAAAATTAGGAGACCTAAATTCTGTCCATATTATAAGCAGAGACCCTGCTCCCCCTCCTTTACATTATCTCCAATCTTCTGGCGGTTTATTTTTAGATATGACCATACATGATTTTGACATGGCACGTCATCTGATCGGATCAGAAGTGTTGGAAGTGTTTGCCAAAGGATCCAGTAGAAATTATCCTGAAATTGGTAACATTGGAGACATAGATACCGGTTATGTATGGTTGACCTTTGAAAATGGCGTGACGGCAATGATAGAGAACTGTCGTGCTACCAACTATGGTTATGATCAACGATTAGAAGTATTTGGTACAAAGGGAATGATAAAAACTGAGAATCCATTAAAAACTACTAACCAGTATCTGGATGCTCAAGGTGTACATCTTTCCAGAAATCAAGATTTTTTTATGGATCGGTACACGAGCTCATACCTGCTGGAGTTGAAAGCATTTTTTCATGCTCTGGTGCATCACCTACCTATGCCTGTCACCGGAATAGATGGACTAAAAGCTATGGAAATAGCTATTGCTGCCGAAAAATCCAGATTAGAAAACAGATCTGTCCGGTTAGGAACCTAACGATTGCCGAAGTTCGTGAATGGTGCCCTGCAAGGAGCCATTCAATAGCTCTCCTTTCGTATTTTTTACTTTGTAATCAACGGTAATGACATCTACTGGCTCCAGGTTTTCAATATGTAAAATCAACTTTTTACCTTCTACCTGAACCTTGGTTATTTTCAGTGTTTTTTGATTTAACCGATCTGAACCATATTTTTTGCTTCTTAAAAGTTGCCAGGTATGAACTTCATAATTTGATAAATCAACCGCCGAAACTGGATCTAAAGCAGCGTCAAACTCAAGGGAAAGATGTTTTTCATGGGCATTCATCTTAATAGGTACAGACAGTGTTTTTCCGGTAAACCGAATTCTATAAAAACCACCCCCTTTCATCATTTGATTGGTTCCCCAGGCAGACATTCCACAAACATACAGTTGACCATCCTGTTTATTGAATCGTCCACGCATAACACCCGTCAGGAGTTTGACGCCTGGCAGATCAATGACGGCCCCTTGTTCCAGACCCTTTACAGATTCATGTAAAACCAGTTGAATTTTACCAAAGCCATAAGATAAACTTAACAGACCGCCGTTTAAGGCACCCCATTTCTCACTTTCTATCCAAACCATTTCCGAAGGGGAACGATCATAATTCATATCCAGCCAAACCATTGGCTGCTCCATAGCCGCTCTTGACGAATCCTTTGGAGGGTTAAAGCCCCACATATTTCCGTAAAAATTCCCTTGCCCCTTCACCCAGTTTATCCTATTCATAGGATTCCAATACCCTTGCTGGTCTGTTACGATAAAGCTGCCGTCAGGATTAATACAAACACCGTTCGCTGCTCTGAATCCAGTTGCCACAATATCTGTTTTGGAGCCATCAGCACTTACCTTCAACAAAGTACCATGTTGTGGAATGAGCGCTTCGCGAGCATGCCTGCCACTTTTTGCGTAATAAAAATTTCCTTCTTTATCCGTTTGCAACCCCATGGCAAATTCATGAAAATGATCTGTAACCTGATGATCGTGATTAAAACTTTCGTAAAAATCCGTTTCCATATCCCCATTGAGATCGCGAAGCAGCACTAATTGATCCCTGCATGTGACATAAATATTTTCCTTTACTATTTTAATCCCTAAAGGTTGAAATAATCCGGAACCGATACGTTGCCAGGTCAATTCCCCGTCGGCGTGAAGAAGACCTTTGATCAGCCAGACATCCCCGTCGGTGGTACAAGCAACGGCCTGGTCTCCATCGTTATAAAAATCGAGGCCACTCAATTTCATGCGACAATTCCAGGGATTATCAAATGGTGGCGTCAATTCATCTACTGCGAAAGCACCATTTTCCTTTCCTTTAACCACCCAGGTTTTCAATTTTTCGGGAAAATGTGCTTGTCCTTTTCCAGTGGTGTATTTTAATAAAGATTCGGGTTCCCTGCTATTTATTGCATCGGTTACTGAGGCTTCATTACCAATGAGCAAGGAGATATTTACGGTTTTTTCTGGGGAAATATTCACATAAATCTTTCCATTTTCCTTTTCCAGACGGGCTCCTTTTCCTATGATACGCACGTTGGCCGGGACGTTTGCCACATACATTTTTAAGACAGATGTAGAGGGAGAAATATGTAAGGTTCTTAAAAAATGGGAAGAATCAATGTATTCAAATTTCTCCAGAATATCTGATTTACCCACAGAATAAGATATAATTACTTGATCTTCATAATGATATAAGCCTTTATAATTTGCCCAATCCTTTGGCAAAGGACCGAAGGCTCTTCCATCCCTGGCTACAAAACGAGGATCATCAAATTTCCCTGTTTCCGGATTAGCCCAACCGGGACTGACCGAGGTTTCCACCTGTAATTTTCCAATGGTACGAGGATAGGTTTCATGTTTATCATTGAGAAGAATGGCATCCCAATCTATAAATCCCTGACCTGTGTAAACACCTGCCACTCTCAAAAGGTCATGGTCAAAAACCATCCAGGCCTTCCCTTTTGAAACACCCCCAGATCCTGAATCCAATCGAACGGCAATACCCTTGTAAGCAAAATTATTTTTCGAATAATCCTCATCTTTATAAGGCGAAGGTCCCGGAGAGTGAAATCGGGGAATGCCTGTTTTTTCATCTACCAATTCATAAGTATTCATCAGAAAATTTCCATAATCCATATCTGCCCAGGGTTGATATGGCTTTGAAACAGGACCTCTTGATTTACCTTTTGGCAGGGAAGCCAGATAATCAAGTGTCACTTTTGGCAGGGTAACGGCTTTATTTTTTGCAACAAATTCACTTTGTATATAATGAATCACATCGTATTTTTCCTGTGGGGAAAGCATCAGCTGGGCGGGCATATTTCCATACCCTTTGGTGATAGTCTGATACATAGCAAACGCATCGCTACCCATTTTAAAAGGATCAGACCAAAATTTCAATGCGGAAGGAATGGAGCCCTCATTTTCCTGATTTCCATGACAATTAATGCAATTGCCATTATAAATTCTTTCTCCACGAACCAGTGCCTTAGGGTCAAAATCTTGAATAAACCCGGCGTGATCCAATTTTTTTTCTACAGCAGCGAGATCTTTTGAGGAAAGTTGGTAGCCCTTTTTCTGAGTAGGTGCACAATTAGATATGAGCAGGGCCATCAGTAAAAAAAAGATGATTTTTCGCATTTCAAATAATTAAGGCAGGTGATTTTCTGAAATTTAGGTATCCACTGACCTAAAAATAGTGAAATTAAAGGAAAAAATACATTCATTTTCCAGTTAAAGATTGGATACCCAAATATGAAGAACTTACTTGGTATTTATTCCATCATCATTTAATAAATAGTTTAAGAAGTTTAGCATTTAAAACATCTGAATCATATTTAGAACTATTTTCTGATTGATTAGTGGTACGTGCCAAAGTAACATCAATGGAGGGGCAGCGAATCATTTCTGTACCAAAAAAACCATAACCAGCATAGCACACATTTCCAGCAATAGTAGTACGATTAATTCCCATTCCACCATCCAGACCTCCAAATCCTCCAATAGATACTTGAGGTATGTTGATCATAATATCAAGGGTTGCTTTATTTTTAAATATCTTACCAGAAAATAGAGCATCCATAAATTTAACCAAATCCTGCGTTGAACTAACTAAACCGCCTGCGCCGAATAAATCCCAGGAAGGATCCCAGCTTCTTGTATCTACCGTTCCATATATCGGGTGGGACAAACGTGCAAATCCACCTGTCGGCTCATTTTCCAGCGTTTCCATCCAGGAATCTTTGAGCCCAAGTACGTCGAAACGAAGAACCGTTCGTAAGGCTTTTGCCAGATCCATATTGGTTTGAAGTTCAAGAATTTCACCGAGCAATATATATTGAGTATCCCCATATTCATACAAGGTACCCGGAGGACCTAATACTTTTCCTTCGGTCATGGCCAATTTTAATTGTTCCTCACGCGTCCATCTATAATTAGGTTGATTAAATATGACTTTATTGAATTTGTCAGATTGCGTGTAATCATACATGCCCGCAGTATGTTCAAGCAGATGTCTTACCAAAATAATATTTGGTTTATATCCACCATCCTTTAAAATCTGGACTGTAGCAGGTTTCAGAACCTTATCAATTGGCGTATCAAGGGTGAACTTTCCTTGTTCCATTAATAAGAGAATAGCAGCAGCGGTAAAGGTTTTTGTAATGCTGGCAGATCGAAAAACATCTGTCGGAACTAATTTTCTATTTCCCTCTCCAAATTTACCAGCAGCACCTGACCATTGAAAATTTCCTGCTCGTATGGTTAATAAAGAACCAGGTAACTCAGGAAAATCCTTAATTTCTTCTTCCAATAATTGTTGGATGACCTTTGCTTTTTCCTCATCATTTAGATCAACATTAGGTTCAGAACCAGATATATCGGACATACATCCAAAGCTTGAAAATCCAATCAGAAGGGATAATCCAAAAAAATATACATTTTTGAGCATGTTTGAAAGCGTTTAATTTAACCAGGAAAAATTAGCCTCTATAAAAATAAAAAGAATGTAATGAATTCGTCCATTATCAGTGACATTAATCTTTCCTCTTTCGCAGTGGCCTTGAAACGGCAAAAAGTGTTAAAAAAATTAGGCGTTCAGCCAGGCCAAACCGTTCTCTTTGAATGCCACTTATGTCTTTCAATGAATCTAATTTTCGTTTTTGTTCAACAGGCTGCCCAAGGAATAACTAAAGGGTTCCTTCAAACATTCGGGTTACCCAAAAACTGTATTTTAAATGCTACATCTCCGATTTTTTAAAACTCCGAAAAAGTTTTTACTTCCTTAAAATTACAAGTAATAAAATAATTCGATATATATTTGAATGGGATTAAAAGAAAAAAATTACCCTTATAATCAAAAATTTTAATCCTGAAATTATTTAACTATTTTACAATCTCTTGTTCATCAAATTTCCCAGGTAATCAACATTTGATATTTTATAATGGACAATTTCTCTTTTATAATGCACTAAAATGAATAAGTCAGCATTAAAACAACTCGAATTAGAGACCTTACTGGAAATTACCAATACCCTTTTTATACATGACAATCTAGATGATTTGTTACATGACATTTTAATTCGTACCTGTGGAATTTTAGATGCTTCTTCAGGTTTTATTTTAATTGAAGAGAAAAACTCAGATTTATTTGTTCCTAAAGCTACTTTCAATTTAGACGAAAAAATCTTGTCAAAAATAATTTTTAATAAAAAAAGGGGCTTTTTACATTCTTTGGCGGAACAAAATAATACTTGCCTTCATAATGAAAAAAATCTTCTTGATAAATTAAATAAATCTTTTTCACTGGCGGCAGCTGTCAATGGAAAAGAAAAAATGCTCGGTGTAATCCTAATTTTTGATAAAGAGCAAAGAATTGGCATTTCAGATTTTTCTGATGTGGACGCGGCCATGCTTTCAGCTATCTCTATGCAGGCAAGTGTCGCTTATAACAATACTTTCTTACTTGACTCACTTCTGGAAGCAAAACGTTTTAATGATCATATTATGGAATCCATCCAAACGGGAGTAGTAACCACTAACTTGTTTGGCGAAATTGATTATATCAGTAATACGGCTGTTAAAATCCTTCATCTATCTGCAAATGATTGTATCGGAAATCACTATCAGATTATTTTCGAGAAAGATCCGGAATTAATCGAACTTTTAGAAAAAGTTGATTTAGAAAATAGAGTTTATTCAGAAAAGAATTTTTTAATAAAATCAGGTAAAGTAACCGGTAATGTAAATCTTGCCATTTCACCCCTATTGGATGACCAGGGAATTCAGATTGGCACCGTGATTGCCCTGGAGGACATTTCTTATCTCGATAAACTTAAAAGTACTTTCAAAAAATATGTATCCAAACAGATTGTTGATAAAATTTTAGAAAATGAGGATTTATTGAATCTTGGAGGGCAGGAATTAACCGTAACTACCTTATTCAGCGATATCCGTGGTTTTACAAGAATGAGCGAAAATATGCTACCCATCGATGTGGTAAAAACCTTGAATGCATATTTTGATTTGATGATTGATGTAGTTTTTAAATACAATGGAACCTTAGATAAAATTATCGGTGACGAATTGATGGTAATTTATGGGGCGCCTATTTATGGTCACGATGATACCAAACGCGCCCTTCTTACAGCCATTGAAATGCAGAAATTACTCATTGATTTCAATACCGCCAGAAAAGAAATGGGCATGAGTCCCATTGAAATTGGCATTGGTATCAATAGAGGCAAAACCATAGCAGGTAATATTGGCTCAAAAGAGCAGATGAATTACACCGTTATTGGTGATGCCGTAAATTTAGCCTCCCGCTTATGTTCTAACGCAAATGCTGGTCAAATTTTAGTTTCTGAAGCCGTAGTCCTGGAAGTGGAAAAGTATGGCATTTTTGATTTTGAAAAACTAAAGGCCATTATGGTCAAGGGAAAAGAAAAAGAGGTTCAGATTTTTTCCCTCTTAAAATGTAATTGTACGCCCAGGGTTTTGGCCGCATTAGATCTGGTAGTTACAGATTTATTAGTAAATCTTGACCCAGAATTGTTTTATCATTCCATTTCACATACGCTGGATGTATTTAAAACTTGCCGCCTAATTGCTCTTTCCGAAGGAGTAAATGAAGCAGATATGGAATTATTACAGATTGCTGCCCTCTTTCACGATACTGGTTTTCTTGAAAAATCCGTTGGTCATGAGGAAATTTCATGCCAAATAGCTCAGAATAATTTATTTGGTCTGGGTTTTAATAAATCTCAAATTAACGCTATATGTGAAATGATCAGGGCTACTAAAATACCTCAACAACCAACTAATTTATTGGAGCAAATTATTGCCGACGCAGATTTGGATTATTTGGGAAGATCCGATTTTCCTGACATTGCATCACTTTTATTCAAAGAATTAAAACATAAAAACAAGAGCCTAATTGAAGCCGATTGGGATCAAATACAAATAAAATTCTTGCAAAGTCATCATTATTTCACTCAAACGTCTTTATATTTAAGGAGTGGTTTAAAGAAAAAACATTTACAATTTTTAATTAATAAATATTCATGAGTAAATTTTTAAACAGAGATATTCTTAAGGATTCTATTTTAAGCCTTGCCGGAATATTATTCGCCGCTTTCGCTTTAAAGAGTTTCCTCGTTCCTAACCACTTTTTAGATGGTGGGGTTACTGGTCTTGCCCTTTTAATACATGAAACATATCATATTCCTATTGCCATCTTAATCATTTTATGTAATATCCCTTTTATCATTCTGGGGGGGATTTTGGTAAGCAAAGATTTTGCTATCCGTACTTTGCTGGCTATTATAGGACTTGCTTTAGCCCTAACATTTATTCATTATCCTGTCATTACTTCTGACAAATTACTAATTTCAATTTTTGGTGGTGTCTTTCTGGGTATAGGTATAGGACTCGGAATGCGTGGAGGTTGCGCAATAGACGGGATTGAAGTTTTAGCCCTTTATACATTAAGGAAATCTGGTTTTTCAATGTCTGAAATCATTCTGGGTATCAATATCATTTTATTCTTAATCGCCGGTATAGGATTAGGTATGGTAACAGCTCTATATGCTATGCTGACTTATTTCATTGCAACTCGCAGTATGGACTATATTGTAGAGGGTTTAGAGGAGTACATTGGCGTTACCATCATTTCTAAAAATCACGAGGAAATTAAAAAAGCCGTCGTCATGCAAATGGGAAAAGGTATTACCGTGTATAAAGGGGAGCGTGGATTTATGAAAGATAGTTTTGACGTAAGCAGTCCGACTGATATTCTTTATACCATCATGACTCGTTTTGAAGTTAGACAATTAAGAAATTTAGTGCTTGATTGTGACCCTAAGGCCTTTATATTCACTACTGTCATAAAAGAGGCAGCAGGCGGAGTTATATTGAAAAGAAAAAAACAACATACCTAATTTTTCTCATAGGTTAATTTTTAATGGTTTTAAATTCAAAATAAGATTTTGTCATTAAGGCAATGACCTTATAAAAATTTCCTATTTGTATCATCTTGTACAAATTTTAATAAAATATTTTTGTAAATTAGATTTATATTTTATTGATTATTATAAATATTTAAGCCTTATTGGTATGAAATTTTATCTGAATTTATACTATGTACTATTTTTTTTTATAAGAATAGTGCTCATTCTGTTGTTTTTTAATTTTTCCGCCGCAGGACAAGGTAAAATTGAAACTGGCAACCTATTTGTAACCAACTATAGCAGATCTTTTTTGAATACAGACTTTGTCAACTGGTCTGTTGTACAAGATTCCGAAGGGATTATTTATTACGGTAATACTCAAAAGGGTATCCAAACTTTTGATGGCCAAAAGGTGAGACCTGTATTAGATGAGAAAGGTGAACCAACAAAAGGCTTAGGGAGAGCTTTGGTCATAGACGCTAAAAAAACTATCTATGCCATTATTGGCTTTGGCTTTGGATACATTGAAAAAA
>Ga0208787_1001419_pt1 | contig 10427 bp, 9 predicted proteins | sample Wag4_2014_7_11_FD_187362 | JGI IMG/M metagenome (GOLD analysis project Ga0208787, IMG submission 187362) | Fresh water microbial communities from Ohio, USA - Utica-2 Time Series HT 2014_7_11 (SPAdes) (version 2) | ecosystem: Environmental > Aquatic > Freshwater > Water tank | place: USA: Ohio... | reverse complement strand
GTTACAATATTCCATCGATCCATCTGTCCCTGGTTAATTTGTTGCGTTCCATGATAAAGTCCTGAAGTATCACCAAGACCAATTGTATTTGCTGTTGCAAATAATCTAAAATATTTATTCTGTTTAATGACTTTATTTTTATCAAGCAAAGTTAGTTTTCCTTCGCTCTCAAGTAATCTTTGGATAACAAACATGACATCTGGTCTACCAGCGTCGTATTCATCAAATACTAATGCAACCGGATTTTGTAGTGCCCAAGGCAAGATTCCTTCTCTAAATTCCGTAACCTGTTTGTTATCTTTTATTACGATTGCGTCTTTTCCTAAAAGATCAATTCTACTTATGTGACTATCTAAATTTATTCTTATGCAGGGCCAATTTAGTCTTGCTGCAACTTGTTCAATGTGTGTTGATTTTCCTGTGCCATGAAAGCCTTGAATTAAAACTCTTTTGTTAAAAACGAAACCGGCAAGAATTGCAAGAGTTGTGTCGCGGTCAAATTTATAAGCACTATCAAGTTCAGGAACAAATTGATTCTTTTTTGAAAAACCTTCAACCGTCATGTCGGTATCAATATTAAAAACTTGTTTTACAGAAATTTTTATATCGGGTGCGGTTTCAAAAATATTATTGTCCATGATTTACGTTTTTTTGATTATTCCTTAAAAGAGTATAAGCAATTGTTATTTCTTTTAATTTATTCTCAAATTTTTTATCTCCAGAATTTGTATCTGGGTGATATTTTTTTACAAGTTTTTTAAATTGCTCTCTAATTTCGCTCCATTTTACATTACTTTTTAAATCTAGTTTTTTTAAAGCCTCTATTTCTTTTGAGCTATAAATTGTTTTTTTTTCAAATTGCTTAAAATAATCTGCAGGAAAGATATCTTGTTCTTCTAAAATATTTCTCCATACTTTATTAAAAAAATTGTCTTTTGAACCAAGTTTAGAGGTTGGTTTATGCCACGTAATATCTGAATGAATAAACTCTTCAATTTTGTCTTGTGACATTTCAGAGAAAAAATCCCACTCGTGGTTATAAATTTTTATATGTTCTGAGCAGAACCATTTATATTCACCCACAGCTTTTGAAGGAGCTTTAAATTCTCCTGGCTGTTTGCATCTTTTCCAATCACACGAATTATCGTTGGTCTTGTTGTGAATTTTCAAATGATCGCCACAAAACCACTTATACTGTTTATTGATATCTTTCTTTATCAGACCTTGTCCAGAAGCTAGCTCTTTACATTTGCTCCACTCACAGATCTTTCTCATTTGCGTAATTTTTTAAATTGATTAAAATTATTTTATGTCAGATCTAAAATATATTATCTTAGATAAAATAAAACAAAATATCGTGTGCGAGAATTTAGAAGTGAATAATAAATCGCATTTACATCAGCATCATGCTCAGTCACCAAAAAATAATAATAGTCATTTTGAAGTAATAATTTCTTCGGCAGAACTTAAAAAATTAAAGACAATAGATGCGCATAAAAAAATTTATACAATTTTAAATGAAGAAATGAAAAATATAATTCATTCTCTTGAAATTAAAATTAATTAAATTGTTCGATTAAAATAGGTTTAATATTTTTATTTAAATCAGAGGGAAAAATTTTGGCCTTTCCAATTTTGCTTAATAAAATTAGGTTAATTTTAGAGCCTGATATTTTTTTATCATGTTTCATATAATTAAAAATTTTATTTATATCTTTTTTATTAAAAATATTTTTAATTTGATAATTTATTTTTAATCTTTGATATAAATGTTTGATACGTTGATGCTCATTTATATTAAGCATTTTCATTTTTACAGATAAAGAAGATGCAATCATCATTCCATATAATACGGCCTCACCATGAATAAGATCATTTGAATATTTTTTTACTGCTTCAAAAGCATGAGCAAATGTATGGCCAAAGTTAAGTATTGCTCTTAGATTTTTTTCTTTTTCATCTTTTTGCACAATAATTGCTTTGCTCCTGCAACTTTCCTTAATTGCATGCATAACTAAATTCATGTCGGTTAAATTAATTACTGCATGAGAATTTTTTTCTAACCAAGAAAAGAATTTTTTATTCATAATTAGAGAGTATTTTAAAATTTCAGCATAACCCGCAACTAAATGTCTATGAGGTAAACTTTTTAATGTTATTGGATCAATTAAAACAAGTTTAGGCTGGTAAAATGTTCCAATCATATTTTTGCCTTCAATGGAGTTAATTCCAGTCTTCCCACCAATTGAAGAATCTACTTGTGCTAATAAAGTTGTTGGAATTTGAACCAGGTTAACACCTCTTTTAAATATACTACTTGCAAAGCCTGATAAATCTCCAATAACACCGCCACCCAAAGCAATCACACAGTCATCGCGATTAAAATTATACTTAAATAAATTTTTTATTATTGCATGGGTAAAATTCATATTTTTTGATTTTTCACCAGCACTTAAAGTAAAAAGATATTTATCTTTAGATTTTATAGAAGATAATATTGAACGAATATAAGTCTTTGGAATATTTTTGTCGGTAATTAATAGAAATCTTTTTGCTTTAGGAATAGCTTTTTTTATTTCGGCGCCCGCATTATTTAATAAATTTTTACTAATAATAATTGGGTAACTATTATTATTTAAATTAACTTTAATTGTTATTTTTTTCATAAAAATCTATAATTTTTTCAATAATCTTATTCTTGCTATTTAAATTACAATTTATTTCGTAGTCGGCCAATTTATATATTGGATCTCTATTTTTTTTTAAATTTTTAATACTTTTTTCAATATTATTTTGATCTACCATTGGTCTTTTTTTAGCATTACGCTTAATACGGCTAATAATCAAATCTTCATCCATATTAAGCCAAATTGATAGATATTCTTTTAAAATTCTTTTTCTAATTACATCGTTAATAAAAGCCCCACCGCCTACAGAAATTATTTTCCCTTTATCATTTTTAATTTTTAGGAAAATTTTTTCTTCTAATTCTCTAAAATACTTTTCTCCATTTTTTTTGAAAATTTCAGCAATAGTAAGATTGGTCTCATCTTCTATTAATGTGTCGGTATCAACGAATTCAATTTTTAATTTTTTTGCAACTTCTTTTCCAATGGTACTTTTGCCAGTACCCATCATTCCAACCAATACTAAGCTTTTATGCGTTGCCATTATTGAATGAATAATTTATTAACATAATTCTAATTGAAATATTATATAATTAATCTGTTATGCCTTTTAGAACCTCAATACAAATTATCTTAAGTACCATAGCTATCTTGATAGCCATTCTTTGTATTCTTTATTACTTTGGTTCAAAAGATATTGTTTTAGAAAAAACAAAAATTATTGAAAAGATTCCAGTAGAAAAATTAAATATAGTTAAATAACGAGCTTATCTAGCTTCCGATTTAACTATTTCGTTATAAGCAGGAACAGTTAAAAAATCTTCAAATTGATTAGCAATCGACATTTCTTCAAACATTTTTGCAGCACGTTCGTAATTACCTTTTTCAAATTTCTGTTCACCAACTTCTTTTTTAATCTGTACCATTTCCTCTTTAACTATATTTTTTACGTAAGTAGGATCAATTGTTTTACCATCAACAGTTTTACATTGATGTTTATTCCACTGCCAAACTTGCGCTCTTGAAATTTCAGCGGTAGCAGCATCTTCCATTAAATTATAAAGAGGAACACAACCATTGCCACCAAGCCATGCAGCTAAATATTGAATTCCTACAGAAATATTTTTTCTAAGACCTTCTTCTGTAATATCTCCTTTTTCAGCTAACAATAAATCTTTAGCTTCAATTTTTGTATCGCCAGGAACTTTGTTAACTTGATTTGCTTGTGGCATTTTTTCATCGAATACATCTTTTGCAATTTTTACTAAACCAGGGTGTGCAACCCAAGTGCCATCATGGCCGTCATTAGCTTCTCTTAATTTATCTTGTTTTACAGCGTCCATTGCTTTTTGATTTAAAGCTTCATTATCTTTAATTGGAATTTGAGCAGCCATTCCACCCATCGCGTGAGCGCCCCTGCGATGACATGTCTTAATTAACAACAAACTATACGATCTTAAAAAATGTGAAGTCATTTTAACAATAGATCGGTCCGGCAATAAGAAATCTTTAAAGTTTTTAAATTTTTTAATGTAGCTAAAAATATAATCCCATCTTCCGCAGTTAAGACCAACGATGTGATCTTTTAACTCAAATAAAATTTCATCCATCTCAAAGGATGCAAGTATTGTTTCAATTAGAACTGTTGCTTTGATTGTTCCGTGCTTGATCCCTAATTTTTTTTGTGCCTCTGTAAATACATCGTTCCAAAGTCTAGCTTCAAGATGACTTTCCATTTTTGGTAGATAGAAATAAGGTCCTGTTCCATTTTGAAGAAGTTGTTTTGCGTTATGATAAAAATAAATACCAAAATCAAATATGCCACCTGAACATTTTTCATTATCAACTAAGAAATGCGCCTCATCCAAGTGCCATCCTCTTGGCCTTACAATAAGCACTGCATGCTTTTCATTTAACTTATATTCTTTACCAGTAGTCTTGTCGGTGAAATTAATTTTTTTATTAATCGCATTCTTCAAATTAATTTGACCCTCAATAACATTATTCCATGCTGGAGTTGCAGAATCTTCAAGATCTGCCATGAAACAACTCGCTCCAGAATTAAGAGCGTTGATAATCATTTTTTGATTAGTAGGACCTGTAATTTCAACTCTACGATCTTGTAAATCTTTTGGAACTCCTAAAATTTTCCAATCTTTTTCTCTAATAGATTTTGTTTCCTCTAAGAAATTAGGACGCCAACCCCCATCAATTTTTTTTTGAACTTCTTGTCTACGTTTTAACAGCTCAAGTCTTCGAGAATTAAATTTTCGATGTAAATCAGCTACAAACTCTAAACAATCTAAAGTTAAAATTTCTTCAAATTCTTTAGAAATTTTTCCTGTAATAGTGGTATTTTTTGGAAAAGATTTCATATACGCCACAATTTATATATAAACTTTATCCGAACTCAATATGTATAAAAATAAAATTATTTAATGAATTACTTAGATTTTGAAGACGATATTAAAGCATTAGATCAAAGAGTTCAGGAACTAAAAGCTCCTTACCTTGCAAAGGGAATTACTGCCATTGAAAATCCTACAGTTGTTGATGCTGAAAGAAGATTAAATGAAGCACTAGAGAGAGCCTATGCAAATCTTAATCGCTGGCAAAAAACAAAAGTTGCAAGACACGAATTTAGACCACGTTCTATTCATTATATTCAAAAGATTTTTCCAGATTTTACAAATCTATCTGGAGACCGATTGTATGGAGAAGACCAATCTGTGTTAGCAGGATTTGCAACTCTTGATGGGATTTCCGTTTTAGTTATTGGTCAAGAAAAAGGGAATGATACTCAATCTAGAATTCAAAGAAATTTTGGAATGATGAGACCGGAGGGTTATCGTAAGAGTATGCGTTTAATGAATCTTGCAGATAGATTAAATATTCCAATTGTAACATTTATAGATACCCCAGGCGCTTATCCTGGAAAAGGAGCAGAAGAGCGAGGTCAGGCAGAGGCTATTGCAAAATGTATTGAGTGTTGTCTTAATGTAAAAGTTCCAATGATCTCAGTTGTTATAGGAGAAGGGGGGTCAGGAGGAGCCATAGCGCTTGCAACTGCTAATAAAGTTTTAATGTTAGAATATTCTGTCTATTCAGTAATATCTCCTGAGGGCTGCGCTTCTATTCTTTGGCGTGATCCTAAAAAAGCAAAAGAGGCAGCAGAAGCTATGAAAATTTCTTCACAAGATTTATTTGAAAATAAAATTATTGATGAAATTATTAAAGAACCAAAAGGAGGAGCTCATCGAAATCACGATGAAATGGTTGCAAACGTTACCTCGAGTATTAAAAAAAATTTAAATGAACTAATGCAAATTTCTCCTGAAGAGCTTATTTATCAACGAAAAAATAGATTTTTAAGCATAGGAAGAGATGTAATGATTACAAAAGAAGAGTTCTATAAAGACACACAAATCAATACCGTTACTTTTAATCCGTTTAATTGGAAATTATTACTACAGAATAATCGAAGATTAGTTGCAACAGTCGTTGTTATTGTGATTTTATTTATTTTAGCTTTAACTTTAACTTAAAGCACCGCAGCAATTTTTATATTTTTTACCAGACCCACAATTACAAGGAGCATTTCTTGATATTTTTTCTTGAATAACAGGTTGTTGTGATTGTGGCGCTCTATCTTCCTTTGTCACTTGAATATTGATTAAGAACATAATTAAATTTTCTTTAATTTTTGAAAGTAGATCTTTAAATAAATTAAAACTTTCTCTCTTATATTCATCTAATGGGTTTTTTTGACCATAACCTCTAAGACCAATTACTTGTCTTAATTGTTCAAGATATTGTAAGTGACTTCTCCATTCGTAATCAAGATTTTGTAGAAAAATTCTCTTTTCAACTTCTTTATTAGTATCATCCCCTGCAGTAGCAATTCTTGCGTTTCGTCTTTGATCAAAATGATTTTTTAAGAATTCTTTTTGTTCCGAACTGCTTTTTAAAAGCCAAGCATTAAAATCATTATCATCAATTTTTGTTCCGCTTAACCGCTCTGTTTTTGTTTTAATTAATTTTTTGGAATTAACATCAGCAGTATCCCTGTAATTACGTATTTCACCAATTAAATCTTCTATAATCTCATCAAAGATATCATTTACTACATTGTAGATATTTTGATTTCTTATTACTCCTAATCTTTGTTCAAAAATTACTTTTCGTTGATCATTCATGACATCGTCAAACTGTAATAAAGTTTTTCTAATATCAAAATTTCTTCCTTCAACTCTTTGCTGCGCTTTTTCCAAGGCTTTATTAATCCATGGGTGATCTATAGATTCTCCTTCTTTTAGACCTAGTTTTTGCAACATAAAATCAATTTTTTCGGATCCAAAAATTCTCATTAGATCATCTTGTAAACTTAAGTAAAAAATAGAAGAACCCATATCTCCTTGTCTTCCAGTTCGGCCTCTTAATTGATTGTCTATTCTTCTGCTTTCATGACGCTCTGTTCCAATAACAAATAACCCGCCGCTAGCTAATACTTTTGCTTTTTCTTCTTCATGCTCTTTTTTAGTTTTTTCAACTAAAACTTTATCATTCGTTCCACCTTCTTTAATTTTTAAATCTAAATTACCACCAAGTTGAATGTCAGTTCCTCTACCCGCCATGTTTGTTGCAATTGTAACTGCACCAATTCTTCCTGCTTGGGCAATGATACTTGCTTCTTGTTCATGAAATTTTGCGTTTAAAACATTATGTTTTATAGATTCTTGTTTTAAAATTTTTGAAATTCTTTCAGATTTTTCAATGCTAGTAGTTCCAATCAAAACGGGCTGTTTTTTTTCATTAGCATCAAGAATTTGATTTATAATTGCATTAAATTTTTCCTTTTCGGTTCTAAAAATTTTATCATTAAAATCTTTTCTAATCATAGGTCTATTGGTTGGCAATTCAACTACATCTAATTTGTAAATTTCGTAAAACTCTTCAGCCTCCGTCATAGCAGTTCCGGTCATGCCAGAAAGTTTTTCATATAATCTGAAATAATTTTGGAATGTTATTGAAGCTAAAGTTTGATTCTCATTTTGAATTTGAACTCCTTCTTTTGCTTCGATTGCTTGATGAAGACCATCAGAATATCTTCTGCCGTCCATGATGCGACCCGTAAATTCATCAATAATATAAATTTGATTATCTTTTACTATGTAATCTTTATCTTTAGTAAAAAGCATATTTGCTTTTAAAGATTGATTAATGTGATGAACAATAGATAAATTTTGCGGATCGTAGAAATTAGTTCCTTTTAATAAATTAATTTTTCTTAATTTATCCTCAACAAAATCTATGCCTTTTTCCGTTAGTAAGGCACTCCGATCTTTTTCATCAGTATCATAATGCTCTTTGCTTAATTGATTAACTAACTTGTTGCATAAAAAATATTGAGAAGAGTTGTCTTCTGTTGGTCCAGATATAATTAAAGGAGTTCTGGCCTCATCAATTAAAATACTATCTACTTCATCAACAATACAGAAATAATGTTTTCGTTGCACCATCTCAGCAATGGAATATTTCATGTTGTCTCTTAAATAATCAAATCCAAACTCATTGTTTGTTCCATAAGTGATGTCGCATTCGTACTGAGCTTTTCTATTAACGTCGTCGATGCCATTTACGATACAGCCAACACTGACTCCTAAAAAATTATAAATTTTTGACATCCACTCAGAGTCACGTTTTGCAAGATAGTCATTCACCGTTACAACATGAACACCTTTTTCTGTTAAGCTATTTAAATAAGCAGGCAAAGTTGCAACTAATGTTTTTCCTTCCCCAGTTTTCATTTCTGAAATATTACCTTGATGAAGAATAATTCCACCTAGTAACTGCACATCAAAATGTCTTTGTCCTGTAGTTCTAACGCTTGCTTCACGAACACAAGCAAATGCTTCTGGTAAAATTTTATTTAAATTTTCTCCGTCTTTAATTCTTTTTTTAAATTCTTGTGTTTTGTTCTTTAATTCTTGATTCGAAAGCTTTTGAATTTCCGGTTCTAAGGAATTAATTTTTTGAACTAACGGCTGTATTTCAATAAGCTTTCGCTCGTTGGATGTTTTGAATATTTTTTTTAAAATGTTTAAACCGGGTATCATTTTGAGATATTATTACAGATAAATTAAATAGTATAAATTTAGCAACTACCTTATAACTGAAAAAATACTAAATAAAATACACATGACTACGCTATTTCAAAACTTTTTTAAGAAAAAACAACTGAATAGAGTTACTAAAGATTTTCCCGAGATGCCAAGTATTGATGGATTGGAAATTTCAACGGTAAGCGCAGGTTTGTACAATACAAATAGAGACGATGTGAGTTTATTTTATTTTCCAGAGGGCGCAATATTTTCAGGAGTTTACACCAAGTCTTCAACAAGATCTGTTTGTATTGATTGGAATGTTAAAGCGAATAAAAAAGATATCAGAGCTTTATTAGTTAATACTAGAAATGCTAACGCATATACTGGTAAGCAAGGACTAAACAGTATTATTGAATTATCAAAATTTTTTTCAGATAAAAAAAAAATTTCAAACAAACAAATTTTATTTGCATCCACAGGCGTTATTGGGCAACCATTTCCGCTTGCAAAAGTTAAGAACGCTCTTCCAAATCTAATTGAAAAATTAAAAAGACCTATAAAATTAACTTGGATTAAGCAGGCCTTGTCTATTATGACCACAGATACATTTGGAAAAATGAGCTGCGCTGTGGTGCAAACCAATAAAGATTTTATAAATATAGCTGGTATTGCAAAAGGTTCAGGAATGATAGCGCCAAATATGGCAACAATGTTTGGCTTTATATTTACTGACGCGAATATTTCCCAAGATGTTTTAAACAAAATGTTAAAAAGAAATACCGAAAATACATTTAATGCAATTACAGTTGATGGAGATACTTCAACAAATGATATGGTTTTAGTTTTTTCAACTAGAAAAGCTAAGAATAGAATTATTAACGATATAAATTCTAAAGTCGCAAAAGATTTCGAAAAGGCACTTTATGAAGTAATGCTGGATCTTTCAAAACAAGTTGTTTTAGATGGAGAAGGAGCTAAAAAATTTCTTACCATAAATGTAACAGGTGCCTCTAATGATAAATTTGCAAAAGAAGTTGCAATGTCTATTGCAAATTCACCACTTGTGAAAACTGCACTTGCAGGAAGCGATCCAAATTGGGGTAGAATTTTGATGGCAATTGGCAAAACTAATGAAAGAGTAAAAAAAGAAAAAATTGAAATTAAAATCGGAGATTCTTTGATTACAAAATATGGAATGCAGGTACCAAGTTATGATGAACAAAAAGTTAAAAACTATATGCTTGGTGATGATATTATTTTTGATGTAAATTTAAATTTAGGAAAGGGAAAATTTACTGCTTATACTTGTGATTTCAATGCTGAGTATATTTCAATTAACGCAGATTATAGATCTTAATTAACCTGTCCCAATAAGAATTCCAGCAGCAAGAACTAACGCTCCTCCAACAACAACTTGAAGTGCTGCTCTAAAGAATGGAGCTTCCATATATTTATTTTGAATCCACACAATCGCCCATAATTCAAAAAATACTATAATCATTGCGAGGATAGTTGCGGTCCAAAAATGTGGAATCAAATATGGAAGTGCGTGACCTAATCCACCAACTGCAGTCATTATTCCACATGCAAGCCCACGTTTCACAGGAGAGCCTCTTCCTGAAATTACTCCATCATCAGATACAGCCTCAGTTAATCCCATGGATATTCCGGCACCAACTGACGCTGCAAGACCCAC
>Ga0208787_1001418_pt1 | contig 10428 bp, 10 predicted proteins | sample Wag4_2014_7_11_FD_187362 | JGI IMG/M metagenome (GOLD analysis project Ga0208787, IMG submission 187362) | Fresh water microbial communities from Ohio, USA - Utica-2 Time Series HT 2014_7_11 (SPAdes) (version 2) | ecosystem: Environmental > Aquatic > Freshwater > Water tank | place: USA: Ohio... | reverse complement strand
CATTTCTTTTCTTCTGTCACCAAAACCTGGAGCTTTAACAGCTGCAACTTTAATAGTACCACGTAATTTATTCACCACTAATGTAGCCATTGCTTCGCCTTCTAAGTCTTCTGCAATAATCACTAATGGACGACTTGTTTGTGCTACTTTCTCTAAAATATGTAAGATGTCTTTCATCGCTGAAATCTTCTTATCATAAATTAAGATATAAGGGTTTTGCATTTCAGCTTCCATCTTTTCGCTGTTTGTAACGAAATATGGAGAAACATATCCACGATCAAATTGCATACCTTCTACTACATCAACTGTGGTATCAGTACCTTTTGCTTCTTCTACTGTGATCACACCTTCTTTACCCACTTTGCTCATTGCAAGGGCAATTAATTTTCCAATTTCATTATCGTTGTTTGCAGAAATAGAAGCTACTTGCTCAATCTTTTTAGCGTCGTTACCAACAGTTTGAGATTGTGCTTTTAAACTTGCTACTACTTTATCTACTGCTTTATCAATCCCGCGCTTTAAATCCATTGGATTTGCACCGGCAGTCACGTTTCTTAAACCTTCGCCAATAATAGCTTGTGCTAAAACAGTTGCTGTAGTCGTTCCATCACCAGCTTGATCAGCGGTTTTGCTTGCAACTTCTTTTACCATTTGTGCACCAATATTTTCGATAGGATCTTCTAAGTCAATTTCTTTGGCAACAGAAACACCATCTTTAGTAATAGAAGGTGATCCAAATTTCTTTTCAATAACTACGTTACGACCTTTTGGTCCTAAAGTTACTTTCACGGCGTTGGCTAAAGTGTCAACACCTTTTTTCATTTTATTTCTCGCTTCTAAGTCGAAAAAAATCATTTTAGACATAATCAGTTAATTTTTAAATTCTTAAATTAAAATTCTACCTAACAATTAAACAATTGCAAGGATATCACTTTCACGCATGATCAATAAGTCTTGACCTTCAATTTGGATTTCTGTACCAGCATATTTGCTATATAATACAGTTTGTCCCACTTTTACAGTTACAGGCTCATCTTTTTTACCAGGACCAGCAGCTACGATTGTTCCACGTTGTGGCTTTTCTTTTGCAGTGTCTGGGATGATGATTCCACCAGCTGTTTTCTCTTCAGCAGCGGCAGGCATAACAATTACTCTGTCCATGTAGCGGGGTAATGTTTAATTTTTTTGCCGAACTCTTAGCCATAGTTTATCTTTTTAATTGATTAATAAAGGTATTAACATAACTGCTATAACCATGCCATCTGTCTTAAAAGCAAATAGATAGGTCAAAATTTCAGTTCTGGTTGTAATTTTGTTACAAGGACGCAAATTAATGTCAAAAATGTCAGTTTTAAGCAATTTTATTATAGATTTGCAACCCCAATAGCTCTTATAATTATGATGAACCGAAGAAATATCCGAATTAAAGTAATGCAGGTCATGTATATGCTAGACCCTCAAAACGTCTCAACTGCAGCTGGTTTACTTCAAAAAGAGTTTGATAAGTCCCGTAATTTATTCGTTTACCTTGTTCATTTAATGCATCAAATTGCAAGTTATGCAGAGATTGAAGCCTTACAAAGAGCCTCTAAAAACCTTCCCAACCAAGCAGATTTAACTGTCAATATCAAATTAGCCGGAAACAGTATCGTTTGGCAAACCCTTGAATCGGAAAAATTCAAAAAAGCCATCGAGATTGTGAAGCCACAACAATGGATTGATAATGATATGGTTAAATCCATTTTTCGTCAATTGGAAGCGTCTCCAGAATACAAAGTGTATATTCTTGAGGAAAGTAGAGAAAAAGCCAAGGAAACCGCTATTTTAAAATTCATTTTTGGAGAACTGATTTTAATTTCTAGTAACACCATTGAAACAATTGAATCAAATTTTTCCAATTGGGATGATGACGGGGATATGATTATCGGTTTTATGTTGAATTATTTTCAAAAACCAGGATCTGTTGATTTCTTAGATTTAGTTGGGGATGAGAAGATGAAATTTGCAAAAGATTTGTTGCAAACAGCTATTGAGAAAAAAGAGGTGACAGAAGCCCTGATTGTACCTAAATTAAAAAACTGGGATCCAGAACGTATAGCTGTCATTGATATGATTTTATTAAGATTGGGCGTTTGTGAATTGCTCTATTTTGATACCATCCCAACTAAAGTGTCTATTAACGAATACATTGATCTAGCTAAGGAATATAGTACCGAACAAAGTGGCCATTTTGTCAATGGTATTTTGGATAGTATCCACAAAGAATTAGTGGCCAATGGTAAAATTCAAAAGGTAAGTCACAAAGCAAAGTAATTGGTTTACACTATCTTTGTATTCAAGTTTAAAACATAAACAAAACAAAATGACACAAATTTTATTACAAGCGCCACAACAAGGTGGAACTTTTCAATTGATCATGTTAGGTGGTATTATCTTGGTTTTCTGGTTTTTCATGATCCGTCCACAAGCTAAAAAAGCAAAAGAGCAAAAGAAATTTATTGATACAATGCAGAAGGGTGATAAAGTTGTTACCATTGCAGGTATTCATGGTACAGTTAATAAAGTAAATGAAGACAATACCATTCAATTGGAAGTGAGTCCAGGAAGTTATTTAAAGATTGAAAGATCTTCTATTAGCTTAGAGTGGTCTCAAGCTATCAATAAATAAGACAATGATTTAAATGATACAATCCGAAATTAGCCTCCAAACAATTGGAAACTGATTTCGGATTTTTTTTGAACTGCATATGACAACAATGATTGGTTTAACAGGGGGGATTGGTTCAGGAAAATCTGTGGTCGCAAAAGTATTTGCAACCCTTGGTATACCTGTGTTCAATGCCGATGAAGAAGCCAAGCGTATTATGCAAACTAGCCCTGAAATAAAAGCAAAACTGATTCAGCAATTTGGAACAGCTATATTTAATGAGCATGGATTGGATAAAGAAAAATTAGCAGCCATTGTTTTCAATGATCCTTTCCAATTACAATTACTCAATGCCATCGTACACCCAGTGACCATTCAAGCTGCAAAAGATTGGGCTGCAAAACAAACTAGTCCTTATGTGATTAAAGAAGCGGCATTGATTTTTGAATCGGGTGCGGCAGATGGATTATTGAAAGTCATTGGTGTGACAGCGCCATTGTCATTAAGAATTCACAGAGTCATGCAAAGAGATGGCATCACAAAAGACCAAGTAGATGCGCGTATGCGCAATCAAATTTCGGACACCATTAAAATGCGTTTATGCGATTATGTGATTGAGAATAACAATCAACAAATGGTCATTCCACAAGTGTTAGAAATAGACAAAGCGATTAGAGCGGCTTTGTAATTTTATAACACCAACGTTTTAATCTTCCTTCAAAATCAAATGGGGTAGTGGCTTTAGTGATATCTTTGATTTGATCACTCTTTATTTGTTCGGCGTCGATGATGAACTGTGTAAAATTTGTACTAAAATACAAGATGCCTCCTGGCTTCATCGCTTTCAACATATCATTGATCAATTCCACATGGTCTCTTTGAATATCTAAAATATCCTTCATTCTTTTACTATTACTAAAGGTAGGAGGATCCATCACCACTAAATCATAAAAATTGACAGGCAATGTTTTTAAATATTGTTTGACATCTGCATGTATAAATTGATAGGCCGATGAAGTGGCTATTTGATTGATTTTAAAATTTTCTTCGCTCCAACTTAAATAAGTTTTAGATAAGTCTACCGATGTAACTGATTTAGCGCCTGCTTTTGCTGCATACACAGAAAAAGAACTGGTATAACTAAACAAATTTAAAAAATGGGTATCCTTTGCTTCGGCCTGAACCATTTGTCTAGTGACACGATGGTCTAAAAATATGCCGGTATCTAAGTAGTCGGTTAGGTTGACTAAAAACTTTAATTCGTTTTCTTGCACAGTGATAATTTTTGATTCCGTCACTGCTTCTTTTTCGTATTGTCCTTCACGATGTGACATGCGCTTGCGCAATTTCACATACATTTTGTCAATATGAATACCCGTCATGTCGGCAATGATTTTTTTGGTTTCGTTAAACCAAATTTCATGTTCCTCGTCTGTTAATGCATGACGTCGTTTGTATTCAGCGATATAAATAAAGTCCTCGTAAAATTCAACACAGATGGGGAATTCAGGTAAGTCATGGTCATAAAGTCTCCAGCAAGAGACATTGAGTCGCTTAGCTTGTTTTAATCGATGCTTATAATTTTTAAGCAATCGATTTTCAAACATTTGAAATTTTTCTGGCGTCATGAATTGGAGGACTTATTTTAAAGTAGCCAATGCTTCTCTAATTCTTGCCCAAGCCTTTTCGATATTCTCCATACTATTTGCAAAAGAGAAACGAACACAATGAGGTTCTCCAAATGCATCGCCCATGACAGAAGATACATGTGCCGTATTTAATAAGAACATACTAAGGTCTGAGGCATTGGTAATTGTTTGTTGACCATCAGACTTACCATAATAACTACTTACGTCTGGGAACACATAGAAAGCACCTTCGGGTGCAAAACATTTAAATCCTGGCATTGCATTCACCAAGGCTAATGTAGTTGTTCTGCGACGTGTAAATTCTTCTGTCATTGCGATAGATGGTTTCAAATCGCCCACCAATGCAGCCACAGCAGCTTTCTGTGTAATAGAACTTGTACCAGAGGTAAATTGACCTTGTAATTTTTCCATCGCTTTTGCTAAAGTGATATTGGATGCGGTATATCCTAAACGCCAACCGGTCATGGCAAATCCTTTACTCAATCCATTGATTACAATGACTTGGTCTTTGATATCAGTGAACTGTGCAATGCTTTCGTGCTTGCCAATGAAATTGATGTATTCATAAATCTCATCCGATAAGATGGTGATTTGTGGATATTTTTTAAACAAGTTCGCCAATGCTTCTAATTCAGCTTTGCTGTAGACTGCACCAGAAGGATTACAAGGAGAGGAGAACATGAATACTTTTGTCTTTGGTGTAATGGAAGCTTCTATTTGTGCTGGCGTTGCTTTGAATCCAGCTTCTACTGTTGTTCTTATTTCAACTACTTTGCCACGCGCAATTTTTACCAATTCAGAATAAGTCACCCAATATGGCGTAGGGATGATTACTTCATCACCTTCGTCTACTAAAGCCAATAACGCGTTGGCTAAACTTTGCTTTGCACCAGTAGAAGTGATGATTTGTTCAGGAGTATAGTCAAGATTGTTATCTCTTTTTAATTTAGTACAAACGGCTTCTCTTAAATCCAAAAAGCCTGCAACAGGCGTGTAATGACTCCAGTTATCATTGATCGCTTTAATGGCTGCGTCTTTAATATGCTGTGGGGTATCAAAATCTGGTTCACCCAAGCTTAGGTCAATAACATCAACACCTTTCGCCCTTAATTCACGACCTAATTTGGCCATTTTTAAAGTTTCTGGTTCACTAAATCTGTTTAAAAGAGAAGATAATTCCATAGTGTATTATTTGTAGCTCGAATTTCGCAAATTATTACCAAACAGCCATCCTTTTTACTTTGCATTTAGGATTAAATTATGCCCCAATTGTGCATATCTACTGTAAACTCACTTAAATTTGTTTTACTTATGGAAAAGTTTATCTCAGTGTTCGATATGTTTAAAATTGGTGTAGGACCTTCAAGTTCTCATACCCTAGGACCTTGGTTGGCTGCAAAACATATGATTAAGAGGGTAAGTGCGTTAAAGGGTGTCAATAGTATTAATGCCATGCATATATACCTGTATGGTTCTTTGGCTAAAACAGGAAAGGGACATGGAACAGACACGGCTATATTGATGGGCTTACAGGGAGAAGATCCTGTAACAACAGATACCCGTTTGATTGCTCAAAAAGTTCAAGCCATTAAGGATAACCAAAATATTTTATTGGATGGTGTACATTCAATAAAATTTGACTACAACAATCATTTAGTTTTTTTAAAAGATAAAAGTTTGCCTTATCATCCGAATGCCTTGCAATTTGTGGTTGAATTAAAGGATGCAGTTAAAACCTATACTTATTATTCGGTTGGTGGTGGTTTTATTGAAACGGAAGCTTCTGAAGATGGTTTAGAGCTGGGTCATTTAATAGAAGATAAAAAGGAAACAAATATCGAAGTGCTATTTAATTTTTTTTCAACCAACGATTTAATTCATTGGTGTATTAAAACTGGGTTACCTATTTCTGATATTGTTAGAGAAAATGAAAAGCAATTGCATACGGAACAAGCTTTGGAAGAAGGCCTTGACCGTTTATGGAAGACGATGCTGGATTGTATTTATAAAGGCGTGCATGCAGAAGGTATTTTGCCAGGTGGATTGCAAGTGCATAGAAGAGCCAATGATTTAAACACTAAATTATTAAAGAAAGAAAATCGCACGGATAATACAACTACGCAAACGATGGAGGAATGGATGCAACAAATTCAAAGTGGTGGTGGTGACTTTTCTTATATACTAGATTGGGTAAGTTGTTTTGCATTGGCAGTGAACGAAGAGAATGCAAGTTTTGGAAGGGTAGTGACTGCACCCACTAATGGTGCTGCTGGTGTAATTCCTGCTGTGTTGATGTATGCGATTAATTTTTGTAATAAAGGAAGTCAACAAGACATACATAAATTTTTATTGACTGCAAATGCCATTGGAATTTTATTTAAAAACGGTGCGACCATTTCTGCAGCAATGGGTGGATGTCAGGCAGAGATTGGCGTTTCATCTGCAATGGCTGCAGCAGGTTTAACAGAGTTATTAGGAGGTAATCAACGACAAGTTTTGATGGCAGGAGAAATTGCCATGGAACATCATTTAGGTTTAACCTGTGATCCAGTGGGTGGATTGGTTCAGATTCCATGTATTGAACGCAATACCATGGGTGCAATCAAAGCCATTACTGCAGCGCAATTAGCATTACAAAGTAAACCAGATTATGCTTTGGTTAGTTTGGATAAAGTAATTCATACCATGTGGCAAACTGCATTGGATATGAATGTAAAATACAAAGAGACTGCAGATGGTGGATTGGCTATGCAAATACCTATTGGATTAGCAGAATGTTAGTCTAAAATGAATGGCATGAACCTATAGCAAATTTAGTTTCAAATTAAGCTTCGATAGCTGCTTCATCTACCAAACTAAAATCTTGGATCACATTGTACAATGTCCCACGTTCAATTGGTGTTCTTTTTGCTTGTTTAATTAAGCGAACCAATTCCAAAGTGGTCATAGCAGGATTTTGTTCTTCACTTCCAGCCATTGAGTATATTTTTGTGGTATCGTCGATGGTGCCATCAATATCATTCACACCATAACTTAAAGTCAATTGAGCAACCTGTCTACCCAGCATTGGCCAGTAGGCTTTGATGTGCGGGAAATTATCCAAGTACAATCTTGAGATCGCATACATTTTTAAATCTTCCAGCATAGTAGATTCTGGCACATCATGCATTTCATTGTCCTTATTTCTAAACTTAAGCGGAATGAATGTATTGAAACCTTTTGTTTGGTCTTGTAATTGTCTAAGACGTTCCATATGGTCTATGCGGTGCTCGTATTTTTCGATATGACCATACAACAAAGTGGCATTGCTATGCATACCAAGTGCATGCGCTGTTTGGTGAATTTCTAACCATCCATCGGCATCTACCTTATCATCACAAATAATGGTACGAACGTCTGGATGAAAAATTTCTGCACCACCACCAGGTAAGGAATCCAATCCTGCTTCATGTGCTAAACGCATCCCTTCTTGAATGGATACTTTTGCTTTACGGAACATATAATCCAGTTCTACCGGTGTAAATGCTTTGATATGTAATTCGGGACGATGTGCTTTAATGGCGCGCATTAAGTCCAAGAAAAATGCTAATGTTAATTTAGGATGCACTCCACCAACGATATGTACTTCTGTCACTGGTTTGCCATCATAGGATTTTACGATATCCATCATTTGGTCTATCGTTAATTCCCATCCTTCTTCTTTATGCGCGTATAATTTAGAATAAGAACAAAACTTACAAGAGAAGACACAGACATTGGTCGGCTCTATATGAAAATTGCGATTGAAATAAGTAATATCACCATGCAATTCATTTCTTTTCCAGTTGGCCAATGCGCCTACATAGGGAAGGGATGATTTTTCAAACAAGTCAACGCCATCTTCAAAATTGATACGTTCGTTTTGAATGATTTTTTGACCAATGGATTTTAATATTGGATCTGCTTGCGCATCTACCAGAACCTTAATTTGTGCCTTGTTCATTAACGATGAAATTAGATGACAAAGTTAGTCAATAAGCGCTTGATTACCATCTTATGTTTAAAGTCCTTACCTTAAAATTACTGTAAACTTTAACCTTGACTTTAAAACGAGTTTTCAAATATTATCCAATTAAAATACCTGCAATACTTGCAGACAAATAGGATGCTAAGGTTCCTGCTAAAAGTGCTTTAAGGCCTAATTCTGCAAGGTCTTTACGGCGAGTTGGAGCAAGTTCTCCAATACCACCAATTAACATGCCTACACTACTAAAATTGGCAAATCCACAAATAGCAATACTCACAATCAACAAACCTTTTTCGGTTACAATTGGGATGACTTTGCTGGTTAAACTTTTAAACGCAACAAATTCATTGATGGTTAATTTCTGACCTAATAAGGTGGCTGCATTTTGTATATCCACTGTTGGGATACCCATTGCCCAAGCCATAGGATAAAATAATTTGCTAAAAATAAAGTTCAAGCTTAAGTCAACATTGGCGCTAAAAAGATGCCCAATTTTTAATAAGCTCCAGTCCACTAAAGCGATTAAAGCAATAAAACCAATTAACATGGCAATCACGTTCATGGCAATTTTGAAACCATCTCCAGCACCGTGTGTGATGGCATCGATGGTATTGCTATACTGACTCTTTACTTCTAAAGTAACTTTACCCATGGTTTGTGAAACTTCTGTCTCTGGGAATAATATTTTTGCGATGACCAATGCACCAGGCGCGGCCATCAAACTTGCTGTGATTAATTTTGGTGCTAAATCCATGCCAGCTTGCGCACCCATATTTGCATATACCACCAATATACCACCTGCAATACAAGCCAAGCTACCACTCATGCTTGCTAATATTTCACTTTTTGTCATTGTTGGCAAGTAGGGACGAATCATTACCTGTGCTTCAACCTGTCCTACAAAAGCACTCGCCACATTACTCAATGCTTCTGCGCCACTCACACGCATGATAAAATTCATTGCTTTGGCAATCACTGATATAATACGTTGCATGATCCCAAAATGATAAAATAAAGCGACTAATACACATACTAAAATTATAGTTGCTGTAACATTAAAGGCAAACACAAAACCACCATTGGTAAAATCAGTTGCGCCGGCAGGACCCATTGCGGCGACACCACCGTAAACAAATGCCGCACCTTGACGCGCAAATTCTTCGATTTTACCCATACCTTTTCCTAAAATTTGAAAGAATCTTGTAATGGCTGGTATTTTTAAAATCAAAATACCAATGGTTAACTGAAGGGCTAAACCACTTAGTACTAAACGGTAGTTAATTCTTTTTTTATTGTTAGAAAACAAAAAAGCAATCATTAAAATCAATACTATGCCTATCAAGCCTTGGAATCTTGCCATGGGTTTTATTTAGAGCAGAAAGGTAATTAATTTATTGTTATTTTTTGATTGCAGAGCATAAAAAATCCCACTCAGTTGAATGAGTAGGATTTTATTAAAGTTGTTGTATCAATTACATGTGAGACTGGATCTTCTTGTCTAATACAGCTTTTGGAACTGCACCAATTTGCTTGTCTACTACTTGACCACCTTTTACAAAAAGGATCGCAGGAATGGAAGTGATACCAAAATTCATGCTTAAAGTAGGATTCACATCTACATTCACTTTGCCAATATTCACTTTACCTTCATACTGAACAGCTAATTCTTCGATAACTGGTCCGATTGCGCGACATGGTCCACACCATTCTGCCCAAAAATCGATCACACTTAATTTATCACTATCTATCACTGTTTCTTGAAAATTCGCGTCTGTAAATTCTAATGCCATAATTGTATTTTTATATTTTCTTGTTCTTAATTGTTATTGTACAAAATTAGCTCCAAACTTTAATATCTGCCATCTTGACTTTTCCACTTTTATATCCCATATTGGGGACAATTAATTGGCTAGTTTCACTTGAACATTCAATTCTGGGTTCAAGTCTAGGAACTGAACAAAGTCATCGTTTACCAAAAAGCCTTTGTCTATTGTCAATAAACTTGCAGCAAGTTGCTCCTTTGGTTCCACAAAGGTGATTTTTAGTGAAGTTCTCCCTGGGTTTGCTTTGATGTTCTTTTCAAAAAATTCAATCATATCGGCTCTTAGATTAGCAGGATGTAAACT
>Ga0208787_1001417_pt1 | contig 10428 bp, 9 predicted proteins | sample Wag4_2014_7_11_FD_187362 | JGI IMG/M metagenome (GOLD analysis project Ga0208787, IMG submission 187362) | Fresh water microbial communities from Ohio, USA - Utica-2 Time Series HT 2014_7_11 (SPAdes) (version 2) | ecosystem: Environmental > Aquatic > Freshwater > Water tank | place: USA: Ohio... | reverse complement strand
ATTAAAAAAGGTTTTATCTAAGGAGATCTCGCCACTAGAGTAAATCAGATCGCTAACTAAAATTCTATACTCAAAAAAACTTGCCAGATCTTGTGTTATCTTTGTACAAGAGAGAATGTTGCTAGCATTTTTCCTGAAGTCAGAAGGACCTAACATGCCTTGTATCAAATCTCTGATTGTTCCCGTAGAAAGACCATCATCATATCCGTTAACAATAAGTGAGAGTTCTACGTCATGAACCCTCAATAGGCTTTTTATAATTTCATTTGAACCGCGACCTCCACAGAATATAATTATTTTCAACTTGCCCCCAGTTTTTGGTCTAGATACTTTCTAAGATCAGCTTTAGAATTAATTCCGAAAGTTAAGTGATTTAATTTTTTATCTAATTTAAAAATTTTTACTCTCAGTACTCTCGATTGTGGAGAAGCAAAAAAAGACAACAGGTTAAGGTCTTGTACTTCACTATTTATTTCTATCCATTTTCTTAATTCTGTCCTAACGTTTTCAACATTGAGTCCAAAAACTCCAACATCAGAAAACCCTTTTTTTATTTGCGGAGCTCCTTTTCTTGTCTCATGAAATCCGCGAATAGTATCCCCTTTTAAATTGAAATAAACGTATGGGTTAGAAACTTCTATTAGTGGTATTACAATATCGAAATTTTTTTTCTGGAATTCATTAATCAGCAACTCGCTGGGGAAAGCTTCAGCTCCTATATGGTCACCCCATACAGTAACTGCATAATTTGTTTGAGTAATTTGTAATGCTTCTAAGACTGCGTATGCAGTCCCATTTGGAGAAACTTGATACACCTTAGAAATCTTTTTAAATTTGCACTTTTTAGCCTCTTTTAATAATGCTATTGAATTAACCTTTGATAAAACTAAAATAGTGGCCACTGCAAATTTTTTTAACCCTGAGCTAGAAATATCTAAAAGACTTCTTCCTTCAACTAAAGTTAGCGCCTTAGGAATCTTTGATTCCATCCTGGTTCCATAACCAGCTAGTGGAATTATCAGTGTGTACATAGTTCAGTTTAGTAAATGTAAATTTAATAGTTCAAATAAACTATCGATTTGATAACTACCTGAGAAATCCAACGGATCCGGAGAAATATCTGTTTTCATAATGACTAACTTTACTCCTGCTCTACTAGCAGACAAACATCCTGCATAAGAATCTTCAACTGCATAGCAATTTTTCTTTTCCAGCTTTAGATTATCTACAGCTTTTAAATATACTTCAGGGCTAGGTTTGCATTCCGCTACGTCGACTTGTGATAACTGGTTAAAAAAATATTCTCTAAGTGAACTGAATTTATAGAATAATTCGATACTTTCCGGACTCCCAGACGTACAAATTACGAGTTTATACTCTTTAGCAAGCGCAGGAACAAGAATATCAAGTCCTGGTGCAAGAATTCTGGCACCTTCTTCATAAATCAATTCACGAGCCAAAGTTTGTTTTTTATTAACCAATTCATCAATAGCATTTTTTTCTAATCCAAAATCTTCTACAACTTCTTTTATTATTTGTCTTGTCGATCTTCCTGCTATTAATTGCTTTGTAACTTCAACTCCTAAATCACATAAAACATCCTGGAATGCCTTTTTGTGAACATCCATCGTGTTAACTAAAACACCATCTAAGTCAAATAATATTGCCTTATCTTTATACATACTTACAGAATACTAAAGTTCTTTGCCCAAGGTAGTACTTTACTGGAATATTTGGAACCCAATTCAAAGAATTAGCAGTATATCTTCTCATTAAGTACCTTAATGGTAAGGTTTGCCAATACCTTTTTTGTTCAATTAACTCGAATCCTAGTTCTTGAGTGTACAACTTTATTGTTCGCAATGTAAAATAATAAATATGTACTTCCAAATAAAAAGGCCAAAAACTTCCCAAAAGTCTTGCAGGTAATGTATCTATCATTGGAAGATTTAAGATCAAATACTTTTTTCTTTTTCCTTCCATAGCCTGTTTATCTCGAGTTTCATTTAGTTTTACTCCAATAAACAAATCGTCTAATTTTTCCAAAGTTGCTTTTGGTGAAGCAACATGCTCTAAAACATCCCACATCGTAACTAAATCAAATTTTGTTTTACTATTAAACGTCGTTAAAGTTCCCGTAAAAATCTCTAAACCATAATCTGACCTAGCAATTGCTCCTAAATTCTTGTTTGGTTCTATCCCAATGCAGGTTTCGACTTTATCACTTATAGAGCTCAAAAATTCTCCACTAGCACAACCTATATCGCAAACGGTAGAAATGTCTGAAAGTGAAATTTTCTTGAGTTTACTCATTGCTCTTTTGAAGGATTTAATTCTATAAATGGAAGGATTATGAAAGTTCTCAGAATTAGATGAAGTGTATGCGTCAGTACTTTGTGAATCAGAAACTCTAGGGAAAAGTTGGACTAATTTACAGTTAGGGCATTTATAAATACCAGAAATAGGTTTCGTTGAACTATCTGCTGTGAAAATTTTTGAATTAAGCGCAATTCCTGTACTTGTATTCTCTGAAATTGAGCCCTTTCCCCCCCCCCACTCTCTCCATCACTTTTTTCCTCTCGTACATACAATTTTCTCTTTTTTATCTTTCTTACGCGCTTGAGCCATCTGCTCAAATTTAAACATTTAGTTGAACATTGATCACAGAGTAATTCCATATCCTAATTTAACCATATTAAACAAAATCTTGCTATGTTTAACACTTTTCTTAATTTTGATTAAAAAAGACAAATCTACACAGAACAACAAGGTAACACCTCTATAATAACTTTAACAATTGTAACTTGTATTTGATTCTAATCTAAATTTTCAAAATCTTTAAAATCATCTCTATATTTCAGTTTATAAGGATAAACCCTAAGAATATTGTCGTACATATACTTTGATCTATTTTCTAAAGGAGAACCAATACTTAAGTAGTTCCCTGAATCCCATGACTCTGAAAAATTATTCAATACTCTCAGAGAGTTTAATACTACGTGTGAAGTTAGAAGTAAAATTATAATAAACAATAATACAAATAACTGTTTCACTTTATAGAAATACAATTCTAGTTTTTTCGTTGGATTGAAGCCAAAAAAAAGCACGCCAAAAAATATAAATGTATAAGGAGTAGTTTTATGCCACCAAGCCGGATAACTCATAAACTCTTGAAAACTAAATACAAATGGAAGTGCAAAGAGGGATAGAAAAGTTGATCGTTGAACTAGATGTTTTGTAACATTATCTTCTTTTCTGCCTGATTTAAGTAAAATCGAATTGGATTTTGTAACAACAATAGATATTAGTATTCCTGCCACAAAAGCAATTACCAATGATACGGTTAATACATTACTCATAACCTGCCGAATGGAGAAAGCCTCAGCATAAGCAATTATTCTAAAAATAAAAAGCTTAATTGATTCTGTAAAGGAGTTTGCGTTCTCAATTGATAATCGAGTTGCGTTTACAGTGGGATTCAATACTGGATACAAGTTTAGAACTATGATTGTAGTTGACAGTATGATCCCACGAATTAGATATGTACTATATTCTTTAAGACCATTTATTTTTATTAGTATAAGTAAGATTATTAACATGGTGACCCAGTATGATGATGACCAGAAAGTAACTATATTAGGAAGCAAAATAAAGATCAAATAGGATTTTTTGGTGATTGTTAACTTATTTGATATCTTAGTAATAACAAAAGCTAAACAAGTTATCGTGATGATTGGTTGTAACCAGTAAGTAGAGAACCTTATTCCTGTTAAAGCAAATATTCCAAAAAATTCTTTTTCTGGCCCATAATTTGCTGTAATTAAAAACAAATAGAAACTAGTCAGCAAGATTATTACTACTTTAAACCTAGACTTTAAATCATTTGTAAACAACTTACTTAAAATATATAGGCAAAAAAGTAAAATACTTTGAGAGTATAAAGCTACGATGGACGAAGAAATAGAGCCAAATTTATTGAGCAAGAGTGCTGGAATATAATTGTATAAAGTAAAATTTAAAGGTGAGTCCCACCCTAATAAAAATGCAGCTTTTGTTGCGGAAAAGTAATCATAAAAAAGTTTGCCGGTAGGTTCAAAGATCATCCCTTCTGGGCTTAAAGCGTCAACGTAATAGCCATTTATGAACGCAGCCAACAAAAATTCGTCAGCCGAAGGCCTAGAATTAAAAACTATAGTGAATAAATAAACACTATTAACAATAATAAGTACTAAGAAAAATAATCTAATTACTGTACTAATTAAGGTCCTTCGCATAATAATTGTACCTCTCATTAAATTAAGAATTTCCAGATATAAATAGGCACAGCTCCTCAGCAAACATTTCCCATGACTTAATGTTGTAATCATCTGAGTTTTGAAGAAATAATTTACTTTCAAGGCAAGTTTGGGCCAAAGAGAGTAAATTGTCAGGGTCATAAAAATTTACAAACCCATTATCAATCTCAACAAACACTTCGATTCGTGGTGCAACTACAGAAAGACCAAAATTTCTAAACTCGAGTAACGGAAGGCCAAAACCTTCATTCTTTGAAGTTATTAATCCTAAATTAGAAACTGCTGCAAGTTCTAGAACTTTTTTGTCAGTGGCATTAGCATACCAAACAACTTTTCCTAATTTGTTTAGCTTTCGTAATCGAGAAATTGTTTCTCTACTTTTCCAACCTACCCGGCCACATATGAATACTGGCATACTTAGCTCATAACTTTCTACTAAGTCCAAAAGTAGATCGAGATTTTTTCGTGGTTCAATAGTTCCCACCCATAAAATTCCACTTCCTTTTTGTTTATTTGTTGATATTCGTTCTCTGGCTATCGAAGCAGATAAAGAAATTACTGAAATTTTTAATCTCTTTATCTCGCTGAAAGTTGTACTTAAATAATTTTCAATTTCCTTTTTATTAGATCTTGAACTAGTAGCAACATCATCTACTATTTTCATAAGTCTGAAAAAAACTTTCTTATAGTTAGAACAAACACGATTATTAAACCATTCTGGGTTCGTGAGTGGAAAAATATCGTGAAAAAAGATATTCACTTTCATCCCTTCTGCATGTAATTCTTCAATCTTAGATATAAGAGTAATGTCATGCCAAAATACATCCAGTATTAGTAACTTGTCAGATGCTTTTCGTTCATAAGGAAATAGACCTTTTTTAATTAGATTGTTTTTTTTAGTTCTGTCTATATAAGATTTTAGATAAACTGATCTGCTTAGACGAGTAAACAATTTATCAACTAGCAAATATTTCAAAAATCTGTTTTGTGAGTAAAACTTATACATATCAAATGCTCTATTTGAAACTTTGCTAGGAAAGAGACTTGTTACTTCAAAAAATCCATCATTACTTCCAAACGGGTGCCAAATCAAAACATAATTCTTGCCCAATTTTTGCAAAGAAGTAATTGTGTGGGAAACAACCCTTTGGATTCCAGTATTAAAACCAGTTTGAAAACTATGAGAAATGTCAATAACAACTCGAGCTGAATTAGAATTTTCCATTTAGAGCTCTCTATCACAGAAGGGGAATTTCTTTTTGTCATAGTACACTTTGGACAAGGATTTTTTAAATTCCTTCATGTACAGCTCGCCTAACCGATATGTATTGAAATTTTCTAAGGCTAAACACCTCTCTGATTCTTTTTTTTCCCACGCGTATAGTAAAGCTTGTGTATATTGAGTTCTTTCGTGTAATTTTGAGACCATTAAATAATTTTGAAAACTTATACTTATGGCAAGGAGAGTTACCAAAAAAATCTTTCGAGCAGAAGAAGAAAAACTATGAGTTATAAGTATTCGTGTCATAAGTACTATAAAAAGTAATTGTCCTGAGCTAAATGACATATACACTTGTCCGGGATAAATTATCTCAGCCTGATACTTTTTGCTTGCAGATAGTATAAAGCAACTACAAACAAAATAGATCAAAAGCATTTTTTCATTCTCATTGATTGACAAAAATTTAAGATAATGATTTGAACGACCACTTAAATGTTCATAAGTTTTTGAAAAAACTCTCATGTTTATAATCAGAATTAACAGAGCGCATAAAAATATCAAGGAACTAGCGATGGCCGCCTGAGAAAAATACACTGCCAATGGAAAAGTAGTCGGAGGAAAAGGAGAAACTAGTTGTAAGACAAAGGATCGAAATAAAAGAAGATTAAATGAAATTTTTCCACCATCATATGCATTTGGAGGTGTCAAAAAAATATATAAATAAGTTGAAAAAATTATTGTGACCAGAATTATTAATATAGACTTAGCCCCATTTATTTTTCTCCTGAAATGGTAGATCATAACTGCGAGTAAAGCTATGTTTAACTCATAATACAAAATAGCAAGTGTAATGAACAAAAAATGATAACCTAATTTGTTGTTAAATGTTTTGCGTCTTAGTAACAAAATATACAAACCAGCCATAGAAGCTGATGCATAACCAGTCAACGGATAATTACCTACAGGATCGCTCGACCAATTTGTGTGATATACCGTTACTACAAGAAAGCTTAGTAATGTATAGAGTAACAAGCTATTAGTTGATAACTTTTGGCTTATTCTATGATTCATTTTCGCTGCAATAAATAAAAAGATTAATACAACAAATAATTTAGTAATTCTATAGCCATAAACATAAAAATCCATGCTATCAAAATTGACTAACAAACTTATTGATAAGTCTAACCATAAAGCACTTACTATTTCTCCTAAAAAATTGATATGTCCATCAAAAGCAAATGAAATGCTTGAAATGTAATCAAAAATACTTCCATTAAATTTAAAATAATAATTAAATGGTGCAACTAAATCGTCTCCATGAATTGGTGAGTTAATGATAGGTAAGAATAAAACAAACACAATAATATAGAAGAATGGGGCAAGGTATTTTTTAAATTTAAAATTAGTCAACATGTAAGTCTAGTTTTCTTATCAAATCTTTAGTAAAGCCCAAAAAAGTCGAATTGCTTGTTCTCCTAGCGCCATATTCAAGTGAAAGCTTACTCAATGTATGCGCTAACTTTGTGTCATTCTTTATTTGGAGGATTTTACTTACCCAGTCTTCAACTCCTTGGTTATCGTTCATTCCGACAAACCCTGCATAATTTTCATATTCGTTAACGATTAATGGAACACGGTTGACTATGGTAGGCAGACCTAAGGCTGCATATAAAACCAGTTTTCCTGGATCAGCAAATCTAGTATAAGAATCTAAATTGAACTGATAAGGCGCTACTGCAATATCCATCTTACGTGAAATTTTACAATATTCTTCTTGTGATAATACTCCATAAAAATTAAAATACTTATCTAACTCTAAACTCTTTGTTTTTTTTATAACTCCATCATATTCAGAACCTATCCCCACGATATGAAAGTTAAATATCAAATTAAGGCTTTTCATTTCTTCAGCAAGTTCAACTATAAAATCTATCCCATTCCTTTTATTAACTGCACCCAAGTAGAAAATATTTAGAGTAACAGGATCTGGGCTTCTAGGTTCTAGAACCTTGATATCGTGGGTAATTGGCACAATAAAGGAACTTACGCAATCATTTTTGGTCCTTAAAATTCTTTTTTTTCGTGCTTGCAAAGCATAAATATTATTTTCAATGTGAATGTCCATAAAACTAAGACATGTTTGTTCTACTATTTCAAGCAGCTTATTTAATAGAAAAAAACTATTTCTGCGTGGGTTATAATCAACTCCCCAAAAAATCAACAATTTTGGATTACGAAACTTAACTTTTGCTAAGAGTAAGGCCCAAGGATTAAAACAAAAAACTATTTTGTTTCCGGTCAATCTTGGGGTATGGAATAAATCTAATAAACGGGAAACGAATCCGAAGTTATGCCTCTTGACTATTTGTTCTGAACTTAAAATTCCTTTTTCATAAAATCTTTTTATGGAAACATTTGAGGACGTACTATTCAATGGATGTGAAACGACAACTAAATTACTTTCTTGATTAATCAAGAATTTCTCGTATGATTCTGCTGGGCCTCCAAATTTTTCCCAGTAGGAGTGTTTAAAAATAATGAGGTTTATCGCAAACCTCCTTAGAACTATAGAATTGAGTCTTCCTATGATACTAAGCCAGTTTAATTAATTGATGGTTTTCTTAAAGGTTTTGATAGTATTATGTCAGTGATCAAAAAAATAAAGCCCAGTTTTAATGGTGCTGTACTTCAATTAATCGTTTTTTTGTGCACTGCATTTCTCAGTGTACTAACTAATACACTGCTGATTCGAAATCTATCAAACAATCACCTAAGTTTATGGGTTGTTGCCTCAACAATTACTGGAGTTATTTCTGTTTGTTTTGCTGGATCAACTTTGAAAAAACTGAATGAACTGCTAAAAAATCAGGACTCTAAGTTTGCGCCATATAACCCTAGCGGTACTAAAAGTCTTTGGGATTCTAGAAAGTATATTGTTTTTCTATTTTTCGTAATTATTTCTTTTACCATTGATTCTCCATTGATTATATATTTCGCAATCATGTCATTTCTACTATTTCAGAGTTCGCAGTTATTAGCTTTTAGCCAGTTTGCAAGGCAGCAAAGAAAAATAAACTTTACTACACTAGGCTACTATATTTTATTTATAACTGCTTTGCTGTTATTCAAATTGTTTTTTAATCTCTCATTCTTAAACGTGATATTTATTCATGCATTTTCATATGCTATATATGTTGCCTTTCTATTTAAATCAGTTTCAGTAGATATAAGATATTATTTGAAAGCTACTCCGGCCAGACTAAATATAGTATTTGCATTATTTATATTGAATAGTCAGTTAGATATTTTAGTTGTAAATCAATTAAACAATGAGCAATTTAAAAGTTCATACGTTGCAGCTACAACTTTTACTAGGTTTGGTTTCGCTATAATAAGTTTTATAGCCTTTTTTCTTCTTGAAGACTTGATTCGACAAAGAGTTTTTTTTAAACCTTTAGTTATTAAAGGTATGGTTTTTGTTCCACTATTTTTGATAGTTATTGGGTCTTTGATATATTTCATTAGTCCACTTTATGCAGAATTTATTTTCGGTGGAAACTTCACGAATCTATTTAGAATTTTAGGCCTTCAAATCATTTCATATATCCCTTGGTTTCTCTTATATTTGCCAGTTCAGTATCTAGTTTCTACTGGAGATAAAGTTCTGCCGCTCATTGTTTTTCTATCGATAATTGTTGAGGTTGTCCTTCAAGGAACTATTGCAGATTCAACATATTCAGTAATGTTAATTCATTTCCTAATCGGTAGTTTAATCTTGTTTCTGGTAATGCGAATACTTTCTAAGAGATCTACGAGTAAACGACGATATTTTTTTTATCTTGGGACGTCAGCAGAGATTATTAAACTAAAAGTCCTAATTGGATTATTTGAATTCCCAGTTGTCCTCAATACTTCTCAACACAAAGTTAGCTACTTCAATGTACTTTCTCATTTAAATTCAAACTCGGTTAGAGAGATATACACTTCACGTAATGGTGCTAAGGCACTTGAACAAAGTAAGCACAAGCTTTCATGGTTGTTTGGAAGATTCTTATATACCTTAATAAATTTTTTTAAAATTAGACTTGTATCATTCATTAATAGAGATCAGATTTTTCTTATAATTCAAGGCGATACGCTTACTTCTAGTATGGGAGGAATTTTAGGATTTTTATTTGGATTCAAAGTAGTTCATGTAGAGGCAGGACTCAGGAGTGGGAGTCTACTCAATCCGTTCCCGGAAGAGATATTTAGAAAAATCAATTCAAGTGTTTCTGCTTATCATTTTTCCCCAGATATACAGTCATTAAAGAATCTTGATAACTATGACGGTAAAAAGTTTAATACTAAAGCAAATACTTTTATAGATTCTATAGATTTAAAATTCATAACAAAAAAACTATTAAAGAAAAAAAAGAAATATATAGTAGTGCACCTACATAGATTTGAATTATGGCAGAATAAAAAACTTATTTTTGATACATTAATAAGCCTAAGGGATATTGCTTTGAAATTTGATGTTTACTTTATAGTAGATTCTCAATCAAAAAAAGTTTTGGATTTTATTCAAGAAGATGCTACTTTCAGATTTATAATACCTATTGATAAATTTATAGATAGAAATGAATTTCTTAGGTTTTGTTTCAATTCTGAATTTATAGTTACAGATTCGGGCGGACTTCAAGAAGAGTTAGCCTTACTTGGTATTCCAACATTAATTCATCGAAAATACACGGAGCGAAACGATGGACTTGGTCAAAACATTATGCTTTCTCAATATAGTTGTGAATCAATAGTAAAGTTTGCAAAAGAGTACAAAAGTTACAGACTTAGTGTGAGAAAAATTAAGTTTACTCCAAGTTTATCAATATTTAAAATTCTTACTAATTAAAATAAATTTAAACTTTAAAA
>Ga0208787_1001413_pt1 | contig 10462 bp, 9 predicted proteins | sample Wag4_2014_7_11_FD_187362 | JGI IMG/M metagenome (GOLD analysis project Ga0208787, IMG submission 187362) | Fresh water microbial communities from Ohio, USA - Utica-2 Time Series HT 2014_7_11 (SPAdes) (version 2) | ecosystem: Environmental > Aquatic > Freshwater > Water tank | place: USA: Ohio... | reverse complement strand
ATACGTCTTTATTATTATGCGCGCCCACAATCACGGTGAAGGAGGTGTGTTTGCACTAACGGCACTACTGATTAGAAAAATTGGAAAAAAACCAAATACTAAATGGATAATAACTATACTTGGATGTGTCGGCGCAGCTTTATTTTTTGGAAATAGTATAATCACTCCAGCTATCTCTGTTTTGAGCGCCGTTGAGGGATTAAAAATTTTATCCCCTAAATTAGAACCTTATATTATTTATATTTCGTTAGCGCTGGTCTCCATTTTATTTGGAATTGAAAAATTTGGAACTGGAAAAGTTGGGGCAGTTTTTGGACCTATAATGTTGGTTTGGTTTATAACAATTGGTGGTCTAGGATTATTAGAAATTATAAATAAACCTAACATTCTTAAAGCTTTAGATCCTTTTTATGGTTTTAATTTTTTGTTAAATCACAAAGGAATTGCAATTACGATTTTAGGTTTTGTAGTGCTTGCAATTACTGGAGCTGAAGCTCTTTATACAGATATAGGTTATTTTGGAAGAAGACCCATTCAAACCGCTTGGTTAATAATAGTTTTTCCTGCACTTCTATTAAATTACTTTGGACAAGGAGCTCTGTTAATTTCCGATCCAAGCACAATCGATAATCCATTCTTTAGGTTAGGACCAGAATGGGCATTAATTCCTCTTATTATTTTAGCTACATGTGCAACTATTATTGCATCACAAGCTGTGATTTCAGGAGTTTTTTCAATAGCCAATCAAGCAGTTCAGTTAGGTTATATTCCAAGGCTTTTAATTAAATATACCTCAACAGATGAATATAGAGAAGTGTATTTATCTAAAATTAATATATTTTTATTTATTGGAGTTGTTTTGCTCATATTAAGTTTTAAAAGTTCTGCAAATTTAGCTGCAGCATATGGAATGGCCGTTACTGGATCGATGTTGATTGATACTATTCTTGCAACATTCTTACTTATTTTTGTTAGGGGCTGGAATAAATTAATTTTTATGCCAATTTTTGCAATTTTATTAATTCTGGATGTTGTGTTTTTCTCTTCTACTTTATTTAAATTTTTTGAAGGGGGATGGGTTACAATTGTTATAGCTTTAGCTGTGATTTTAATGATGTTGAGCTGGATTAGTGGTAGAGAGCGAATGCTTAAAGCGCGTTGGGATGGGTCGATAAAAATAAAAAAATTTTTATCTCAAATTAAAAAAAATCCCCCTAAAAGAGTTCCTGGAACGGCAATATTTTTTGTACCTAATACGGAAGTAGTTCCTATGGCATTAATTAACAATTTAAAACACAATCAAATACTTCATAAACGTATCGTATTTATGCACTTGAGTTTCACAAACTTTCCAAAACTCCGAGATGATGAGAGGGTAATTGTTAAACGTTATCAAAATAATTTTTATAATATTGTTGTAAGATATGGTTTTCAGGAAGAGCCTGATATTCCAAGAGTTCTAGCCCTTATACGAGCTACAGAATTTAAATTTAGTATGTTAGATACTTCATTTTTTGTCGGAAAAATAAAAGTGATTAGTAAAAATACAAATATTTTTTCAAGATTATTTATAATAATGCACCGCACAATGCTTGGTGCAACAGATTATTATAAAATTCCTAAAGTTCGGACTATTGAAATCGGTGGAGTTATAGAGATATAAATAAAAAGGGCCCAGTTTTTAACCTGGGCCCTAATTATAAATTAAAAAATTATAAGGGGTTTATAATTTAACTTATTTGCTCTCCATGTTGAGATAGGTCCAGGCCATCTCGCTCTTGTGACTCTGGAGCTCTTAACGGTGTAATTAAATTTACAACTTTTAAAATAATGTAAGTTACAACAGTTGTGTAAAGCACCGTCACACCAACTCCCAATAATTGTAATTTAACTTGAGCAAAACCACCTTCTGCTCCACCAATTGCTTTTGATGCAAACACACCCGTTAGCACTGCGCCTACAGCGCCACCAAAAGCATGTATACCAAAAACGTCTAAAGCATCATCATAGCCAAGTGCGCTCTTTAACTTTGTGCAAGCAAGGAAACATAAAACACCAGCAATTAATCCGATGAAAAATGCACCAACTGGATCGACAAAACCTGCTGCAGGAGTAATTGCAACTAAACCCGCAACTGCACCTGAACACAGCCCAAGAAGACTTGGTTTTTTCTCACCTGTAGACCACTCTGCTAACATCCAAGCAATACCAGCGCTCGCTGCAGCAATTTGAGTTACAAGCATCGCCATTCCAGCGTTACCATTTGCAGCAACTGCTGAACCGGCATTAAAACCAAACCAACCAACCCAGAGCATAGATGCACCGATCATAGTTAATGCAACGTTGTGTGGTCGGGCTTTTGATTTTCTTTTTCCAATAACAATTGCTGCTACTAAACCTGCGATACCTGAATTAATATGTACAACAGTTCCGCCTGCAAAATCTAGCACGCCCATTTTAGAAAGATAACCACCTCCCCAAACCATATGACCTACTGGTGCGTAAACTAAAATTACCCATAAGATTACAAATATAAATAATGCACCAAAATTTATCCTTTCAACTACTGATCCACAAATCAGTGCAACGGTAATAATTGCAAAAGTTAATTGATAAACAACGAATACTGACTCTGGAATCGTCATCGTCAAACCAGCAACCTCTACACCCTTGAGGAAAGTTTTTGAAAAATCACCTATAAATAAATTTCCCTCGCCAAAAGTGAGTGAATATCCACAAACAAACCACATAAGTGTAACAATGCATGTGATCATAAATGATTGACTTATGGTTGAAACAACATTTTTTTTACCAACCAATCCTCCATAGAACAGTGCAAGTCCTGGAATAGTCATCAATAATACAAGCGCCGTACTTGTTAACATCCATGAGGCATCACCAGAATTTAAAACTGGTTTAGCTTGTGCAAAAGCTACAGTTGATTGAATTAAAATTATGAAAAATAATGAAATCTTAGATATTATTTTAATCATATTGCTTTCTCTCCTTTTTCTCCTGTTCGAACACGAATTACTTGTGCTAAATTAGTTACAAAAATTTTACCATCTCCAATTTTTCCAGTTTTAGCTGTCTTGAGTATGGCATCTAGAGCCTTTGCATATTTTTTTGCCGAGACCGCTATTTCAAGTTTTGTTTTTGGAAGAAAAGCGACTTCATACTCAGAGCCTCGATAAAATTCTGTATGGCCTTTTTGTCTTCCATATCCCTTTACGTCTGACATCGTCAAACCCTCAACGCCAATTTTGCCAAGTGCTTTTTTAACATTATCAGCTTGTTCGGGTTTTATGATTGCAGTGATTAGTTTCATAATACTCCCTGTTTTGTTTATTTTAATTAATAATAGGAATAACAAAGATTTTTTTTAAAATGAAATGACCATTCAATGATTCAGATATGATCAGAATGCATAACCAAAAAAATTAATTTTTTGTAATATTATTCCTAAATTGATTTAGTTTACTTGAAAAATCATTCACTAAATTTAAAAGTGTATTGCCATGCAAAGTTGGTATAACTCCTTTGCTCGTTCGGTTAAAAAGTTTTTGATTTATTTCTTTCTCAAGATCCATGACTGCGCGTGAAAAAGTTGATTGAGATTTTTTATCTTGCTTTGATGCTGTTAAAAAACTCCCAGCTTTAGCTACTTTTTTAAATACTTTTAGCTTTTCCCAATTCATTAAATTAATTTTATTTAAAAAACGCATAACTAGCTAATGCAATGTTGGAAAATGAGCTATGCTAATTGACTTGAATGGTTTGAATTACTTTGTAAGATCTATCTACTATTACTATCTCACCCGATGATGCAGCATAATTTACTAATCCTTGGATAGTAGTGTGATGAGCAACAAAAATATAATTTTTGTTTTTATCCAGTCTATTAATTAGATCTTTGGTTCTCTTTATATATACAGGTGTTTTACTTTGATCAGCAAAAGTTGAATTTAAACCAGAAAATGTTTCGAAATTATTAAATGCATTTTTAGCTGTATCTTTGCATCTACAATATTCCGAAGTATAAACTTTCTCGAAAGGTATATTATTTTTTCTAAAAAACTCCCCTATTTTTTTTGCCTGTTCAATACCTTCAATTGATAAATTACGTTGAGTTTTGCAGTCATTTATATCAAAATTTAAAGGATCGCCCGTGCCAGGTGCAATAGAGTGACGAATTAGAATTAACTTACCACCATCTCTTAATTCATTAATAAAATTTTTCTCAGACGCATTAGAAAAATAGAAACTGCTTATATATAAGAGAAGGGTAAAAATTATTGATTTTACTTGCATAATATTACCCTAGTGATTGTCTACGAATAAGCATAATTACAATTTATTAATATATATGACTAAATACTCAATTATTTTAATAGTTCTTACTATAACTGCAATATTCTTCTTTTTTTATCAAAGGGTTAAAAAAAATAAAATTAGAGAATTGAGAAAAGATCCCCGCACTGGAACTTTTACAGATATTTAAATCCAAATTTTTAAAAATTGATGGATAATTTCATAATCTACCCAGCATTATTATTTCCGGCCATACCATTGATGATGACTAATTTTACTCATCGTTACAATAGTTGCGCCGCATTAGTTAGAAAGATTCATGCTGAAATTATTGAAAAAAAAATAGATACAAAAGATGTAATGGGTAGACGTTATATAGCCCAGATTAAAACTCTTACTTATAGAATTAAACTCATAAAACTTATTCAAACCTTATCTGGACTAGCCCTCTTCACAAATTTATTAACTATTTTTTTTGGATATATTAAGGAACCAAATATTTCGTTAAATTGTTTTGGAATAGCCGTTGGGCTATTTGGCGTTGCAATAATTCTTTTTATAATAGAAGTTCAAATGTCGGCAAGAGCACTAGAATATCATTTAACTGATTTAAAAGATAAAGAAGATAATATTTTTTAATGTTATTGCAGAGGATCAGTCTTGGATTGTTCATTATTCCAAGTGCAACAATATTTCTTTGCCTTGGGATGGCAATTTACCTGAATATCTTAGAGATCTGTAATCCATTCATAAGTGGATGTTACTCTATAAGTCGAGTTGGCAGATCATACCCTGCAATTTTAATATTTAAGCCAATGATGGTTATTACAATTGTGTTAATGATCATTTACTTTTTCGAGCACTATAGAATTTTCAAAAAATTTTTAATTAATAAAATATATTTAAATTTAATATTATTATCAGGTTTAATTTCAAGCTTTGCCTTATTTATTTATATAATTTTTTTAGGTATTGAAGGATCAGAAATATGGAGATTTATGCGAAGAGGTGGGATTTTTATTTATATTATTTCTCTAATCATTTCGCAATTTTTAATAGTTTTAAGTTACCTTAAAATAAAAAATGATTATAAAGTCATAATTTCTAGTAAAATTATAAATATTAATTTTTATTTTATTTTTTTATTAATTATATTCGGAATTATACTAGTTTTACTGATAGATATTTTTTCTTTAACTACACCCTGGTATATTAAAAATATAATTCAATGGAATTACTTTTTATTAATGAACTTATTTTTTTTAAATACTTATTTTGTTTGGAAAAAATTGGATAAATAATTTTTTAATGCGACAAATTGAGTTTGGAGTAATTTTTTCTCTTTAAAATCAATTACTATTCCTACTAATTTACTAAGAATTAACTGATAATATTTTTTTTCACAATTGACTTTCAATTTGCTATTAAATAATCATATCGAACTTTAAAAATGTACGAATCTTTAGCTCCTTATCTTAGTTCTTTTTTCATCCTTTTTCGTGAGGGATTTGAGGCTTTATTAATTGCAATATTAGTCTTCACATATCTAGATAAAGTAAATGCAAGACATCAGCGTCCGGCCGTAATGTGGGGGTTAGTTGCAGGTGTTGTTGCATCATTAATTCTTGCATTAGCAGTAAAACAAATTGCTGCCATCACACATGCACATGAAGAAATATTTGAGGGCTCAGTAATGCTAATTGCTTCTGGTATGCTAGCTTACGTTGCTTATTTTAGTCACAACGCAAAAAAACATGTTGAGGGAGAAGTAGATAAAGCTGTTGCTACAGGAAATCCAATATTTTTATCTTTGACCGTTTTTTTTGCAATTATCAGAGAAGGTTTTGAGATAGTTTTATTTTACGCTGCATTATTTACATCAGCTATTTATAGCACGGTTCCAGTAATTGCTGGGGCGGCAACTGGTACTTTCGCATTAATTTTTGTTTATATAGGGCTTAAAAAAATCACAAAAATTCTTCCCATTGGAGTTTTTTTTAGGGTTTCTAGTATTTTACTACTAATGCTTTCAATTTATTTTGGCTATGAGGGTACTAAAGAATTATATGCAGGCCTTCGTGAGCTTAAGGTAATCTAATTATTAATTAATTTGAAGTTAATAATTTAGAAAAAAGTTTATATCAATGATACCTGGTTTTGGTTTTAGAAAAAAATTTTCAGATCTTAGTGAGAAAGAAATATTAGCTTTAGCAATATCATCTGAAGAAGACGATGCTTCTATTTACAGAAACTACGCTGAGCATTTAAAAAATGATTATCCTGATACATCTAAAATATTCCATGATATGGCAAGAGTTGAGGACTCGCACAGAAAATTACTACTGGATACGTTTAAAAAAAGATTTGGAGATAATATTCCTTTAATAAGAAGGGACCATGTATCTGGTTTTTATAATCGTAAGCCTGTTTGGTTAATGAAAAATCTAAGTATTGATAGAATTAGACTTGAGTCTGAAATGATGGAACGTGATGCATATAACTTTTATATGAGGGCCGCTCAAATGAGTACTGACGCATCAACAAGAAAATTACTTGGTGATTTAGCAGCTGCTGAGGCTGGCCATACAGTTGCTGCTGACAGTCTTATAGAAAAGCATGTAGCTGGAGATACAAAAGAAATGGAAGCCAGAACCGCAAAAAGACAATTTATTTTAACATGGGTACAGCCTGGTTTAGCTGGATTAATGGATGGCTCTGTTTCTACACTCGCTCCAATTTTTGCAACAGCCTTTGCAACACAAGATACATGGACAACTTTTGTCGTAGGACTAGCCGCATCCGTTGGTGCTGGAATATCCATGGGATTAACTGAGGCTGTATCTGATGATGGGGTAATTTCAGGAAGAGGCTCCCCTGTAAAACGTGGACTTTCATGTGGAATAATGACTGCAGTTGGTGGTTTAGGTCACGCACTTCCATATTTGATTCCTCATTTTTGGACTGCAACTATCCTTGCAATGATTGTTGTGTTTTTCGAATTATGGGCAATTGTTTGGATTCAAAATAAATATATGGAAGCACCTTTTCTTAGAGCAACTTTACAAATCGTTGTGGGCGGTGGATTAGTTTTAGCTGCTGGAATTTTGATTGGTACGGGCTAATTTAAGATCTATAATCTGCGTTAATAGAAATATATTCCGCATTAAAATCACAAGTATAAGCAGTAAATTTTCCTTTTCCTAAATTTAAATTCACATCAAAAATAATATCCTCCCCAAGCATATAATTTTTAACTTTTTGTTCATCATAACTAGGTACCTGCATTCCATATTTTGTAATCAAAAAGTCGCCGATTTTAATTTCAATTTTATCCTGTTTAACTCTTTCATTAGTCTTTCCAATGGCCATAAGTATTCTTCCCCAATTAGGATCACTTCCCGCAAGAGCAGTTTTTACAAGAGGAGAATTAGCAATGGACATCGCAACTTCTTTTGCAAATTTATCATTTGAAGCTCCTGTAACCTTTATTGTAAGAAATTTTTTAGCTCCCTCACCATCTAAAACAACTTGCTTTGAAAGATCGAGCATCACTTCATAGAGGGCCTTTTCAAAATCTTTTGCAACTTTAGAATTAATATCATTAATAATTCTATTTTTAGCTTTTCTAGTTGAAAAAACTAACACCATATCATTCGTTGAGGTATCGCCATCAACAGTGATTGCATTAAAAGTATTTTCAGTATTTCTTTTTAATATTTTATTAAGAACTTCTTGAGAAATATTTGCATCAGTAAAAATAAAACCAAACATTGTAGCCATATTTGGCGCTATCATTCCTGAGCCTTTCGCAATTCCTGCTATATTTATAAAATCTTTATTAGTTTGCACAACTGCACAACTCATTTTTCCAAAAGTATCTGTGGTCATAATAGACAGGGCCTGCTTAATCCAAGTAAGTTTTATGGGTCTTTTTAGTTTTTCAATTAAATTAGGTAAAGCCCCCTTAACTTTTGCAAGGGGAAATGGTTGGCCGATGACTCCTGTAGAAGCAAATAAAATTTGCTTGTTCGAAATTTTTTTTTTATCTGAAAAAAATTTTGCTAACTCAATTATACTATTTAAGCCTTGTCTGCCTGTATATGCGTTTGCATTTCTAGTGTTGACTAGTAAGGCTCTAATATCTTTTTTATTTGCTTTAATATTCCAATCAATACAGACAGATCTTATTGAAGATTTTGTATAAACTGCTGAAAATATTGCACCATCCGGGAAATAAAATAAACTTACATCATCTCTATTGGTATTATACAAACCTGCACTTGTCGTTGAAATCTCTAGACCATCGATACTTGGCATTTCAGGAAAATCTTTAGTCACTCTATTCAATTGTTTTTTCTTAAAAAAGTTTTGAAATAGCGTAGTCATGTGTATTTTATTTAGTGTTTTTTCAGTTATAAGGTAGTTGCTAAATTTATACTATTTAATTTATCTATAATAATATCTCAAAATGATACCGGGTTTAAACATTTTAAAAAAAATATTTAAAACATCTAATGAGCGCAAGCTTACCGAAATACAGCCGTTAGTTCAAAAAATTAATTTATTAGAGCCAGAAATTCAAAAACTTTCAGATCAAGAATTAAAAAATAAAACACAAGAATTTAAAAATCGAATTAAAAATGGTGAAAATTTAATTAAAATTTTACCAGAAGCATTTGCATGTGTACGTGAGGCAAGTATTAGAACTACAGGACAAAGACATTTCGATGTGCAGTTAATGGGGGGAATTATTCTTCATCAAGGAAGTATTTCAGAAATGAAAACTGGTGAAGGAAAAACACTTGTTGCAACTTTACCAGCCTATTTAAATAGTCTAACTGAAAAAGGCGTTCATATTGTGACAGTAAACGATTATCTTGCAAAACGTGATTCCGAATGGATGTCTAAAATTTATAATTTTTTAGGTGTAAGTGTTGGTTGCATTGTAAGTGGTATCGATGATGTTAGTCGAAAAGCTCAATATGAATGTGGCATCACCTATGGAACAAATAATGAGTTTGGATTTGATTACTTAAGAGACAATATGAAATATTCCATTGCTGAGATGGTGCAGCGAAAACATTATTTCTGTATTGTTGATGAAGTAGACAGTATCTTAATTGACGAAGCTAGAACCCCTTTAATTATTTCTGGACCTACAGAGGATAATTCTTCTCAGTATTTTTTATGCAACAAATTGGTTAACCAACTTAGTAAAGAACATTATGATACTGATGAAAAAGATCGTAGCGCTCTACTAACAGAAAAAGGAATTGATTTTATTGAAGATAAGTTAAGAAAAATAAATTTATTAAAGGGCTCTAATTTTTATGATCCACAAAACTTATCGATCGTTCATCATATAAATCAATCCTTAAGAGCAAATATGCTCTTTAGTAAAGATAAAGACTATATCGTAAAAGATAATCAAATTTATATTATTGATGAATTTACCGGTCGTATTATGGAAGGCAGAAGATATTCGGACGGTTTACATCAGGCGATTGAGGCAAAGGAGGGAGTACAAATTCAAAATGAAAATCAAACTTTAGCTTCGATAACTTTTCAAAATTATTTTAGATTATACGAGAAACTTTCTGGCATGACTGGAACGGCAATGACTGAGGCTGAGGAATTTTATGAAATTTATAAATTGGATGTAGTTGAAGTGCCAACTAATAGACCAATGGTAAGAAAAGATTTAAATGATAAAATTTTTAGAACTGAAAAAGAAAAATATAATGCAATTATAAAAGAAATCATTTCTGCAAATGAAAAAAAACAACCAGTATTGATTGGTACTACTAGTATTGAAAAATCGGAAAGAATTTCCAAAATTTTAAAACAAGAATCAATAAAACATAATGTTTTGAATGCTAAATTTCATGAACAAGAGGCAAATATAATAGCACAAGCTGGACGGATTGGTGCAGTCACTATTGCAACTAATATGGCTGGTCGAGGAACAGATATTCAGCTTGGTGGAAATTTAGATCTAAAGATTAAAGAAGGTGGAACAAATGACAAAGTTTTAGTTGAAAGAACTAAAAAAGATCATGAAGATGAAAAAGCTAGAGTATTATCTAGTGGTGGATTGTTTGTTATTGGGACAGAACGACATGAAAGTAGAAGAATAGACAATCAATTAAGA
>Ga0208787_1001410_pt1 | contig 10475 bp, 9 predicted proteins | sample Wag4_2014_7_11_FD_187362 | JGI IMG/M metagenome (GOLD analysis project Ga0208787, IMG submission 187362) | Fresh water microbial communities from Ohio, USA - Utica-2 Time Series HT 2014_7_11 (SPAdes) (version 2) | ecosystem: Environmental > Aquatic > Freshwater > Water tank | place: USA: Ohio... | reverse complement strand
ACCATACTGGCGACATTCGCTGGAGCGCCTCCTGCAAATTTTCCAATTAATTTGACACCTTGTTTGACTTGATCGATTAACGCTTCACCGATACTAATGAGTTTTGGCATGTTGGTCTAAGACCTCCTGATAATACGCTTCCCATTTTTCAAGAATGGCAGCGCGTTGATAATGTTGTTTCAACCATGCTGGATGCGCCAATGCTTGTTGATATGCTTGGTCATCCTCACTGAGTTGTTTCACTATTTTAACAAATCCATCGACGGAATTGGCAGATAAATATTGTCCATGGAAAACAGGTTGATAGAGTTCGAGATTGCGAAGCAGGATCGGTTTATTACATACTGCGGCTTCTAAGACGCTCATCGGCATTAACTCATCGAATGAGGGTAAGAAGAACAAATCAGAAGCATGATAAAGTTCTTTCATCTTTTCTCGCGGAATAATCCCTAAAAAGCGTACATTAGCAGGTGGATGTTCCATCACATCCTTTAATTCTTCGTATCCAGCAGTTAAGCCTTTAAATGAAAACCCCCCTGCCCAAACAAAGTCAATTTGCGGGAGTTTTTTAGCGGTCTCTACAAAATCAATGACACCTTTGCGATGTTGGACTTGTCCAACACCTAACACGGTAAACCGTTTAATTTGCCAATCTTTTCTGACTTTCGTACGTGACGCATCAATGGTGAATTTGCTTTCATCTACAAAGTTTGGAATAAAGGTAATCCGTTCTCTTTTAATCCCCATTTTCACTAAGGGTTCAATAAAGATTGGATTGACCACAACTAAATAACTCGCGGTTTTATAAAACATTTTGATATACCACTTTAAGATTCCAAAAAAGATTTTTGGTAATTTAATCGATGTTCCTAACGTACTTGGTAAAAAATGGACATACACTACCTTAGGTATACTAATAAATAACATTGCAATCCAATATCGAAAGTTAACGGTATGAATATGAATGAGATCGAGTTTACCCGTTCCTTTTAAGACAACATTAAGTTTTTGGGATTGTTGAATGAGGTTAAGTTGTTCGATATAAGCTGCTCCTACACCTTGTCCTGGTACGGAAGTTGCTTTTGAAAAAACGCCAACAGAAATAATCTTATTGTTTTTCACATAAGTTATTATAAAGGAAATAAACTAAAATACTTTAAAACTGATGAAATTATAGAGATGCGAAGTTATTGAGCGTGGCGTCAATCGTTCTTAAATATATATAACGCGTTCTAGCGGCAACGATTTCCGGGTCAGTTGTATCGGTTCTAAATGCCGTTTTTTGATCTGCAGTTAAGGTGTTATATTGTGTTTCTAATGTTGACCAGCTAAGTCCTTCCGCTGTGCAAGCAAATTCCTTATTTTCGGTGGTAGCGAGGAAGTCGACGGCGAATGAATAGGTTTGTCCGTTATTGGCAACAACATCTGCAACGGTCATGTTAAAAGCAATACTTTCGATTTGGCTGTTTGAACCACCCGTCGGTAAAAACGCAAAATAGGATAAGTTTGTGCTTGTTCCAAGGATTGCAAAAGAAGAAGAGTTAAATGTTTGAGAAGTGCTAGACACTGTTGCATTACCATCAGAAGTTCCAGAAATCACCGTGTAATTAGCTGCGGTACCATTGATAATTCTTGATGTACTGCCAACGTGTAAGGTGTTGGATTGACCAGTTTTTTGTGTAATGACAATAGAACTGATGGTTCCAGGTAGTGGATTGATGTTATACAACGCAGATGCGTTTTTTGTTAATTCTAATGCGCTTTGATTGTTAATAAAGGCATTTTTGATCCCTAAATCGATTTGAACACCGGAAACAGTGATAGAACCTAAGACTTCTGAGGTACTCGCGCTGCTTGTGCTGACATTCGGGAAGTTTGATGAACTAATTGTAAACGTCAAAGATGCAGCGCTAACTTCTGTTGGGTCATTTAAGGTGCTCGATTGAGAAAAGATAACACCAACTGCGGTAACAACTAACATGCTACTAATTAGAAATTTTTTTCGATTAAAAGTCATATCGCCCCCTTGAAACACTTTCCACAACTTAACTATATAAATATTGCATGTAAGTATAAAGTATTTATTTTTAAGTGCAATAATTAACATCTATTAACTATTTTCATCATTTTTTGATATCCATAAATCTATCTTGATATAATACTTTTGGAAAAAGGAGTCATAACATGAAAAATCTACTTTATTTTCAATCCGGTGGACCTACATCTGTAATCAACACCTCTTTATACGGTGTGATTAAGGAAGCTAAGAAGCATCCCGAAATTGGTGGCATATACGCTTCGCTATATGGCATCGAAGGTGTGTTAAATGATAATTTAATTGATTTAAGACAAGAAACAGAAGAAACGGTTGAATTATTACCACAAACCCCAGGGGCAATTCTTGGAACCGCTCGTTATAAATTGAATAGTGATGTGAATCACCCCGATTATCAAAAAATTCTAGCCACATTAAAAAAATATGATATTGGTTACTTACTCGTGAATGGCGGTAATGACTCGATGGATACTTGCCATAAGTTATCCAAGTTAATGAAAGAAGTGGGGTATGATTGCAAAGTCATCGGTATTCCCAAGACCATCGATAACGATTTAGCGAACACTGATCACTGTTTAGGTTTCCCATCTGCTGCCAAGTTTGTTTTACAAACCCTACAAGATGTGGCAATTGATAACCTTGTTTATAACAAAGGTAAAGTGGCCATCGTTGAAGTCATGGGTCGTAACGCTGGTTGGCTCACTGCCGTTGCCGCATTGTTAGAAGGCGAAGTCAAAGCCGATCGCATTTATTTACCTGAAGATACCTTTAATCTAGAAACCTTCCTAGAAGAAGTTAAACAAGTTTATGAAAAAAAGAAAAAGGGTCTCTTTGTGATTTCTGAGGGCATTCTTGCCCAAATGCCTCATCAAGGTAAAGAAGTGGATGGTTTTGGTCACGTGCAAATGGGTGGCGTTGCTTACCAATTAGCCCAAATCGTGAAAGAACGTTTTGGCTATAGTACCCGTCCGATTGAATTTTCGTTAATGCAACGGGCTGCAGCACAATACATCACCTTGGTGGATTCTAAAGAAGCGATCAAAGTTTCCGCCATTGCCGTTAAAAAAGCAGTCAAGGGCAAAACGGACTCCATGGTCGTCATATCTCGCAAGAGTGATGAACCCTATAAAGTGAGTTTTAAATTACAAAAATTAAATAAAATTGCCAATGTGGAAAAGAAACTCACACCAGAATGGGTCATGGATGTTCATGGTGATGGCACTTTAATGAAAGGTTACGTTCGTCCATTATTAAAAGGTAGTCCAAAATTTGTTTACGAAAATGGTTTAATCAAACGTGCAATCCTAAAAAAAGTAAAAGTAAAGTAAAGTAACAAGATAAAACCGAGGTCAACAACCTCGGTTTTTTATTTGTATAATAGAGTTAATGTCATCCAAACCATTTTTACCGCTTCAACGTTATGCTTATTATCGAGCTTTTCTGAAAAACGCCATCCATGTTTTACTTTGGAAATTATTTCGAATCAAGCCGCCTACGAATCGTTTAATTCAGCACCGAAATATAACGTTAGCTAAAGGTAATCAGGTATTAAAAACGTTGATTGAAAAAGGTGAACCATTTGCAGCTGTTCGAATTGGTGCGGTGGAAATGGGTGCCATTCATAATTACGAAAAAATTTTACTAGGGATTAAAAAAACATTTAAACCGATTGTCAAATGGAGTATGAAAAATAATGCTGGCTTTTTTCCTACGGATGATAAATCCTTGATTTACTACGCCAAACATTTTATGAAGGAAGCTAAAAAAACGGACGTTTTTGGTGTCTCTGGTATACATATGGAAGCCTATATGTATCAACGATATTTTCAATCGCCTCATGTAATCCAATATGAATCTTTTGAACCGCTCAGAGGCAATTGGATTCAATCCCTTCAAGGTAAACGTATTTTGGTTGTGTCACCATTTGCAAAAGATATTGCCATGCAATATAAGCGAAAGGATCAACTTTTTCCCAAAGGTGTCATGCCTAACTTTGATTTAATCACTGTTAAGGCAGTTCAAACCATTGGCGATCAACTTGATCAACGTTATGCAAGTTGGTTTGAAGCATTAGACGCGATGAAAGTTGACATCATGAAACATGATTTTGATATTGCCCTGATTGGAGCGGGTGCTTACGGATCGCATTTATGCTGGTTTGTGAAAACGATGGGTCGCCAAGCCATCCAAACGGGTGGGGCAACTCAAACCATGTTTGGCATTATGGGAAAAAGATGGGAAAAAAGATCTCATGTTAATCAATATGTGAATGATGCATGGATTCGCCCTAGCGAAAAACCATTAGGGGCAGAAAAGGTGGAACATGGCGCGTACTGGTAAAGCAGATTTGATCCAATTTGATTGGCAAAAACTTCTGCAAATTTTTATCACTCAAATTTTAGCAATCGTTGGCTTTCAATTTTTAGGCATTGCTTCAGTGTATTTGTTAATGGCACTTGTAGCAGGTTTCTTTTTATTAATGTTTAATTTTACAAAGCTATCGGAAAATCAACGTACCGATCTTGGTTTAATGCTGACAAGTATGATGATTTTTACTTTATTCATGGGTATCTCTCCCCTTTATTTAGAATCAGGATCGTGGTTAAGAAATGGTTTACTTGCATTAGGTTTTTCTGGGTTTTATTTATTAGGTTTTTTTGCTGTTAAACATTATCAGCTAACTTATGCCTCTATTTTTAAACCGATTCTCTTTGGCTTAACCGCATTTGTTGCAATCAATTTACTTTACACGCTTTATCGCTATTTACCGTTTTATCGAATTTTCTTTGCCGGACAAGTCATCTATGTGGATGGTGAAGTTTATGTGGTCAGTGAAGAAGTAAAATGGTTGGTTGGGCTTCAATTTGTCGAGTTTAATATTGCTTATATGGAATTTTATTTAACCATATTATGTATGCCTTTTGTTGCAAATATCAAATTACTTTTGAAACCAAAAACCCTTATTCAACAATGGCAAAAGCACCTTTGGTGGTTGTTTCCTTCTTTGGTTTCCATCGTGGGTATTGTATGTTTACCAACCTTGACACCGCTGATTGTGTCGCTATGGATTGGTTTTGGTTGGTGGACGCTTGTCTCGTTACCCAATTGGTGGCAACAAAAACCAAAACTTGTTCGCCCTATTTTATATAGTGGATTTGCATTCGTTGGTTTCATGGTAGTCCTATTTTTCATTGACGCTTTTGATGTGTTAGGTATTGGAACCTGGATTAAAGAATTTGGCCCCCTTGCTCGCATTTTAGATTTTCCGCTCATCGAAGGATATCAATCCGTGTTAAGAAGTATGTTTGATTATCCATTTGGTGGCTTTGCACCGATTATCATTAATGGCCAATATCGAACCACCACATACTCAATGGTTTTTGATACGTTACATCAAGGTGGGATCTTTGCATTTATCGGTTTAATATTAATCGGAGTTTTTTATTTGAATCAATTGCTGCAATTTAGTCAAGACAAACAAGTGGAAAATGAATTAAAAAAAGCCATTATTTTAGTGATCATCGCGTTTATTCTTTATCAAACGTTTAGTACCCAACTTTATCCTTGGGTACGAGAACTTGAACGTGGCACGCCAAGACTGATGTTCGATGAACCACTTTGGATCATGATGTTTTTCCTGATGGGCACCTTAATGATGGATCCGTTTGAAGGGTTTTTAAAAATAGATAAAAAAATGAAGGTTGAATCTACCAAGACAGTCTCAAGGGCGCCCGCCAAGGTTCATATTAAAAAATTGAAGAAGGGAACAATACTTCGTAAAGGAAAATCCCAGTAAATCCTTGTAGTGCGATTGACGGCACTGGATTCACAATCGTATAACGAATTGCGAAACCAATCGTCCCTTCTAAAGTATTGGCCGGTAAGGTAATTTGATAGTATCCTGGATAAAATCTCGTCACTAATTCAGTGATTTCGATATTGATTTCTGTTGCGACTAAGCCAATTTCTGAAGACTTAAACAACGTAAATTGCACATTTAAGTCACTGATGTGTTCTGCTCCTGCATTCGTATCAGCGCCTGCTTTCATAAACAAACCAATCGTTTGGCTTTGGGAATGTTGTAACGTTGAAGGAAAAACATAACCCATTCCAGAGGGACGAAGTTGCAGTCTAGATTTTGATAAACGTTGCGCATCGGTGCAATAAAGAATGCCATCAAACAATTTTGATTCAATCCCATAATTAAGCGCGGGTAAGGCAAGACTTAATTTTTGGTTAAGAGCGAATTGATCACCATTAGGATCGTCAATTGTTGTGGGAATGGTTTGACTTACTTGATTAGCACCAAATTCAAAAGTTGTTTCAACTTCTTGAATTTGATTTGGGGAAAATGTATGAAGCAAAACCTCGTCTTCATAAAAATTATTTTCAAAAACATTCGTGTGGTAAAGGCTTCGATCATAAACGGCAGCGACATCTGCACCACAGGCAGTTAATAAAATACTTGATGCTAAAAGCGGTAATAGGTTATTGAATGATTTCTTCATCTAAAGTTAACCATCCCCCCATGAGTGTATCCACATTATCGTCTGCTAGTTTCAATGTACCTTTTGCAGGGGTAAAGGTCAACTCAGAAAAATATATTTTTCCGTCAATATTATAAAGGTCAACACGAACAAAAGGGTAAGGTGCGGCTAATTTTTCTGCTAATTGTAGCATCGCTTGAAATTGAGGTGGTTCAACGATAGGATATTCTGCACTTCGCCATCCATTAAATTGTGCACCTGGAAAAGGTGTCCAATTGGAAAGTAAATGGGTGTAACGAATATCTGCGCCTCGTCCTGTTACCACGTAAAGGTACTTTGCTTGCCCATGAAAAACATGAATTTTATATTCAATCGGTAAACTTGTTTCAACGCCTAAATATTTTTCGATGATGATTTTTCTTGGAATCGGAGAGTAATGTCTTTCTAATGTTTTCAATCCATAATCGGTTCTTAGCCATCGTTTGAACTGTCTTTTGATTTGATCATAATTTGCAATCTTTTTATCCAAGATTATCCGATTAAAACCAGAAGCATGACTGGCCTTCATGACAAATTGCTTGGGCAATCGTTTCCAGGGAATATCTTCAAACCGGTCATAAACCCCATAGATTGGAATTAAATAAGTTTTTAATCCTTTTTCTTTCAGCATCTCTCTGACTGCAACTCGATCGCTTCCACGAATCACTAAGGGATCTTTAGGAAAGACAAAGTAACGCAAGATTTGTAATTTTTCTGTATAGGTGGTTGGCGATTGAAGGTTGAGGGGTTTGCCTGTAATGAAGCGATATTGCCATTTTAAATAGCTAAGGGGTAAAAAACGAATCATCCACCAACGAAGTGGAGTAAAGAATAACCGTAAGGTTTTGGGTAGTGAACGTTTTGTCGTCATTAACTCTATTATACCGAATCGTTTATAATGGCGTTAAGATGAGAATTTTAGTTGTTACCCAATATTACTATCCAGAAAGCTTTGCCATCACCAATATTTGCGAAGGTTTTGTCAAATTAGGGCATCGTGTGCAGGTTTTAACGAGTAAACCCCAGTATGGTTTTGGAGAAGTGCCTAAAGATTATCAAAAAATTACTGATGAAATCGTCAGTGGCGTCAATATCCATCGGGTGCGAACCTTTGCAAGAAAACGTTCAAAACTAAGTATTTTGATGAATTATGTAACTTTTTATCAAGCTGCAATGAGAGATATCGATCGTTTACCAGGTCGATTTGATGTGGTGTTGTCTGTCTCCCTATCACCCCTGATGGCCATCGCTCCGGCGATACGTTTTGCAAAAAAGCATCACATTCCGCATTTACTATATGCCGTTGATGTTTGGCCTGAATCCTTATTAGTATCTTCCATCCTCAATCCAAAAGGCATCGTTTATGGATTATTAAAAAGATGGAGTCTTGCCCTTTATCGCCAAGTTAATCGGATTGTCGTTGGCTCACCTAGTTATGTCAAACACTTTATCAATATGGTGGATGAAGACAAAGTTGCTAAAGAAGCGCTTATTCAACCGGCACTAATTGAAACGATTGGCAAAGAAAAAATTGATTATGGTGAAGGTTTCCATCTAGTTTATGCTGGTAATGTTGGCACCATTCAACAATTGATTCCTTTAGTTCATGCATGGAAACGAACCGGAACTCAAGATCATTTGCATATCATTGGTGAAGGTCGACAATTGCCAGTGTTGAAAAACTTGGTAAATACACTTAAATTACAAACTCGTATTCATTTCTATGCCCATCAAACCCCTGAAAATCTCGGTAAATTTTTAATTGATGCAGATGCGTTTTATGTGGGTTTACAAACCCCTGGTATCGTGGGTAAAACCATTCCTCATAAACTGATTCAATATTTACCTTTTGGTCAGCCAATCATAGGTTTTTTACAAGGAGATGGATTGTCCATACTCAAACAATTCAAAACCACCTTTATTCTCCAATCAAAATTTGCAAATTTAACCACCTTGATTAAAAAAATTAAAGGGATGGATAATGAAAAAAAAGAATCCATTCGCTTACAACACCAACAACATTATGCAAAGACTTATTCTGTTGATAAGGCTTGTGAAACACTCGTCAATCACTTCAATGCATTAATCCAACGCCAGACGCGTTGACCGGTTATATCGATACCAAATCGTTCAATGGCAATATTTTTTGCTTTGATTGCCTTGGATTGTACAAGACTATAATCTAATTTTAAAAATTGTTGTAAGCTCACTCGAATACCATCTTCTGACGCATCTTCAATCCATTGTAATTCTTGACCAAAGTTTGTTTCGAAAAAAGGGTGTCTTGTTGTAAGGGTAGGTGCTCCCGAAGCAATATAATCGAATACTTTAGATGGGATTGCAACGTCATCTAAAGCTTTATCTAATGGCCGTGGGTTGATATTAACATAAGCTCCTGCTTGATACTTTCTTACTTGAAGTGGTGATAATAATCCAAGAAATTTGATCTGACGATGTTGTTGGCTAATATGTTCAATCATACTTGCTTCAGGACCAAAACCCGATACGAGTAAATCAAGTTTTAGATCTTTGAGTTGTAAAAATCCCTTAATTAATGCATCAATTCCATATCGACTGTAAAGTGCGCCTGAAAAAAATATATAGGGTCGAGGATGTTTTTTTGCACCATCTTCAGCTTCGACAATGCCGGGTATAACTAATTGAGGTTTTTGTTTTGGATTAAATAATGATAGTAGCGATTCGGTAATACCGATATAGGCATGGTGATGATGATGTAACTTAATCCATTGCCTTGCTTTGCTTTTACGAATGCCCGTTAATTGTTCAGGACTATCTGTGAAAATGCCAATCGTGCGAACACGAGGATGTCGGCGATATCCTTTTGCAAGGTGGCCGGCTAATGCACTATTACCATCGATAAAGAGATAGATGGAATCGTTCTTAGATTTTAATAACGATTGGATATACCGATGTGTTGACCAAGACAACCATAGGGCTTTTAAAAACCGATGATTTGGATGAGCAAATTGAAGATAAACTTGTTGATTATCTCGATGAATTAATTCTTGATTCCAAAAGAGGTTTTTCATTTTTCGACTTGGAGGCAGGCAAATAATTTGAATGGGAGTCAGTTTTGAAAGCGACAAAATCAATCGAGAAAAATATAATTGATGGCTAGGATTGATGATTTCACCCGCATCAATCCTTTGTTGAAAAATGAATGGTGGCAGAACTGAACTTAATAGTACGTACTTATTCATGATGATATCCCAAAGAAGTTTAGATGAGCTTTAAGCATTTTTTCAATCGTGTTTTCTTTAGCGGTTTTTAAACTCGCTTCAGGGTTTTGAAGTAAAAGTAATTGATGAACTTTTTTAGGAAACGATGTCATTGATTTCAAAGAGATACGATAACCATTCATACCTGGTTGAATTAAAACCTTACTTGAAATCACTTCCTCAGAACTTAAAACCGGTATGCCTTGTGATAGGGCTTCATTAACGACATGGCCATAGATATCCTCTTTACTTAAAAGAATAAATCCATCACTTGCGCGTAGCATGGAGAGCAATAAGTTTTTAGGTTGAAATGGTTTAATGGTTATGTTTGAAAGCTTATGTAAACGAATTAATCGTAGATAGGTATTTTTTAAAGGTCCATTGCCGACGATAATGAGGTGATAATGTTTAGGAATTTTTTTCCATACTCGAATGAGAGTTGTGAAATTTTTCCTTGGTATAAATTGACCAATTGAGATCAATACATGACCTTGTTGTGGCAAACCAATGGTTTTTCTTAATGCTATTTTATCAGCGATGCTTAGAGGCTTTTTAAGGATTTCATCTTGAAAAATTGTACTGTATGGGTAGTGCATGATCTGTTCTATTTTTGCACCATAATGAATTAAATAATTATCGACGATTGGTGTTGGA
>Ga0208787_1001406_pt1 | contig 10510 bp, 7 predicted proteins | sample Wag4_2014_7_11_FD_187362 | JGI IMG/M metagenome (GOLD analysis project Ga0208787, IMG submission 187362) | Fresh water microbial communities from Ohio, USA - Utica-2 Time Series HT 2014_7_11 (SPAdes) (version 2) | ecosystem: Environmental > Aquatic > Freshwater > Water tank | place: USA: Ohio... | reverse complement strand
GGCACCGGTGTCCGACGTGCAAAACGGTCGTGACGTCGCAGCAGCATGCAGATGCACTCCTGGTCTGCTCGACGTGCGGCCACCACGACCGGATGGGCAGTGCGGGCTACTTCCAGCTGCTGTTCGATGGAGGAAAATTCCGCGAAATCGCGGCCAAATTGCAGGCCGCCGACCCCCTTCACTTTTCGGACACGAAGCCGTATTTAGGGCGTTTGGCGGAAGCCCAAAAGAAAACCGGTCTCACCGACGCCATCCGCACAGCCTCCGGAGAGCTCGATGGCCTGCCCGTGGTCATCAGCTGCATGGACTTCGACTTCATCGGCGGTTCGATGGGCGCCGTCGTCGGCGAGAAAATCGCCCGGGGCATCGACCAGGCCATCAAGAAAGGATGTCCCTTCATCTGCATCAGCAAGTCCGGTGGTGCGCGGATGATGGAGGCCGGCCACAGCTTGATGCAAATGGCGAAGACCAGCGCCAAACTGAGCCTGCTGGCGCGCGAAAAACTGCCCTTTATCTCGGTTCTCACGGATCCCACCACGGGCGGCGTCACCGCCTCCTTTGCGATGCTCGGCGATGTGAACATCGCAGAACCGAATGCGCTCATCGGATTTGCCGGTCCGCGGGTGGTCAAAGAAACCATCGGCCGCGACTTGCCAGAGGGCTTCCAACGTTCGGAGTTTTTGCTGGAACACGGGTTCCTCGACGCCATCGTGGAACGCAAGGAACTGAAAGAGAAGCTGGCCTTTTTGCTGCGGGCCATGCACGATGTGAAAGATTAACGCCGGAATCGGGCGCAGGGGTTTGGATGTCATGCCGACTGCACCTACATTTGCCGCCTTAATTTTCACATCCCGAACATCCAAGCGATTTCGAAATGTACCTCGACTCCTCGAAAAAAATCGAGTTCTTCACCAAGTACGGGAAGGACGCGAAAGACACCGGAAGCTCAGAAGCTCAGATTGCGATGTTTTCCTACCGCATCTCCCACCTGACGGAGCACCTGAAGCAAAACCGCAAAGACTTCAACACCCAGCGCGCCTTGATTAAGCTCGTAGGCAAGCGCCGGAAGTTGCTGGATTACCTGAAAGGCACCGATATCGCTCGGTACCGGGCCATCGTTGCAGAGCTCGGTTTGCGCCGCTAATCTGAACACACTACCACGAGAGGGCAATTCACGGGATTGCCTTCTCTTTTTTTCGCCCTATGCCTGCAAAGGGCAGGCATACGATCCACAGACACGATGAATTACACGGTTCACACCACCTCCATCGATCTCGGCAATGGCCGTGAGATCACCATCGAAACAGGAAAACTCGCAAAACAGGCCCACGGCTCTGTGGTCGTGCGCTCCGGAAACACCATGCTCCTCGCGACGGTGGTTTCCAGCCACGATGTCCGCGACGAAGTGGATTTCCTGCCTTTGACCGTCGAGTACCGCGAAAAGTACTTCGCCGCCGGGCGATTCCCCGGTGGATTCTTCAAGCGCGAGGCGCGGCCCTCCGACAACGAGGTCCTCGTCATGCGACTCGTCGACCGAGCGCTCCGTCCGACCTTCCCTGAGGATTACCATGCTGGGACGCAGGTCATGATTCAACTCATGTCTGCTGATGCAGAGGTGTTGCCGGATAGCCTTGCGGGCCTGGCAGCCTCCGCATGCATTGCAGTGAGCGACATTCCCTTCGACGGTCCCATTTCAGAGGTGCGTGTCGCCCGGGTGGACGGCGCCTTCGTCATTAACCCCCTGCGTTCGGAACTCGAGCGGGCGGACATGGACATCATGGTAGCCGGTTCGGAGGACAGCATCGTGATGGTGGAGGGAGAGATGCGGGAAGTGAGCGAAGCGGAGATGGTGGATGCCATTGAATTCGCGCACCAAGCCATTCGCGTCCAATGCGCTGCCCAGATTGAGCTCGCGAAGAAGACCGGCCACCACGGCAACAAGCGCACCTACGTGCACGAGAAGCACGATGAAGCGCTGCGCGACCGGGTGAACACCGCTCTTTACGCACCGTTCTACGAGGCTGCCAAATCCGGCTCCACCAAGGAAGAACGCAAGGCCTCTTTCTCGGCGATCAAAGAAGCATTCGTTGCCACGCTTGAGGACGAGGTGAAGGCCACCCAAGGCTTTATGCTGAAGCAGTACATCTCGGATGTCCAAAAGAAGGCCGTTCGGGACCTGCTCCTCAACGAGCATGTTCGCCTCGACGGACGGAAACCAGAAGAAATCCGCCACATCTGGACCGAGGTGGATTACCTCCCGGGCACCCACGGAAGTGCAATCTTCACGCGGGGCGAAACGCAATCGTTGACGACCCTGACCTTGGGTACGAAGATGGACGAGCAGCTGATTGACGGCGCTTTGGTCCGGAAGACGGAAAAATTCCTCCTCCACTACAACTTCCCACCGTTCTCTACGGGTGAAGAGCGGCCGCTCCGCGGAACCAGCCGTCGGGAAATCGGTCACGGAAACCTCGCGCTGCGCGCCCTGAAGCCGGTCCTCCCGCCGGTCGAAGAGTGTCCGTACACCATTCGTATTGTGAGCGAAATCCTGGAATCGAACGGCTCGTCTTCGATGGCTACAGTGTGCGCCGGTACGCTCGCCCTGCTCGATGGCGGCGTGCGCATCAAGGCCCCCGTCTCCGGCATCGCCATGGGACTGATTACCGACAAAGCCTCCGGCAAGTATGTGGTGCTTTCGGACATCTTGGGCGATGAAGACCATCTCGGGGACATGGACTTCAAGGTCTGTGGCACTTCTGCGGGCATCACGGCGTGCCAGATGGACATCAAGATCAAAGGACTGAGCTTCACCCAACTCCGTGAGGCACTCGAACAAGCGCGTGTCGGCCGCCACCACATCCGTGAGGCGATGCTCACCGAAATTTCGGAGCCCCGTGAGGACTACAAGCCGCATGCTCCCCGCATCGTTACGTTCGAAGTTCCGGGTGAATCCATCGGACCGATCATCGGTCCGGGTGGAAAAATCATCCAGGAGATCCAAGCTGAAACGAAGACGGTCATCTCCATTGAAGACCGCGATGGCAAGGGGGTTGTGGAAATTGCTGCATCCGACAAAGCCGCAATTGATGCCGCAGTGAAGCGCGTGCGCGCCATTGCCTTCCCGCCTCAGGTCGAAATCGGAGAAGAGTACGAAGGCAAAGTGAAGAGCATTATGCCCTACGGAGCTTTCGTGGAAGTCATTCCCGGCCAGGACGGGTTGCTTCACGTCTCTGAACTTGATTGGAAGCGCATCGACCGCGTGGAAGATGTCCTGAAGGAAGGTGAAGTGGTCAAATTCAAGGTGGTCGGACGCGATCCGAAAACGGGCAAAATCAAGCTCAGCCGGCGTGCCTTGATGCCGAAGCCGGAAGGCTACGTCGAGCGTGAGGAGCGCCCGCGTGACCGCGGAGATCGGGGAGATCGCGGGGACCGTGGATCTCGAGATCGCGACCGCGGACCCCGGATGGAACGTCCTCGGCACGTTGAAGAATAATCTTCGGAGCCGTTCGTTCGTTGGTGTATTTTCGGAATTCGTTATCGCTCCTTCATTTCTGAACCCCCACATCCATGAGGCAACTTAAAATCACGAAGCAGGTCACCAACCGGGAAACGGCTTCGCTGGATAAGTACCTGCAGGAAATCGGACGTGTTGACCTCATCACCGCGGAGGAAGAGGTAGAGCTAGCGCGCCGCATCAAGGCGGGAGACCAAGCCGCTTTGGAAAAACTCACGAAGGCAAACTTGAGGTTCGTGGTGTCTGTATCCAAACAGTACCAGAACCAGGGACTTTCCCTGCCTGACCTCATCAACGAGGGCAACCTCGGACTCATCAAAGCAGCCCAACGCTTCGATGAAACACGCGGATTCAAGTTCATTTCGTATGCGGTTTGGTGGATCCGTCAGAGCATTTTGCAGGCGCTCGCCGAGCAAAGCCGCATCGTGCGTCTGCCCCTGAACAAAATCGGCTCCATCAACAAAATCAACAAGGCCTTCGCGAAGCTCGAACAAGAATTCGAGCGTCCACCGACACCGGCGGAACTCGCGGAGATGCTGGACATGACCTTGGATGAGGTCAAGCAGAGTTTGAAAAATTCGGGGCGCCACGTGTCGATGGACGCTCCGTTGAAGGATGGCGACGACAGCTCGAGCACGATGTACGACGTGATGCGCACGGGGGATTCCCCTGCGCCAGACACGGACCTCATGAACGAGTCCTTGCGCAAAGAGATTGAACGCTCGTTGCGCACGCTGACCCCACGGGAAGGCGATGTCATCCGGTTGTATTTCGGGCTGAACGGAGAACATCCGATGACCTTGGAGGAAATTGGGGAGCGGTTTGATCTCACCCGCGAGCGGGTTCGCCAAATCAAAGAAAAAGCCATCCGCCGGCTCAAACACACCAGCCGCAGCCGGATTCTGAAGTCGTACCTCGGCTAATCTCCATGGCGATGCAGGGGCGCACCGTTTCGGGATTCCTCATCGCCGTTTGGGTTGCAATCGGCCTCGTATGGACGGGGTGTCGCCGTGAATCCTACTCCACCGATCCGGCCGATCGGTTAGAGGCGTCGGCGGACACCCTGTTGTTTGATACAGTCTTTGCGTCAGTAGGGTCCATCACCCTGCCGGTGCGAATTTTGAACCCCCACGAAGAGGGGATTCGCATCGACCGCATCTTTCTCGCTGCCGGGGCACAAAGCGCATACCGCATCAACGCCGATGGAATTCCGGGGCCGGAAATCAGCGGGCTCGAACTCTCCGGCGGGGATAGTCTGTGGGTGTTCGTCGAAGTGACCGTTGATCCAGATGACTCCACGCTCCCCTTTGTGGTAGAGGACGAACTTCTCGTCGAATACAACGGCAATGTGCTGGGAGTTCAGCTCGTCACGTGGGGACGAAATGCCCATTTTCACGGGGGAATCGGCGCCCTGAACGTCCTTCCTTGCGAAGCGGTCTGGGAAAATGACCTCCCCCATGTCGTCTATGGAATCGTGGAAGTCGAGCCCTCCTGCCTGCTCACCATCGAAGCGGGGACCCAAGTGCATGTGCATCCGAAAGGGGGGATTCTCGTCAACCAAGGAACCTTGCGGGTTGAGGGCTCGCTCGGCTCGGAAGTGGTTTTCCAGGGAGACCGGTTGGAAGAAGATTACCAAGATATCCCGGGCAGCTGGGGCATCGGACTCGATGTCGCCTACGAGACGGAGTTCGGGGTGGACCAAGTGACCCTGCAACGGGGAGGGATTTGGCTGTACGGCTCGGTGGATTCCCGCATCGATTATGCCATTTTAAAAAACGGCACCATCGGCCTGCAGGTCGACACGGTGGGGTTAGCTGGGGCAAACTCGTTGACGCTGACGAACACACGCATCTACAACATGTCGGCCACGGGCCTGCTCGCCCAAGGTGCCGTCATCGATGGCTACAACAACCTCATCTACGACTGCGGCATGGCCTGTGCGGCCTTCACGGTGGGCGGACGCTACCGCATGGAGCACTGCACGTTCGGCAACTACTGGGCGGAAGGCATCCGCTCGTCGCCCGCGGTGTTCATCACGGACTGGTACGAGGCTGCCGATGGAAGCATACAGGAGCGGTCCGTCGCCGGGAGCCGATTCACCAACTGCATCGTGTGGGGCAACAACGCGGAACTCGATGAGTTCGATGAATTGATCTGCGATTTGCGCAATCCGCCTGCTTCATCCATTTTCCGCTATTGCGCTGTGGATGTGGATGATGCGCTTTTTCCAGTGGGCATGTTGTTGAACTGCCAAACGAACGATGCGCCGCCGTTTGTTTCCACCAGCGACCGCGACTTCCATCTTGCGAGCAACTCAGGCGCCTGGGACGGCAGTACCGGATCGTTCCTGATCTCGACCGACCTCGATGGGCTTCCGCGGGCCGTAGGTCTGCCGGACAAAGGCTGCTTCGAGCGCCAGCCCTGAAACCTCGGGGCGCGTTCCCGCGTACAGACGGGCCATGACGGCCCCGATTGCACATGCTTTGGTGCACCTGTTTGCGCTGTTTGCCTCCGGACGTTCCGCGAAGGAAGTCTTCGAGGGGCGGCGGGAAGCGGGCCGTTACCTGTCCAGGAAGCTGACAAAAGGAGAGGTGGACAAGTGGCTGCGTGAATTTGACCACGCCGTGGCCGGTTACAACAGTCTCGTCCTGCCAGGAGATGTAGGACAAGCCAAACACCACGCCAAGCTCTCGGTCAAGCTGTTGCGCACGTGCAACGCTCTCATCCATGAATTTGATCAGGTCGAACGGCTCATCATGGTGGCCCGCTTGACCGAATTCACCTTCAACAGCGGCGGCCACACCGAACAAGTCGATTTCCTCGGCGCAGCTGCCGCCACCCTGCACATCCCCGAGGCAGACCTGTATGCCTTGAAAAGCCTTGTCGAGTTAGGCAGTTCGGAGGAGATTGCGGGCCTCGATCGGGGATTTGGCGTAGCCGACAGCGCCGGAAAAACCCGTCTGGTCGGCATCCGCACTGACCAGGAGCACCTCTTCTTCCTCAAGCACTTTGAGTCGACGGAGCTCCAGCTGAACGACATGGTCTGGGCCGCAGGAGTCATTTCTCCGCTGGTGCCGGGCAGTGTGGTCCGCCTGCAGAACGGAGAAGCGAGGTACTACAGCGAAATCGTTCGGTCCACCTTGCCGGAGGGCGAAGTGGCGCCCTTGCATTTCTCCGTTCACAACCTCGAACATTACTTCCGGTATCCCCACGAACAGGCACTGCACCCCTTGTCATTCGAGGCTCGGGAAGGCATGCTTGTCGGCATTATGGGCGGCAGCGGTTCTGGGAAGTCCACGCTGCTCTCGCTGCTGAACGGCATGATTGCACCCACGCGCGGACGCGTGGAACTCAACGGCAAAGACGTGCACGCCGGACTGCCTGAAGTGCTGGGATGCATCGGTTCCATCGCCCAGGAAGACGCCCTGATTTCGGAACTCAGTGTCCGTGAAAACCTCCTGTACAGTGCGGAACTCAGCATGGGCAAGGGGCCGGAAACCACGGCTCGCGTAGAGACCACGTTGAAACGCTTGGGCCTGTGGGACATCCGCGACCTGCGGGTGGGGTCTGTTTTGGACAAAACCATCAGCGGAGGCCAGCGCAAGCGCCTCAACTGTGCGCTCGAACTCATTCGGGAACCGCGGGTGCTGTTCGCAGACGAGCCCACGAGCGGCCTGTCAAGCCGAGACAGCGAGCACATCATGGACCTGCTGAAAGAGCAGGCGACGCGCGGCCGGCTGGTGTTCGCAGTCATCCACCAACCCAGCTCGGACATCTTCAAACGCTTTGACCGGATGCTCATCCTGGATCAAGGGGGGTATCCTGTGTTTTGGGGGAATCCGCTGGACGCCGTGACCCATTTCCGCAACAAGGCCCACCACCTCGAGGCGGGGATGGCGAGCTGTTCCGACTGTGGAAACGTCAATCCGGAGCACATTTTTCACGTGCTTGAGGCCTGCACCGTCGACGAGTTTGGCAACACAACGGGCAAGCGGCGCATTGCCCCGGAGACTTGGTATGGCTGGTTGCCCCAGACCGAGGAAATTGCTGGTCCGGAGGAAATCCAGGCACTTGAGGAGACCGTCCGCACGCCCAGTGCGTGGTCGCAGTGGAAGACCTATTTCGTGCGCGATGCGCACGCCAAATCCAAAAATCTCCAGTACCTCCTTATCAGCCTGCTGGAAGCACCCGCGCTCGCTGCATTTCTCGCCGGATTCACGCGGTTCCGGGATCCTTCCGAAGACTACACCTTCCGAACCAGCGAGAACCTCCCTCAATTCCTGTTCATCGCGGTCATCGTTTCCCTCTTCATCGGATTGAGCGTCAGCGCTGAAGAAATTTTGCGCGATCGGCCTTTGCTTCGTCGCGAGCGGTTCATGCGGCTCAAGTGGGGAGCCTATTTGGGCTCCAAAGTGGCTTTCCTCTTTGGGCTTTCAGCTCTGCAAGCCGGCCTGTTTACCTGGATCTCGGCTGAAATTTTAGCCATTGAAGCCGGACGGTTCATGGTGTTCGGTGTGTTGTTTTCCTTGTCGTGTTTTGCAAACGCTCTAGGACTGCTGCTTTCTGTTTCGTTCAACAGCGCAAAAGTGGTCTACATCGTTCTGCCCCTGCTGATTATTCCCCAAATCATCTTCGGTGGTGCCATCGTGCACTTTGACCGCTTCAACCCCCGCCTCACCTACGCAGACCGCGTTCCGTGGATCGGCAACATCATGGCCTCGCGGTGGGGTTTTGAAGCCCTCGCAGTGCACCTGTACCGTGAATCGCCCTACAAGCAGCCCTTCCTTGCCGTCGAAGACCGCATCGAAAAAGCGGCGTGGAGAAGGGACTTTTGGATCGATGAGATGTCGCGCCACGGCGATGCACCCTGGTTTGGCGAAGAACTGCGGCAGGCGGAGGCCGAGTTGGCCGCCTGGGGCGTCAAGCTTCCTCCCGGATCGTCGACGTGGGTGGCTTCGCTCGGCCCCGAACCTGGCCGGATCGAAGCACAGCTTGCCCCCTTCAAGGAAGCCTACGGAGATGCCTGGCGGGCGGCTTTCCGCCAACGCGATACCCTGCGAAACGCGCTAGGAGAGAAGGAGCTTGCCGACCGTGCGGCGCGCACCCACAACGAAGCCCTTGAATCTTGGGTGATCCAAAACGACCGCATGCGCCGGGCGGTGGCCACGGAAGAAGGCATTGCGATGCAAGTCGCCTTTGTCCACCAACAGCCGGTGACTACCCCTGCATGGAAGGCTCCGTTCTACGCCCCAGCCAAACGTCTTGCAGGCACACCCTGGCGCACCCCGGGTTTCAATCTTGCGGTGTTGTGGACCATGACGGCCATGCTCATCGGGGGTGTGTATGCCGGCGCCGGACGGGCGCCGTGGACCGCACTTACATGGCCACGAGCCGGAAAGGCAGCTCGATGATGGCGTCGTAGTCTTCCCCTGCCTCAAGCATGTCTTCGTCCTCAGACTCGTAGTACCAGTTGACCGAAGCGGTCATGGCAGACTTTTCCACCCGCCGGAGCAAATCCATGAGGCATTTGCTGGAACTCGTGTTGAAGTACTCTAACCGAATATTCACCTCGAGCGGCTTCCCAGCTACTCCGCAATGGGCATCCACCCAATCGAGCAAGGGTTGAAAGAACTCAATGGAGTTTTCCGGAATCGAGCGCCCGCTGATGGTCATGCACATCGGTTCGAGGGTGAACTCCACCGAGGGTGTCTTCGACGTCCCTTCCAATCGCAAATCACTCATGAGGAATCAAGATATGTGCGGTGAATTCCACAGCGGCTGTTCCGTTGCCGAAAGATAAACAATCCAATTGAACCCCTCCGTCTGCCCGGCGCAGGATTTCAAACAGGCCCAACCCTCCACCTCCATGGACACTGCGCACGTTTTCGGCGAGCGCATCCCGTTCGCGCAGGCGCAATTCCGATTCCGGATGGGCTTGCAATTCCTCCCACCGCGCCTGGAGCCATGCCGAAGTTTCTGGAGGGACCGGATTCCGCGCCACCAGCGTCCACTTCCCCTGCACTGCGCGCACTTCGAACGTGCATTCCGAAGCGGGGAGGCCATGGTGGAGCATGTTTTGGAGCAACTCGGTTGCGACCCGAAACACCCGTTTCTGGGCAAGACGATCCCCGACTTTTCGAAACGACACCCGCTCCACGTGGACCAGCGCCACGTGCACAAGCGTCGGGTCCATTGCACCTTGAAACCGCAGGAGTGTGCCCGGATTCAGTGGGATGTGATCGTGCTGCACGCCACAAATAACCGGGAACTCCGCTGTACTTTCGCGCCCTCACGCGTCAATTCGTGCAACGGGTCATGTGGAAAACGCAGGGAGGGTGGTTTGAGGAGTGGTTCGATCACCCGGGCTACCCGGTGCTCTACGCGCACCGGGACCAAACCGAGGCCGATGCCTGGATCGACACCCTCGTCACCCGGGTCTTCACCACCCGCTCCCTTGCAGGTCCCATCCTTGACTGCGGCTGTGGCCACGGCCGGCACTCCCGCCGCCTTGCTGATTTCGGGATTCCCACGGTAGGACTCGACCTCAGCGCCTCGAGCATCTCTTCGGCCCAGCACCACACCGCCACCCGGCCCCACCTCTCCTTCGTCCGAGGCGACGTGCGCGACCTCGTCCACCTGTTCCCCCACAACCACTTCGCCGCGGCCCTGTCGCTCTTCACCTCCTTCGGCTACCTCAGCACCCCCGAAGAAGACCTCCACGTCCTGCGCCAAATCCAGAGTGTCCTCCAGCCCGGCGGGCAATTCGTCCTCGATTACCTCCATGCGCCCCACGTGCGCAGCCGACTCGTCCCTGTGGAGATTATCCGCAGAACAGGGACTTTGAACGACGTTTGGACGTTCTCGATTGCCCGGAGTGAAGCACGGGGTGGATTTGTGAAAGCCATTGAGATCGAACACAATGGCCAGCCGGCGGGTCGATTTGAGGAATTCGTTCGCGCTTACAGACCGGATGAATTGATCGCGTTGCTGGGGAAT
>Ga0208787_1001405_pt1 | contig 10514 bp, 4 predicted proteins | sample Wag4_2014_7_11_FD_187362 | JGI IMG/M metagenome (GOLD analysis project Ga0208787, IMG submission 187362) | Fresh water microbial communities from Ohio, USA - Utica-2 Time Series HT 2014_7_11 (SPAdes) (version 2) | ecosystem: Environmental > Aquatic > Freshwater > Water tank | place: USA: Ohio... | reverse complement strand
TTGTTTTAGGATGTGCCCATTCCGTATCACTGTGAACCCTGTAGTGCCAGGGGTTTGCCAATTTTGACAGGATATGGTCCATCCAGGCATGCAGTTTGGGTGCTGTACCAGGAGGTGCCTTGTCCGGAACCGTCATAAGGTAAAAAGCAAGTGCCTGTGGTGTGATGTGTTCAGCATTTCTGATCCACCACATGTGGCGGATATTGTTGAAATCCCAATTTTTCACAATGTCTTCAACCCCTTCATTAGCCCATTTCAAAAATTGTTGTGGTTGTCCGTCTGGCTCATTCCGCTCGGTCAGGTACATGAACAAATTGCTGAAGACCGACTGACCAAAAGCATTACCCATCTCATTGAACTCCTGGTAACCGGCATCCACCCATTTGGTGCTGTATGTCCAATACCTGACTACTTTATGCCTTTCATAAGCCGTCCATTTCTCCAAACAAACCTTACGATAAGCGCGATACTTCTCCTCAGGCAAATACGGCTTCAGGAAACTGTGGTAGGCAGCACAGACCGCAGCGAGTTGATCGAGGGTATTCCAGTAATCATAATTCATTTTGGGAGTACCCTCATAGCCCAACCACCCGTGGCGGTTGGCTACAGGTCCGTTGTAAGCATGATGATTGTAGGCAAATTCTGCATGCCACAAAATAAGCGCTATCAGATCAGGCATAGAATCACCACCCAGTTCATTTTTCCAATTGTCAAACAAGGCCGGGTTGCTGGCATAAAACATCGTTTCGAATACGGTTTCCAAACCATACGCACCAACATCCCTGGAGGGTCCTCCACCATAAACTTTTGCCTCATTGGAATGCAGCGGATCAGTTGAACCGCGCACATCAACAAAGAAATCGTAGGCCAATTTGGACGACAGGAGCTCCTGGTAAAATAATTTGATTTTAAAGGGGACTGATGTTTGCAATCCCTTCACTTCAGCAGTGTATTCATCTGCAGAGGCAGGTGGATTGAATGCAGAAAAATCACCTGCGCGGTTTTTGATTTTTCCCGTAAAGACAGTTTTGCCGGAATGGACAGACTTTATCTGGAAGATCTCTCCATCAGGTGCACCCCAAGCCACCAATCTTTTTGATTCGTTCAGGTTATAGCCTGCCTGATTGACCAGCACTCTCCGGATGGCTCCGGGCTGTGCAAAAGTGCTTAAATTGAACATGAAGCATATGATTGTCAGCATGCCAGCTACTGCTGTTTTACGCCAAATCATTAGCGCAGATAAGACTATGATCAAACCAACTACAATAACGGTAACAGCAGATTTTGCTGACAGCATACCCAGCAAGGCAATACCCGCTCCTACCAATGCCATGGCCATAGCAATCACCCTGATGCCAAACCTGTTTTGACGGGATGACTCTTCAGCAGACGCTGCTGAAAATTCCACTTCTTCTTCCGCCATTTTTTCGAAGGAAGGGAATGCTGCAACCTGACCCTTGAACCGATAATACATTTCAAAAGCAAACAGCATAATCAAGGGTATGGATTGACCAGCAACAGTCTCTGCCGTTCTGGTCAGCTTGAACCCCAACAATGCTGGTGAAAACATTTTGAGGACAAGATTAACTGAGAGGGTCACCACCGTTACGGTTACTACGGCAAAGGCCGTTTGGCGTTTGGAGAACAGGCTCCAGATGATGGGAGCAAACAATGCACCACCAGCGATGGAGGCAACACTCAGCACAAAATCAACAATCCCTCCTATCCGCGGGATGAAGAGCGCTATCACCACTGTACCTGCACCAAATAAAATGGTAAATATCCTTGCAACAAGAATCTGCTCGCGTTCAGAAGCCGACTTGCGGATGAGATTTTTATAGAGGTCTGTAGCAAAAACGGTTGCCGCCAAATTGATCGTAGTATTGGCTTTGCTTGAAGTGGCTGAGATCATACCCGCCAGCACCAATCCGATCAACCCTGAAGGCAGAATTTGCCGGCACAACATCATATATGCCCCTTCAGAGCCCAATCCTGCGAGGTCTGGATTCATAATCCTGTACACCATGGGCGGAATCATCCAGATGAAGGGACTCACCAAATAAAGAACGGTAAAGAGATAGGCAACCTTTTTTGAACTCCACTCATCCTTCACACTTGTATAGCGCTGCACATAACTCCAGTTGCCCCCGATGTAAACTGTTTGGTATACGATGAAGGCAAGCATAAATGGGAAAGTGTATTCACTGTTGAAGGGCTTGAAAAATCCTTCTGGCGCATTGTTCAGCAGTGCAGCAGGACCACCAATTTGATCAAAGGCCATGGGGATGACAATCAATACCGATGCGGTCAGGATTACAAACTGCACCACGTCTGTTACCAACACTGCCCATAAACCACCTGCAGCTGTATACAGCACAATGATGCATCCGATGATGATGATACAAGTGTTTAAAGAATATGGCGTTGCTACCTGAACCATCTTTCCCACAGGATACAGAACGGATGCAGTAGTAAATAGACTCAAGAGCAGCACCATGTAAGTATAGAACTGCTGTGTTTTGAAATTGAATCTTTTGCCGATGAATTCGGCAGCCGTTTTGACTCCGGTCTGCTTCCATTTCTTGGCGATAAAAATGGCTACCAGCAAACCGCTAATGGCCATCGTCAGTTGAATGGTATTGGCCACAATACCCGATTTGTAGGCGATGGAACCCCAGACCACAAAAGTGCCGGCAGAAAAATAACTGATGAAGAGGGAGAGTCCGTTGATCCACCAGGGCGTTGCGCCGCCAGCCTCAAAAAATGCCTGGCTGTTGCTGCTGCCGATTTTGGTGAATGCCAATCCGATACCGAAAACAAGCAGTGCAAAGACTACCAATACTACAAAATCCAATTGCACCATGATGGGTTATTTTTGATTGTAACAACGAATGGCAAAAACAGCAGCCGGTATGTCAGCAGCAGGATGTTCAAATTGAAAGGTGAGTTTGCGGGTAAGTAAAACCTCAGACAAGCGGATAATCCGTATGCTTTCATGATTGGCCAACTCCTCCCAAATGAGGTTGTTTTGGTCATCATAAATCCGGAACTTCCTGACACAGAAGGGCATGATGCGTTCCGGATGGCCCATCAGCACTGATTCCATTGGATGATCGAAATCCGTATCGAAACAGATTTCAATGGCGTTGATACTTACCTGCCCCTCCCAAGTCAAGGCAACCTCCGGATGAGGATCAGCCCAATCCGCCACCCATGCATTGGGCGCTGTGGTTGGCCTGTCGATGCCATTGGCGAGGTTATCAACACTGAAAAGGTTATCGGCTAAATCCACCTGCAAGGCCAAATTTTGCCCTTCAGGGCGACGCGCGGGGCACCAGAATTCGAAGGCCTCCACCCCAATATCCTCCTGTGGGTCCTGCTTGCCCCAATTGGAAACGGCCGGATTGATATTATTGAAAACAGCCAATAGTCCGGTCACCCGTTGTTGTGAAATGGCAAGAGAAACCGCCTGATTTTGCATGAAGGTGATGAATGCATAACCTGCGTAAGGCATCAGCTCCTCGAAGGTTACTTCAAGCGCATTAGAGCCCTCCTTCAAAGGGATGAGCTTCCGTTCCAAGATGCATTCTGGTGTGTGGTTGTTTCTGTCTATGCTGACCCTGAATTGCACCTCAATCGAGGTATCGGCTGATGCGACACAATCGAGCATGCAAACCGGCACCTTACCTGGCAACAAGGGAATCATTTGCGCAACAGAAACGGAAAGCAGTTTGGTTTGACCTGAAACGGCAAACGATTGGAACCTGAGATGTGATGATGCGGTGAAAGCAGCATTTTTGGAGAGGTCCACCGTTTTCCTTTCTACACCCGGAATAAAAACACCATCCTGCAGCAACAATTGCTGAAGTTCTTGTATTGGAGCAGCCGTGGCCAATGCACGAGGCATAGTTTTAATTGCCAATGCCAAACTTGCCGCTGTTCCAACTATCTGGCCGGTCAATCCGCCTGTCGCCATCACCCTTGTTGATCCGAATGCCACGTGGCTGGCACTGATGATCCTACCGGCCAGGAAAAGGTTGGAGATGTTCCGGCTATACAAACTGCGGTATGGAATCTGATAGATTCCCTTGCTGTGCCACTGGTTGCAACCGGGCTTCTCACTGAAAACGCCGTCAGCAGGGTGAAGATCGATGCTCCATCCGCCAAAGCCAACAGCATCGTAATGTTTGCGCTGTTCAACAATGTCTTGTTGAATCATCATGTAATCGCCTTCAAAACGCCTGCTTTCGCGCTTTCCGGGGATGGTGCCAACCCATTCCAATGTCAGATTTTCTGCTTCCGGGAAATTGCCTGAATTTTTGATATAATCCCACACACCATAAATCACCTTCCACAACTCCCACTTGATGGTTTCTGTTTCTTTGATGGTATCCAACCTGCCGCCGTATTCCACCCACCACAATCGGCATCCAAAATCTTTGGCATTGAAGGATTTGAAACGGGGTATCTGGCTAATGTCTTTCAATGCAAAGGAAGGGGCAACATACTTGACGGGCTTTCCCATGTCTTTGGAATAAAAATAGAGGGAATGACCCAGCAGTTCCCCATACTCTTTTGAAGGCGCAAATTTCTCACCGAATTCCTCTTCTGATTCTGCGCCCATTCTGAAAGCAGCTCCCGCAAGAAAACCCAAAATACCATCACCGGAAGCATCCACAAAATAAGGTGCCGACAAGTGATACATGGTCTGGTTTTGACTGCAGTATGCCTTAACAGCAACAATGGTTTCAGAGGCACCCATTTCCACCTCAAAAACTGCCGTATTTAGTCGCAAGGTTATGCGACTTTCCTGCGTCACTTTCTCAAGCAGAATGGTGTCGAATATCAATGGATTTCCTTCCGGATTCCTGTACATGTTTTCAACCAAGAGCTCATCCATAATTCCCCCTTCGCGGGCCCAACGGTTGTTGTTTCCCATATGTGAAGTGGCACCCAGTATCCATAACCTTACCTCACTGGAAGCATTCCCACCCAACACCGGCCTGTCTTGCACCAAGGCCACTTCTAGCCCCCTCCTTGCAGCTGCCAATGCTGCACAGACTCCTGAAAGGCCTCCACCAACTACCACCAGATCTACTTCTTGCTCAATGCCCTGAATCTGACGCGCTATACCACCTTCATCGACTAGCATAATAACCGTTTGTCAATTGTGAAATATTTCCTTTGAACCTGCAAAGGAAGACAGATAGTTTTTTTTGGAAAACTGCTTCCATAACTCCACTCAAAATATCGCATATCTGGTTTATTAACAATAAATTGCAACAAACAAAACCCAGATAAACTATCGAAATTGATTGCACAAACGTTTTAGATAGATAGATAATATTGACACTATGCCAAGAACTAAATGTCCCAAATGCCTGAAGACCGAAAGAATTTTAAAGTCGGGTATTATCCGAGGGAAACAACGTTTTTACTGCAAAGACTGCAACTATCATTTTACACTGCTGCACGAAAGCAAAAAACAAAAAATCCAATTACGGAATGAGAACGACAGGACATCCCTCAAAGATATAGCCGCTGCTGCAGGCGTTTCTGTATCCACTGTTTCGAGGGCACTGCATGATCATCCAGACATAAGTCTCGAAACCAGGACCATCATCAAGGCGCTGGCTCAAACAATGGACTATCAGCCCAATCTTCTTGCACAAAGTCTGGTGAATAGATCAACACATACCATAGGTGTGATCATTCCAAATCTGGAAACCACATTTTTTTCTTCCATGCTGGGGGGCATCCAACATGTTGCAGCACAATCAGGATACCGTGTGGTAACCTGCCAGTCTGAAGAAAACCATACAACTGAAATCGCTAACCTTCAGGCATTGATGAATAATATGATTGATGGTTTGCTTATTTGTCACACACTTTATACCAACACCTTTGATCACTTGAAATTTCATTTGAATAAGGGGATACCTATTGTTCAGTTTTACAGGGTAAATGATGCATTGGAAATATCTAAAATTCACAGTGATGATGAAAACGGAGCCTTGCAGATTACAGAGCACCTGATTAAAAGTGGATCAAAACGGATTGCGCTTTTACTTGGACCAAAAGCTGTTTCTATCAATAAACGCTACAATGGGTATTTGAAAGCGCTAAAGCTTCACCAAATTAAAGTAGATGAAGAGCTCATCAAGCATGTTGACTTCAGCTACGACGCTGTCATCCAGGCAGTGGATGAATGGCTAGAATTGAGTCCGAAGATTGATGCCATCTTCTCCATTTCAGATAAATGCGCAGTCCAAATCATTCGTTATCTGAAATCCAGAAAGATTAAAATTCCGCAAAAAATCAGTGTATGCGGTTTTGGAAATGAGTATACTGGTGAAATTGTTGAACCTCAACTCACCACCTTTGATGTGAAAACAAGAAAAATCGGGGAAGCCGCTGCAAAATTATTACTTGAGCAAATCATTGAAAAGAAAACTGAAAATGAATCGATCATGATCAATGGCGAACTGATTGTCAGGGAATCTACTAGGCATGTTCACGGATTGATGTAAACAAGTTTATTCAAGTCGTTGTTGAAACTTCAGGAGCAATACCCTTAGTTCATCGTAATTTAAATCCTGTAATGGCACATTTTTATCAATCGAGAGGCTTGCAGCAATAGCTGCACTTTGTCCTAACACCATAAATACAGGTTCCATTCTTATTGACCCAAAAGCAATATGTGAAGCGGACAGACATACTGGAACGACAAGGTTATGCACTTCAACTCTTTTGGGAATGATTGATCGGTAACTTATGGGAAAGGGACTTGCCACTCCAGCTTCTACGTTACCTTCATTTTTTACATACCCATTTGAATCTACATACCTTTGAACATGGTGCGAATCCATGCCGTATGCGCCTAATCCAACCGGATCATCTACAGTCTCGAGTTTTTCACAATTTTTTTGTGTCATCACATAATCGCTAACCATTCTGCGCGCTTCTCGAATATAAAGCTGGCCCGACCAACCATCGCCGCCATCATATTCATCCTTACACATTCCCCAATTTGACACAATGTCACGAACTTCTTGAGGTATTCGTTTGTGATTGGCGAGTGTCCACATCAATCCCTGTTGATAATCTCTATGACGTTGCACAATACTATCACGTTCAAGGTAAGTAGCTTCCGGATAATCATAATTCTGACCAATAAAATCCGTAGAAAAGCCTTTTTGATTATTGGTATCAGTTTTGCGGTTTGGCATGCTTGAATTAATCCATGGAACAAATGGATCACCATAATTATACATATTCTGAATAGGCCCCTTTGCTGCTTCATAATTCCTGAACAATAACTCATAATCAATCTCATGATATGCTACTGGTTTTATAAAGGGAATCTTGTTGTCTGGATGATCAGTCAATGTCATTCTAAAACAATATGCCTGTATTTTATGATCGGCACTACCCTCTAACCCAGGATGTTCAGCACTTATAAAGGGTAATAATCCTGATTGCGGATTTCCTTTAATAACATATGGATCAACCCCTTCTACAAAATTGTGGTAATACGCATTATTTGAAACTTTATTTTTCAATGTCAATGCTTTATAGTTTTTCTGAACGCCATTCAAGCTCTCCCCATATTGATTTACTGATTCCCTTCCTATTACATAACTCACCCCGGAAGCTGCCATTAAGTCACCTTCATATGTTGCGTCAATGAATACTTTAGCAGCATAAATTTCACCTGATTCCATGCTTATGCGATGAATCAACTGACCCTTTTTTTGAACACCAGAAGTCCTATCTAGCCTTTGTTTATATACAAGATGTATGTTTTTTTCTTGAGCGATCATGCTCTTGTAAATCTTTAAAGCAGCTGAAGGCTCAAAAGTCCACATGGCATCTTCATTTGCAGATGTTGTTGTTTGACCGCCATCCCGATAACTTGAAGACTCCTGCCAAACCCAGCTGTCAGCTCTTTGATAATGTTTCTTGATTGATTGATAAAAAGATCTGGAAAAACCTCCTATGGCCTGCTTATTCCCAATATCTGTTTGCCCCAATCCTCCCGTTGTCAATCCACCTATTCTATTTCCAGGTTCAATCAATAAAACAGTTTTACCCATTCTTGCTACCTGAACTGCAGATGCTATCCCTGCAGATGTTGCACCATAAACAACTACATCATAATTTTGAATCGGTTGATCAGACGAAACTTGGCCGTGTAAAAAAGATGTCGATGATATTGCACAAATCAAAACATATGATCTCCAAATACTACAAGACTTAATTGTAATCATTGTAAAAAATCATTTTGCAATTTCAATCTTAACCTTTTTATTTTTTATCCGCTCCTCTTTTATTAGCTGCAAAGTAGCTCCTGCCTTGGATTTGCGAACGGCCACGAATGCAAAGAAATCCTTTACTTCAATTAAGCCTATATCTACTTTTTTCAACCGACCCTTGTTGGAAAGAAATCCAACAATATCAATTTTATTGACCTTATCCTTTTTACCGGCACTGATGTAGAAGGTAGTCCAGTCAGGCTTTGCTGGCAACTCAGCGTGTTCAGGCAAAACCTTTTCTTCTGGTGCGGGCTCTATATATGCCGGAATTCTTTCTCCAGGCGCCAGCAATAAAATAGCTGTACCGCTAGCTTCCATACGTGCAGTCCTGCCATTGCGGTGGATAAACGACTCCTGGGTTGTTGGAAGTTGATAATGGATGATGTAACGGATATGTGGAATATCCAGTCCGCGTGCAGCCAAGTCTGTGGTTACCAATAAATTGGAAGTACCATTGCGAAACTTACACAAGGCAACGTCACGTTCCTGTTGCTCCATGGCTCCATGATAAAAAACATTCACGATGCCCTTATCTTTTAGGAAGTGACTAGCCTGTTCAACCAGCTCACGCTGGTTGCAAAAAACTATTGTTGACCGGTTACCCAATGCACAAATCAAGCTGAACAAGGCAGCTGGCTTGTCCATATCAGCACACCTAACAAACTGAACGGCAAGCGCAGGAGATTTTTCTCCTGTTAAAAAATTCAGCTTTGCCGGACTGTTAAGACCTACAAAATCCGGAACTTCCACGGCTTCGGTGGCTGAAGTAAGGATTCTCTTTTTCAAAGCGGGGAGGGAGGAAAGGATAAAAGACATCTCCCCTTCAAAGCCCTGCTCTAGCGACTTATCAAATTCATCCAAAACCAGGGTTGTTATGGTTCCGGTATTGATATTTCCTCTCCTGATATGATCTGCCAGTCTGCCTGGCGTTCCAATAATCAATGCTGGAGCCTGCCGCAGGTTATTTTCTTCTGTTTCCCTTAAATGCCCACCATAACAACAAGTAACTTTGAAACCTGTTCCCATTTTCTTGAATACCTGTTCAATCTGAAGTGCCAGTTCACGGGAAGAAACAACAACCAAAGCCTGGGTTACAGCACTGCTTCTGTCTAACAAACTTGTAACAGAAATTAAAAATGCCAGGGTTTTACCCGACCCGGTATCTGCCAATAATATCAGTTCATCTGAATTGTTGTTGGCTTCGATGGATGCAAGCTGCATCGCATTCAATGCCTTTATTTGTAAATTGACAAGTGTATCCTGAATCGAGAATGTATTTGACTGCATTCCGCAAAAGTACATCAATTTGATGCCTTCATCAGCTTATCTGCCATCAGCAACTTTCCGGTTTTGTCGAGGAGTTGGTATTGATAAATGCCGCGGAGTAACCTGCTCATATTCACCTGGTCGCCGCTCTTCAGTTTTTTCTGCTCCAGCACTTCCCTCCCACTCATGTCATACACCTTCAGGGTCAGCTCGCGTTGCATCCCGAGTTTATAGTCCACCTGCATATTTGTCACCACCGGATTGGGATACACCTTGATGTAGTCGCCATTACTCCAGTTGGTCACGGCCGTCACCACATTCGCTGCATTCTTGAACACCACTTCAAATCGATCCGCAGCACTGCTCTTCGCATCTGATGTAATCGTGTATGCCAGATCGGTGTATCCTCCTCCCCTTTCAATCAGGTATTCCTTCGCCGTAAACTTATCCTTCAAGTATGCCCGGCGTGTGCTGTCCGTCAGCAATTTATCCCAGTAGACACGCAGTGTGTATTTTGTTGCACGGTATTGTGTGATGTTTAGCGGCAATACCGTTCCGGTATCGGGTAAAGTACGCAACTCAATGCTCAACAGTGTATTGTTCTGCTTCACCGACATCGTCTCATCAAGGTTGGTGAACTTCCTGCCATCCTTCAAATCAACATTGTTATTGTACCCTGCAGCAAAGAGAACCCTTGTGGCATCAGCAGGGGTGCCGCCTTTGGTCAGGCTATCCGTTTCATAAAGGAGCATGCTCAGTGAAGCAAAGCCGCCTGTCTGGGTTACTTCATTCCTTTGCTGGGTAATGCCTATTGTGTAGCCGTCTTTATTTTCTTTGCCCTCATTCTTCCCAAAGGTGGCAGTCTGGCCCGAAGCAGCACCTTTACTGGCCTCCGTGAACTGTATTGCACTACCTGCAGCATTGCTCTGCACA
>Ga0208787_1001403_pt1 | contig 10538 bp, 7 predicted proteins | sample Wag4_2014_7_11_FD_187362 | JGI IMG/M metagenome (GOLD analysis project Ga0208787, IMG submission 187362) | Fresh water microbial communities from Ohio, USA - Utica-2 Time Series HT 2014_7_11 (SPAdes) (version 2) | ecosystem: Environmental > Aquatic > Freshwater > Water tank | place: USA: Ohio... | reverse complement strand
TACAGGCATAGAGCAATTGCCGCTCTAAAAATCCCTCATGGTGTAAAACCTGCATCTCCAGAATGAAATGCTGGTTATTGCTGTCTGTGCAACGTACATCCACAACCGATATTTTTCCGTCGCGCAGGTCGCCTAACATTTCCTGTTCTAGAAAGGTGATGTCAACAACCGGTTTAGGTGGATCGATGAACAGGTTTATGAATTCAATGGCAATCTCTTTTTCCTTCCCAAAGATCCGTTTGAACACCGGATCTGCCGTGGGCCTCAGTAACTTTCTCGTCATTCATCAAAGATGAAAAGGGCATCAAAACTGGCAAGGGGAAAAACACCGGGATAGAAGGAGATTTTAACGTGAAAGAGAAGTGACGAGCTTGCCAACCGAAGGTTGGAGGGGACGATTTTGAAAAAATTTTACTTAAATGCTGCAGCCAGTTTTTCTACTTCTTCTACAGAGATTCCATATTTCAGGGCAATGGCTTCGTGCGTGAGATCCCCCTTTTGAATATCCTTATAAATAGCAATTGACAGCTGCAAGCCTTTATCTATCCCCTCATCAAACCCTTTATCATAACTCTCCATACGGGAATAATTGATATCGGCTACGGTAAAAAGGTGGTTGGTGTATGTTCGATGTTGACCTCGTGTAAAATTGGAAGTATCCAATATTTCCACGGCCTTCATCAGGTTGGGATAAACTGAAATGTCGAATTTAGGCATAGTAATCAGTTTTTCAGGTTCCGCTAGAAATGTGAGCCAACGATCAGCCGCAATTTCTAGGTTGAAATTACCCAATTTTTTCCTTTTTCCCAACTCCAACAATCGGATGTGTAAACCAGGTATGTTGATGTGACTCGTCCTAAAAAAAGTTTACAGGTTGATTAATTAATCCTGGCATGGGTTTACAATTTCTAACTCCCCTCCTGCCATGAGCGAAGCGAATGGATAGGAGGGGTGGCTCCGCGAAGCGGAGACGGGGTGGTTAAAATAACTCGTGCTTTTGTGTTTCTATCCACCCCTTCCTGCCTACCGCCAGGCAAGCATGTCCATGCGGTCAGTTTACCAACCGAAGGTTGGAGGGGAATAGTCTTGAAAATCCAGTTTTTTACTCCTCCAATAGGCGGAGGTGTGGCATGTTAACTTGCCTCTATAACCAAACCCAATTTTATGCAAATTGTAGAATTAACCTTAAACCCGAGTGTTAAAACCTTATCCAAATCATAGTATAAATATTTTTAATATGTTGGATGGGTTACGACCGGTGGATATGCTGCCGGTCGTAATTCTCTTATGCCTGAACAGGGAATTGATTAAATTTGAGCATCTGGCCAATGTCAATCATCCATTAAACCATCCGGGATAAGCGTGAAAATCGATTCCTCACTGAATATTTTGGGCAGCCTGCCCGATTGGAACCTGGTCACGGTTTTCCTGAACAGCACCACCGGTTCAATGAAAAAATCGGGTGGCATTCATACCTACACAGCCATCAAAACAGACAAGTCTGTCATGCGTTTTGAGAAGGCAATCCTAGGTACTTTAATCAGGTTTGCCAATGCGAATGTGGAATCAATGATGCGTGATGTGCTTAACCACGAACAAGTAACACACAATAGCCTTTTGCTCTTGTTCTGGAATGCTTCATACAACAATGAATTGTTGCATTACCTGAATCTGCACCTGTTTTTTCCTGCCTTTTACAGTGGTCGGATTTCCATCAAAAAAAATGAGGTGTCGGCCTGCATCCGCGACTTGAAAGAGACAGAAGACGACCTCAAAAAATGGTCTGATTCAACCATTGAAGTAACCGCTTCCAAATACCTGACCCTGCTGAAAAAATTTCACCTGATGGAGGGTGAACTGAATAAGACCATCATTCATCCTTACCTGAATGATCAACAGTTTGTTCAGTTTGTATACTGGCTAAAAGCCATATCTACTAAGCCTAACCTGCTTGAATCGGAGTGGCTGGGGTACTGCTTTTCTGAGCGGTCGGTATTGTTGGAGCGACTCATGCAGAAAAAATATTCCCGCTATTTTCACCTGAATTTTACAGGTGACAAGCTTACCATTGAAACCCTTCTTCCCTATTCAAACCTTTATGATGTCCTTACAAAATCCTGAACATACCATCCTTTCTGCCAAGCGGCTGGTGGAGTCCGACAGGCGGTCTGAAATCAGGCTGAACGCCAACGGTGGCAATTCCATTCTGGTGGTCTGTGAGCCAATGCGTGAGCTGGAGTATATCGAACAGATGAAGCAACTGCTGCCAGCGGATGGTTTTGAACTGATTGACCTGAATCAGATGCTCACTGATTTTGTTACACAACACAAAACGGAATTGATGCAGCTTTTTGAAATGCTGCAATCCGCCACGCATGAAATATTCAAAGCGCCGGCAGGTGAAGCCTCAAGCGACCTCTTCAAGGAAATATTACATAAAATAAAAACTGTCATTCAACAGGGTAAAGTGCCGGTGCTGATGCATACCGGAGCGCTTTACGGCACGGGTATCCACAACATTCACATCATGGAGGATGAAGTGGTGATGAAGGCCTCCCTGCCCCTGATCATTCTCTATCCGGCTACCTTGGAGCAGGATAAGATTTTGTTTCTGGGCAAATATCCATCCTCCAAATACCGTTGTATGATTATTCAATAATTCAGAAAACACACACATGCTGATAAAGGACTTACTGACCATCGATTTGAGTGAAGACATTAAAAACGTCATCGACTTGGAAGACATTTCAGAAGCTGCCATACAGTCTGAAATAGAAAGCTATATCATCACGGAAGGACTCGCCAGGGAATACAGCGACTTTGTATCTGTCTATACTTCCAACATCATTGAAACGGGTGTATGGTTGTCTGGTTTTTACGGATCGGGCAAGTCATACTTTGGCAAGCTGCTGGGTTATATGATGAGCAACCGCATGATCAACGGAACACCCGCACGCGACAGGATCCTTCAGCGTTTTACGGGAATCGATGATGAATCGCTGGTGAAAAATGTCATTTCAAAACTGAACAGTATCCATTCGCGTGTGGTGCTGATGGATGTTGCCCGTCAGGACACTTCCAATGGTTTTGCTTATGCACTTTTCCGAAACTTTCTCAAATCCCTTGAACTGCCCGAAAACGAACATGGTTTCCTGCTGTTTTCCCTCATGTGTGATTCAGGATATGGCAGCATCGTTGATTTTTTTCAGGATAAAGCCGGACTCAATTGGACTGATTTCAAATATAACCGGACAATATATTTCACCAAGATCAAGGAATTGTATTGCTCTTTAGGCAACTCGGAGGCAGACTACTCCCATATCATGTCGACCATCAGAAGGGAGATCGATGAATTTGATTCGGCTAAGCTGAAGCAGGAACTGAACAACTATCTTCAGGTGGTAAGGGATGAAAAAATTGTCTTCCTTTTCGACGAAGCCAGTGAAGCCATCAATCAGGGTAAATTCACCCTGCTGGACTTGCAAGGTCTGAGTGAATCGCTCTCCTCGTTGGGGGGCAAGGTGTGGACCATCGCCATTGCACAGGAAAAGCTGGATGATGTCATCAACAATTCCAATATCAACAGGGCGCAGCTGACCAAAGTGACCGACCGCTTCAAAACAAAAATCCATTTGGAAGCCACGGAAGTGGATGTCATCATCCGGAGCAGGTTGCTGAAGAAAAAGGATTCTGCCATCCAGTTGCTGCAAGAGCACTATCAGCAGCATTCCGGTAAAATTGCTGACCACAGCGGACTGACGGGCGCAACAAAAACAGAAACGGGAGATTCATACATTACCTACTATCCTTTTTACAAGAACCAGTTCACGCTTTTACAGAATTTTCTCTTCGGGCGACAGGGTTATGCCTCCACCAAAGTAGCAGCAAGGGGGATGATCATCACGGCGTATGACATCCTGAAGCATGAAATCCAGCATGAAAAACTGTTCAGTATCGCTACCGGATGGCAGATTACCAAAGAGGCACAACCACAACCGCCTGTGAGGCTGGTGAACCGGTTTACCAATGCTGATTTGATCTTGCAAAATGAACACATCGATTTGCATGGACGTCATCTGCTGGAAACCATCCATTTCCTGACGGAAGCGGAAGTAGCACCCGCCAGCTTGAGCAATATTATCAAATCCCATATACAATCCCCCGATGATTTCCATACTGCGCAGCCAATCATCGAAAAAGCGCTGGAGTTACTGGTGGAACATAAGGTCTTGTTGCTGACGAATGGTATTTACCGCATCACATCCGATATTGAACAGCGGTTACTGGATGAGATGAACCAATACCAGGTGCAGCTATTCCGCAAAAAACAAATGATCATTGCCGGGTATAAAAACGCATCGCTGGTGCGGTCGCTGGCCAGAATACAAGACAACAACACCCAATATGATTTTTACATCACTTCTGAAAACGATGATGAACTGACGAACCCTGGCATCAAACAACTGAAGCTGAAACTGAAAAGCATTTACAGTTATAACAACGACCGTATTGCCCAGATTGAACAGCTGAAAACCCAATACCAAAACAACAAGGATGTCATTTGGCTGGCGCCTGCAGACAAATATTTCAGGGAAATGGACAGGTTGCTGGATGAGGTGGAACGCATCAAATACTTGGAAGAAAAATATGCCAACCCGCAATCAGACGAAGGTCCCATCGTGCGTGCCTTTCAGGCAGAACGGTCGGTGAAGGAAAACCGTTTGAAAGAACTGGTAGAATATTCCCTGATGGAAAGCACTTCCATTTATTTGTACAATACGGCACAGTTGGATAGGAACAACTGGCTTTCCTTCCTCAATGGATTGCAGCGTCAGGTCATTCAAAATGTTTACAGCCAACGCCTTTCGGCACAATTATCCGATGCTATTGCAGAACGCATCATCAGGGAAGCTAATGGCCAGCGCTTGCATACATTCTTTAGCGGACAAGCAGCGGATTTTCAGTTTTTTGATGCACAGGGAAATTTTGTGGGAGAGAACCTCAAGCCGGCAGAACAGATCCTGTTTAAAGTCAGGAATGCTTTTGTGGATGGCGCTACGCTTGAAAAAGACCTCGAGCAACCGCCCACCGGTTTTGCATTTGGTACGGTGATTACCACTGCTGCAGCCTTGATGCGGGGCAATAAGCTGATGGCCAAACACAATGGCTTGGATAAGTTCAGTTGGAATGATGAGGGTGTTGCAACCATTTTCACAAATGCCCGTGAATTCAGGAAAGCCTCTTTCAAAGCTATTACCCGAACATTGAGTACGGCACAGAAGAATAGCCTTGTTACAGCCTTGCAAGAACTGGATTGTGAAACACATGCCGGTAAAAGGATTGATTGGAACACCAATGATTTCGATCTGGTGAGTGCCATCCGTGACCTTGCCAAACGCTTTTGTGAAAAGGTGGATGATATGAAAAGGCAGCAAAGGGATTTTGATGCGCTCTTTGGTTACCTGGAAACTTCGAAGGAACTGTTGGGAACTTTCACCGGCGCAGTGAGTGATGCCAATTACATCGATAAAGCTGAAAACTTTCTTACAGATTCCTCTTTGTATAAAAATGCTGTTGAAGAGATTTTGAAGGCGGAGAAATTCATCTGCAACAACCTGGATAAAGTCCGCCAGTGGAGAACATTTGCTGATGGCGTGCAAGATGAGTTGAACAAGGCAGCAACTGTCCATCCACAGATCAGTGCGCTTGTTGAAACATTTGGTGAGATATACCGTGCAGGTATCGTGACACAATTCAGGGCTTTGCAGGATAAAGCCCAACAGGTTAAGGATGCTTATTACAACCTGATGACTGCTGCGGCTCGTGAAATGTCGGATTCCTATAAGGTTTTGTATCAGGAAGCGGTGGCACTTCAACAGGAAATCGACACACTTCCTGCGGGTTTGAATGAAGAGGCTGCTTCAAAAGCCAGTACCATAGCGAACTACGCGCAACAGCGAACATCACCTGATGTGGACATTGATTACGATGTAAAGGACAGGCAGACCCGGTTCACATATTCTGAAATTCTGTCGTTTATTGAGTTGTTCAGCAGCAGGAAAACCGCACTCGAAATCATCCGGAATGGTCTGATCCGCAATCCGCCACCTGTATCCGATTCCATCGACCCTGAACCACTCAAAGCCAAAAAGTATGTGGCATCATTGCCCGGCAGGCAGCTTAAAGTGCATGTCTATAAAACCTGGCTGCAACAGGAACTCCAAAAACTCGCTGAAGCTGCTGATCAAGATGACATTGAAATCAATTAATTGATGTTGACATTAGACGAGATAAAACTATTCCAGGATATTAGGGGGAAAACTAGGGAGAAAATTAGGGAGAAAACTACCCAGAAAACTACCCAGAAAATCGAGTCACTTTTGATAGAACTTTTGATAGCAAATCCTGAATCAAGCCGAACTAAACTGGCGCAGGATCTTGGAGATATAACAACAGATGGGGTCAAATACCATTTGAATAAATTAAAAAAACAAGGTAAAATTGAACGAATTGGGCCTGATAAAGGCGGATATTGGAAAGTAAACAAGAAACCATGAAACTCGCCGACCACGTTGAACACATTCGCCAACTGATAGACACCGCCTTTCGAAACAGATTAGGCCGCATGGGTATTGCAAAGGATGCACTCCAGCCGATGGAGTCCGTACCGGTGGAATACCATGCCGACAGAACCCGTATGGAAACGATCCGGGAAGTGTGGATTGCAGAGACGGGCACCCCGGCAGAGGCCTTTGAAAAGCTGGTGGAAGAATTCACTTTCACCCTCTTCAACCGCCTCGCGGCATTGAAGGTAATGGAAGCCCATACCCTCCATCCCGAAATTGTAACCCGAAGGGCTCAGCATGGCGACCGCTCCTTTGCCCAGAAGCATTGGCTGGAACAACACCCCGAAGGACGGAACGAGGAAATGGAAGGATTGGTCCGTTTCCTGGAAGACCAGCTGGCAGCATTGGCTGCAGATATTCCCCTCTTCAGCCTGCAACACCCTTATCACCTCTTGCCTACCGCCATTGAATTGAATGGCATCCTGCAGGCCTTCAATCAGGTGGAAACAGATGAACAGGTCGACGACCATATCTGGCAAAGCGATGATGTGCTGGGATGGCTCTACGAGAGCTTCAATAACTTCAAAAAGGCTGCGCACAAGGAAAGTGGAGATAAAACTGAGTTCAATAAGGTCAGCATCCAAAGCCAGGTCTATACGCCGAAATGGGTGGTGAAGTTTCTGGTGGACAATAGCCTGGGTAAAATGTACCTGGAAATGTACCCGGATAGCGACATCAAAAACCGCTACAAAATTGCCAATGCCCCCAAAATCCGAACCAGGACGCCCAAACCCCTGCATGCATGCAAACTCATCGATCCGGCATGCGGGTCTGGCAATTTTCTGTTGTATGCTTTCGACCTGTTTTATGATTTGTACACCGACCAGATCGAAAACTACGGTGCTGATTATGACGACCGCAAGATAGCAGAACAGATCATTGCCCATAACCTGCATGGGGTGGACATCGACGACCGTGCCATCCAATTGGCACAACTCGGTTTGTATATCAAAGCCAAAAGGAAGAAACGGACGGCAAGGATTGAACAATTCAATATTGTCAGCTCCGATTTCATGTTGCCCGATTTTGATTTTGTACTGCCTATTTTCCGAAAAGATATAGCAGATCACAAACAGCTCGAACTTGTTGAATCGATATGGACAGATCTTCAGGCTGCGCACAAATTCGGCAGTTTGGTGCGGTTGAGTGAAAAAGTGGATGCCTATGTTTCCGCCATACGCAACGGTGATGGCCGTTTGTTCAGCCAGGAGGAAGCAGCTACAACCAGGCAATTCAAAGAAGGTTTTTTGAAAAACCTGGCCTTTGCCTTTGAGCGTTTTGCTTCACAGCAGCCCAATTCATTTTTGGCAACGAAAACGCAAGACGCCAATACCTTCCTGAAGCTCATCACCCAGCAATATGATGTGGCGGTGGCCAACCCTCCTTATACAGATAGTGGAGACTTTGGACCAGAGTTGAAAAAGTTTGTAGAAGCCAATTACAAGCAACCCTATAAGTTCAATTCAAACTTGTATGCCACTTTTATTAAGAGATGTTATGAGTTGATAGATGAAAAAGGCAAGATGGCATTGATTCATCCACTAACATTCATGTATATCAAAACCTTTGAAGATGTGCGAAAATTTATTATTGACCATACGCACATCAGCGTATTTGTTGATTACGGATTGAGCAATTTGTTTGGGACTGTAATGGTGGATCCGGCTTTTTATGTTTTGGAAAAAGAAATTAAAAAAGAAGGTAGTTGGTTTATTTCCCTTGACCAATATACAAGAACACCAAATGAAAAATTCAAGAAAGATTTTTGTCTTGAGGCATTGGAGAATCATATAACCAACCTCCCCAACAAACACAATATCACCCTCCCCCAGGAAAAACTCAAAATCATTGAAGGCTGGCCTTTTATCTATTGGATCAGTGATGGGTTTAGGGAGAAGTTTAGGGAGATAACTTTTGGTAATATAGCTGATGTTGCAGAAGGTTGTAAAACAGCAGATAATTTTAAGTATTTAAGATTTTGGTGGGAAAATGGAAGTCCCGATACTGAAGGGTGGAAATCGTATTCAAAAGGTGGGCCATTTAATAAGTGGCAAGGTAATTTATGGTTAAAAATCAATTGGAAAAACAATGGTAATGATATAAAAAATGACCCTCGTGCTGCAGCCAATAATGAACAGCACTATTTCAAAGAGGGTATAACATTCACTGGAGCAGGTTCGAAGGGGACAAGCTTTAGATACTTACCAACAGGTAGTATTTTTGATACAGGAGCAAGGTCAATATTTCCTAAAAATGACTTATCACCTTTCTTATTGTTGGGAATATTAAACTCAAGCCTTTCACTATACATTATTGATGCTTTAAATCCTACAGTAAATACTACTGTTGGTGATATTAAACGGATACCATTTGTTAAGAGTGAAATAACAAACATAGTTTCAAATTTAAGTAAAGTCAATTTTGAATTAAAGGAACATATAAGTTCCTACCATATTATTGAAACCAATTTCCATCAAAATCCATTGTTGGCTTTTAGCGGAGCAAGTTTGCAAGAGCGTTTGTTGGCTTATCTCAATTTTGAAAATGCCCAACTCACCCAGGTACTGCTGAACGAGGCAGTTATTAATGAAGTTATCTTCAAGGTTTATGAATTGAGTGATGAAGACCGCCAACAGGTGGAAGCCAAGATGGGTGTGCCTGTGGGGCAATTGGGGATTGGGGAAACAGAAAAGCATATTTTCAAAGAAGCCATTGATAATGGGGAAATCCATCTGCATCCTGCTGTCTTAGAGCACCTGAACCAATTGCCGGTTATTGAAATGGAAGGGGATAAAAAGCAACAGATCATTTCGGAGTTTCCATCACTTTACCAAAGCAACAACGACCTGGAGGAGTTTTGCATCACCCACCAGGTGAATCCCATCAACGTCTGGTGCTGGTTCAGGGATAGTCGCGTATTGCCCACTGCCCGTGCAGCAGAAGTGGCACTGGAGTTTCTTGCAGATGCCTTCCGCAGCATCCTCATGGCAGATGCAGATGGCATTGTACCTCTGGTGGGTTTGCCCGGTGAACCCCGCCTGCTGGACCGCTTTGAGGAGTATTGTTTCAGCAAAGGATTCAGCACCGCCCAGATCATGCAGTTGGAAGGGCTTTTGGGCAGGCCGGTCAATGAGTATATCGAGCAGTATTTCTTCCGCCATTTCAGTGACCACCTCAACCTCTTCATGTACCTGCCCAAAACACCCTTTATCTGGCACTTGAGCAGTGGGGAGCATCAGGGCTTTGAGGCTTTCATCATCATTTACAAATGGAACCGAGACAGCTTGTACAAACTTAAAAGTACCTACCTCAGCAAGCGTACGGAAAGCCTGCAATATCGACTGCAGCAATTGGCAGCAAGCCAAACAGGGCAGGCACAGACCGAAAGGGAAACTATCCGAATGCAACTGCAGGAGATTGAAGCCTTTGCCGCCAAGATAGATGAATTGATTGCGTCAGGTTATGATCCCCAACTGGATGATGGTGTGGGCAAGAACATTGCACCACTTCAAGCAAAAGGCATGTTGAAAGCGGAAGTGTTGAAGTCGGCCGGTAAAAATTCTCAATTACAGAAATACTTAAATGCAGACTGGTAGATTTATTTAAAATAAGGAATGAATATAAGAGAAATCGTCGGGACTAAGTTGGGACTAAGTCGGGACCAAGTTGGCACTAAGTTGTGCACCAAGTCGGCACTAAGTCGGCACTAAGTTGGTACAAGTCTGAGGATCTATATTCGAAATAACTAATTTGATTTAGACTATGACAGAACAATGGCTCATACAGGATATCAAACAACTGATGCAATACCGAAACAGGGTGGTATTGCTCGACCCCGGTGGGCAGTGCAGTTTTGTTTTGCCCATCCTACAGCAACATCCTTATATCGTTTTGCAAACAGATGCTAATAAA